>Ga0315274_10006023_pt1 | contig 17710 bp, 15 predicted proteins | sample YL17G02_20_MG_FD_203700 | JGI IMG/M metagenome (GOLD analysis project Ga0315274, IMG submission 203700) | Sediment microbial communities from Yellowstone Lake, YNP, Wyoming, USA - YL17G02_20 | ecosystem: Environmental > Aquatic > Freshwater > Lake > Sediment | place: USA: Wyoming | collected...
AGCCGTCGCGCCCGCCGATGAAGACCCTGCCGTCGGCGACCACGGGGGACGCCCATATCGGCTCGCCCGTCTCGAAGGCCCAGACGCTTGTCCCGTCGGAAGCCCGGACGGCGTGGCAGCGACGGTCGAGCGAGTTCGCGTACACCACGCCGTCGGCGTAAGCCGCCGAAGAGAAGATCGGGGCCGCGGTCTTGTAGGTCCAGAGCGTCTTGCCGTCGGCCCGGCCGAGGGCCAGCAGGTTGCCGCGCCCGGTGCCGATGAAGACCTTGTCCTCGGCCACAACCGGCTGGGCGGCAGACTGGGTGGGTTCCTCCAGGTCTCGCTTCCACTTCAGCCGGTACGGCGGCGACGGCTGCGAGATCGTGTAGCCGGTGTGGGCGGCATTGCCCTGGAGTTGCGGCCAGTCTGCGGTCCTGCTTGCCGGGGCGTCGGCGCGGCAAGCCGGGCCGGCAATGCAGAGGATCACGCCGCAAACCAGGGCCGATATGACAGCGGCCGGCAATCTCAGGCTCATGTCAGGCTCCCATCGTTCAGTGCGGCGCCGCAGCCTGCTTGGGTTGCGACAAACGGCTGTCCGTCGCGTCGGCCGACAGATGCAGAAGGAAGTCGGCCTGCGGCGCAGTGAAGGAGAACTCGCCGCCCTTTGCGCTGCCGAGGCCCGTGCATTTCATGGCCCACGTGTCGATGCCCTCCACCCTGTAAGGCCTGTCGCCGGCCAGGGCGACGGTGGCCGCCACGGGCTGCGTAAAGTACAGGAAGTAGTGCTCGCCCGGCTTGGCCAGAAGGTAAACTCCGGGGGCCGGGCTTGCCTGCGGGGTCATCTCATGGAAGGGCACGGCCGTCATGATCTGTTTCAGGAAGGCGATGCGGGCGGGGCTCTGGCCGTGGAGCGTGCCGCCCTTCGACCACCAGAGGATGTCCTCGGGGTGCTTGTAGGTCTCGCCGTGGCCGACGTACCCGCCCTGAATGGTCCCGATCCAGAAGCGGCGAACCAGTTCCTGTGCGGAAATGTTGCCCCAGCCTTGCGGGATGTTGCCCTCGTACTTGCACTCGTCGAAGACGATGGGCTTATGGTACTTCTCGCGGAGTTCGGCCAACGAGGCCAGGTCCGAACTCTGAATGCTGGCGTGGGTGACCCACGGCTTGGCGTGGTCGTAGAACGCGCGGCAGTTGTGGATGCCGCGCATGTGACCGTAGGGGTCGTGCTGCTGGAGAATCTGGAAGAAGCGGTCCCAATCGTCCATCGTCTTATTGCCGCGATGGTTCTTCGTGCCGGGCGCCATGAGGTCGTACTCGTTGGCCAGCGACCACCAGACGTTCCGGTGCGCAGCGAGCCTGGCGGCGGCGTAGCGGAGGTAGCGGTCGTCGGCCTCGGGCGGCATCGTGGCGAAGCCCCAGCGGTCGTATGGATGGAAGAGGATGAGATCGGCCTCGATGCCGAGGCGCGAGAGGTCGGCCACCCGGTCCTCGAAGTACCGCCAGAACGCCGGGTCGAACCGCGTGAAGTCAAACTTGTCCGACGTTGGACGCTGCGCGCCGTCCGGCCCGCGCACAAAGGCGAACCGCTCCGGCTCATTGGCGTTGTAGGCGTAAGACTTCGGAAACACGCAGAACCGTATCTTGTTGAAGGGCGATGCCGCCAGCGTCCTAAGCGTAAGTTGCCAGAGCGTCTCCGGCTGGTGGACCCAGGCGTAGCAGGTCGTTCCGACCTGGAAATACGGCGTGCCGTCGGCGTACGCAAAGTGGTACGTGCTCCGGACTCGGACGGGGCCGTGGTTGCCGGGGGCGGGGGCCACACAGACGAACCGGCCGGTCTTGCCGTCGAGTTGGGGGCGGTTGCTCCGGGTCACATAGGTCCACTCGCCGAGGGCATCGGGCATGAAGCGGACGCGGTAAACGCCGTCGCCGTCGTAGAAGCCCTGCGGCTCGAAGGACCGGCCGCCCTGCGAGAAGCGCGCGGCCAGTTCCACGTCGAGGAACGGGTTGCCCTCCTGCGGCCCGGACAGGGCCAGTTCAAAGATGCCCCAGCGTTCGACCGGGTGCGTCGGCGTCGGCAGGCGTGCGGCCGGCCCGTCCGCCGCATTCGCCCAGCGGACAACCAGCGCCCCGGCAAAGCATACCAAGTACGCCAGCAGCAGGTATCTCATCGGCATGGCCCTTTCGCCTCCGCGGTGTCCATCACCGGCCCACGTTAAGGACGCAACGGCGGTACGCCGTCAGCGGCGGGTTCCCGCCGTCCGTCACCTCCAGGATGGTATGGATCGTCTTGCCGGCGGCGTCGGACAAAGGCGCTTGGCCCTATGGCCCAGGGGGCTTGGGTGCCGACGAGAGAGCCTTGACCTTGTCCCGCAGTCGGTCCCGGACTTTCTCATACACCTGCCTGGGCTCACGATAGTGACCGTGCGCCAGCCATGCCTCAACCAGCGTCAGCAGTTGCGTGTAAACCATCGTGCGGTCTTCCGGTCGCATGGGACTCGAGTGGTCCACCGAGCGAAACAGTGCATCCAGGTGCGTCACAAGTATGTCCGTGAGGTTGTATCCATGGGTGTGAGCCAAGAGATCCTGGTCGAAGGCCCTGGTCTGGCGGTACAGCACAACGTGCAGCAGTTGATCGGCGCCGGCAGGGCGCTGCTCGTGTTTGGCGAAACATTTGCGCCAAAGGCAGCCGGGGGCTGGAGCAGAGCCCTCATAGATATCTGCCGGCCAACACCCCTCAGCAAAAACCAGGGCGCCTTCGTTGCTGTCGATGTTGGGGGAAAGCATCGTGCAGGGAGCAAGGTAAAGGCGCAGAGGGTAGTACACACGGTCGCCCTGACCCCTGATGCGCAGGGCCTCTCGCACCTCGACTGTTAGCAGCCCCCTATGCTCGAAGTAAGGGACGACGATAACATGGTCAAGCGGCGCCAACTGCTGAGGGGCCGGGTAAGCATTGGCGCCTCGGGCGTCGGTGGACCGGAAGTCGTCGCTGACCGAGTAGGCCTCGACCAGCACCGTGCCGCCGGTGCCCCATGGCAAGTAGAGGCAGCCGGCCAGGAACGGCAAGGCCAGCAAAGCGGACAGCATAGCACGCGCAAGGGCCATGCGTCGCTCCTTCTCCCGGCGACACAAACTTCAAGGGCCCTGAATCTTCTTTGCCCTCGGCGCGGCGGGCGCGTCGAGGTCTCCGGCGGCGAACTGGATGGCATCCAGATAGAACCGCAGGATGCTCGGGTTCCAGTAGAGTTCCGTGCGATGGCCGAAGGACGTGTAGAAGATGCGGCCCTTGCCGTAGGGCTTCACCCAGGCGAGTGCGAAATCATTGTCCTTGCGGTTGATGAACTTCACTTCCATGTTGGTCTTGGCGGTGTCGATCGAGAGAAGCACGCGCAGGTTCTCGCGCGAGTACGGCACGTTGTACTGGAAGATCTCATCGGCAAGGCGGAAGTCTTTGCCCCCGAACGCCGCCACGAGGGGATGGTCGGGCTCCTCCACCTTGACGCCGATCTCCTCGTTCCACGGGTGGCCCCAGAATGTTGCGCCGAGCATCTCGCGGAACTCCGGCCAGTGGCGGTTCGCGCCGATGGCGAAGTGATAGGCCGCGATTCCGCCGCCGTTCTTGACGAAGTCCAGGAAACTCTTGCGGAGGAGTTCCTCGACGGCGGCCTTGTCGCCATGGGTCTTCAACTTCTCCATGGCCTCATCGCTCGGCGTGATCCACGGGCCGGAGGCGTTGTTCAGGACGATGGCGTCGAAGGTCTTGAGGCTCTCGGGCAGCATCACCGCAAGGTCGTCGCTGACGGTGGCCTTGAACGCTCCGGTCTTCTCGCCGAGGGTCTTTATCGCGCACGCCCCGTATGGAATGCAGTAGCCCTTGTGCGGGTCTTTCTCGTAGAGGTGGGCGGGGGTGCACCAGACGAGGACCGACCGCTGTTTCTTGGGCGCGACGCCGGGCTTCTCGGGCGCGGCCTCCCGGATCTGCTTCTGCCGGTGCGCGGGGATTTCCTCGACCGCCGCCATCAGGCCTGATGTGGCAAGGGCGACCGCTGCGGCCAACACGATGATAGGGACGGACCTGCTTGTCATTGCCAGTCCTCTTAGATTGGGAGCCGTCAAAGCGACCAGCCCTTTCTGTACTCAGGGCGAATCATCGCATCGGCCTCGGCGTTATTGACGATCTTACAGGCTGCCGGGTCGAACTCCAGTTTCCCCTCCAACTGTGTGGCAACGTTGCCCAGCATGTTAAACTCGGTAAGCGCCCCGGCGTAGTCGAAATTCGCCCAGGCGGGCTTGCCGCCGCGGCAGGCGTTCAGCCAGTCGTTCTCGTGCCCGCGCGACGCATCCACCGTCTGCGGGGCATCCTTTTTCACTTCCTTGAACTTGTCCTCGGGAATCATCGTGAAGGTGGTGTTGTGGGCGGTGGCGCAGATTTTCCCCTTGGTGCCGAGGATGAGGTGTCCGGCCCAGTCGGCCCACTTCTTCTCGCCCTTGTCGCCCCAGTCGAGGCCGCGGCCCAACAGGTCCTCGATCATCTCGCGGGAGCCCGGGCAGTTGCCCGCGTGCCAGGTGAACGTGACCGGCGGCAGGTCCTCGCGGGCGGGCACCTCCCACTTGACGACTTCCCATTTCGGAAACGAGAGCCGGTTGATGCCCGAGGTCTTCGCCTCCACCTTGACGAGCGGGCGGGGTTCCTTGGGCGGGTCGGTCAGCCAGAGCGAATGAACCTTCAGGGCCATGAAGGCGAGATTCTGAATGTGGGATGCCCAGTTGCCCAGGTTGGCCGTGCCGAAATCGCGCCACGAGTGCCACTGCTGGTGCCATGATGGATGGTACGGCCTGTCCGCACACGGTCCGAGCCAGAGGTCCCACTTCAGGTAGTCGGGCGCCGGCGGCGGGCCGCTGGGCGGGTTCTTGGGCGGTTCCTTGAAATCCGCGCCGCCGTTATTGTCCCAGGAGTGGACCTCTTTGACCTCCCCGATTGTGCCGTCGCGGATGAGTTCAAGTGCCCGGCGGAACGCCCCCGACGCCGTGCCCTGGTTGCCCATGGAGGTGGCGACCTTTTGCTTCCTGGCCAGGTCCCGCAGCGCCCGCGACTCGCCGACCAGCCGCGTCAGCGGCTTCTCGCAATAGACGTGCTTGCCGGCCTGCATCGCGGCCGCCGAGGCCGTAGCGTGGCTGTGGTCCGTGATGGCGACGACGGCGGCGTCAATCTCCTTGCCCATCTCGTCGAACATCTTGCGGAAATCGTGATATGTCTTTACCTTATCGGGGGTGAGGGCGGGCGCGTCTTCCTTCCAGCGCGCGAAGGCCTTGTCGATCTTCTGCTGATTGATGTCGCAGGCGGCTACGATGTTGGCCACCTTCGGCATCGTATCGACGAACCACGTGCCGCGCCCGCCTACGCCGATAAGAGCCACGTTCAGTTTCTCGTTGGCCCGGGCGCTCCAGGCCGACGAACTTGCGCCCAGGATAACGATGCCGGCAGCGCTGCCGGCCGCGCCCTTCAGGAACGTGCGTCGGTTCACTCCGCGGGCCATCGGGCAATCGCTCCTTTCAGGTTGCCGCGCGGCTGTGCGCGGGGCGGGCTGTCACAGCAACCAGCCCTTCCGGTACTCTGGCCGGATGAGGCGATCCGCCTCTACGTTATTGGTGATCCTGCATTCGATCGGGTCGAACTCGATCTTGCCCTCGAACTGCGTAGCGATGTTGCCGAGCATGAGGAACTCATTCAGGGCATCGGCGTAGTCGAAGTTCGCCCAGGCTGACTTGCCGCCGCGGCAAGCGATGAACCAGTCGTTCTCCTGCCCGCGCGAAGCCTCGACCGTCTTCGGGCCGCTCCGGTCCACATCCTTGAATTGCTCCTCGGGCAGCAGGCGGAACGTGGCGTTATGTCCCGTCGAGTGGATACGGCCCTTGGCGCCAACGATATGGGCGCCCGCGAAGTCAGTAGCGGCCTTTATCTTCTCGTCGGCGCCCTCCTGCTTCAGGGCGTCGATGAATTCGCGGGCCCCGGGGGCGGCGCCGTTGTACCAGGTGAAGGTGATGGGCGGGAACTCGGCCCGCGCGGGGATCTCCCACTTGATGAGTTCCCACTTGGGGAACGACAGGCGGTTTATGCCCGAGGTCTTCGCCTCAATGCGAATGATGGGCCTGGGGGCCTTCTGCGGGTCGGCCAGCCACAGGTCCTGCACCTTCAGGGCCATGAACGCGAGGTTGGCGGTGTGCGAAGCCCAGTTGCCGAGTTGGCAAGTGCCGAATTCCCGCCAGTTGTGGCGCCTCATCCATTCCGGATTGTATGGCCGCATCGCCGCCGGGCCGAGCCAGAGGTCCCAGTCCAGGTATTCGGGGACAGGTTGCTCGCCCTGCGGCGGGTCGGTCTTGTTGGCGCCGCCGCCGCTGTTCCAGATGTGCACTTCCTTGATCTCGCCGATGGTGCCGTCGCGGATGAGTTCGAGCGCCCGGCGGAACGGCCCGGCGGCCGTGCCCTGGTTGCCCATCGAGGTGGCGACCTTGTGCTTCCGCGCCAGTTCCCGGAGCGCCCGCGATTCGCCGACCGTGCGGGTGAGCGGCTTTTCACAGAAGACCGGCTTGCCGGCCTTGATCGCCGCGGCCGATGCCGCCGCGTGGCTGTGGTCGGGCGTGGCGACGATTGCCGCGTCGATCTGGCCGTCCATCTCGTCGAACATCTTGCGGAAGTCGGCGTACGTCTTCACTTTCGTTTCGGCCAGACGCTTGAAGGCCGGGGCGGCATTCCGCTCGTAGTCCTGCTGGGACGCCGCAAAGCGGGTGGCGAGGTCCGCCCACCGCTTGAAGGCATCGTCGATCTTCTGCTTGTTGACGTCGCATACGGCGACGACGTTTTCCATCCGCGGAATGGTATCGACGAACCACGTGCCGCGCCCGCCCACGCCGATGAGCGCTACGTTCAGTTTCTCGTTGGCCGGGGCGCCCCGCGCCGATGCGCTGCTCCGGAGGATCACCAGGCCGCCGGCGGTGCACCCCGTGAAGAGAAGAAACTCGCGACGGTTCATTCCTCTGGCCATGGTCAAATTCCTTTCAACCCGCGCGAGGGCGGTCTTCGCCGCGGCGACCGGCATGACAAGGTGCGAGAGTCATCAAATCCAGGTATGCAGGATACCCGGCGGTCGCCGCGGCGACAAGGCGCTGGGGAGTGGCAAACCGGCTATTGGCGCGGCGGGCAGTTCTCGGTAACATCCGAAGGCGTGAGGGGTCGGCGGCCCATCGGTCACGGAAGAGAGGAAGACCATGCGCAAGGCGATGCTCAAGTGCGGCTTACTGGCGGCGGCAATCGTGGGGACCATCTCGATGTGCGGAGGCCGGGCAATGGCTGAGAATCCGGGCGTCGTCTATGAGGGCAAGGACGGGCCGGGCAAGGGCAAGCACATCGTCTTCGTCACCGGCGATGATGAGTATCGCTCCGAGGAGTTGATGCCGCAACTTGCCAAGATCCTCGCCGTCCATCACGGCCTCAGGTGCACCCTGCTCCTGCCGATCAACAAGGAGACCGGCGAGATCGACCCGACGGCCCAGGGCAACATCCCGGGCCTCGAGGCACTCCAGACCGCCGACCTCATGGTCATCTTCACCCGGTTCCGCGAACTTCCCGATGAGCAGATGAAATACATCGCCGAGTACACGAACTCCGGCAAGCCCATCGTCGGCCTGCGAACCTCCACGCACGCCTTCAACTACACGAAGCGCAAGGACAGCCCATACGCCAAGTACAGTTGCCGCGACAAGACGTGGGAGGGCGGCTTCGGACGACAGGTCCTCGGCGAAACCTGGATCAGCCACTACGGGGCCCATCAGAAGGAGAGCACGCGCGGCATCGTCGCCCAGGGCATGGAAGGCTGCCCCATCGTCAAGGGCTGCGACGACATCTGGGGGCCCTCAGACGTGTACTCGATCACGACCCTGACGGGCGACTCCAAGCCCGTCATCATGGGCCAGGTCCTCACGGGCATGAACCCGAAGGACCCGCCCAATGCCGCCAAGAAGCCGGTGCCGGTGGCCTGGATCAAGACGTTCACCGGCGACCAGGGCAAGGCCGCGCGGGTCTTCACCACCACGATGGGCCACAACGGCGACTTCGTGAGCGAGGGCTTCCGCCGGCTCATGGTCAACGCCTGCTACTGGGCCCTCGGGATGGAGTCGCAGATTCCGGCGAAGTCGAAGGTTGACCTGGTGGGCGAGTACAACCCCAGTCCGATCGGCATGGGCAAACACAAGAAGGGCATGAAACCGGCGGACCTGAAGATGTGAAGAACACCGGAACTTCTTGCACACTCGGCATCAGGGATCGACAGGCAATTCGGCTATCTGGACGTCGAACATCCGGGCAATAGCCGCATGTTCCTTGCGGAGCCTGTCCGCGTCCCGCCCTCGAATCTGCGGAAATACAACAGCGGCCTGGCAGTCCGCCAGAGCAGGTGGTGCCTGCCGGTCAAGCCTACGTCCCTCGGACGCGCTCAAGTTCGGCGATCATGTCGGGCAAGGCCAGCGTGTGGTTGTCGTAAAGGCCGTATCCGAAGTACGAGGCTCTGAGGAAGAGCACCGCTCGGGGATCGCAGTTTCCGGGGAGCGTGTCACGCATGCACTTCAGCTCATCGAGTAGCGCCGTCTTCTCAGGATCGTGGTTGGCAATGATAAATGCGATGTCGGCCGCATGGTCGTCGAATGAAGAGATCTCTTTCCCGCTGTCGATGAGGCCGAGCGCGTGCTTCTGGCGGAAGACTTCCAGCATGTAGTCTTTGAGATCCGCCAGATTCGTCTTGTCCGTGACCAGGCCAAGCATGCCTTGAAGATGGGCCCTGAGGCCGGCGGCTCCGCCACGCTGCCGGTTGCCACGGTGAGCGCCGTCCGCGTACTTCATCTCCAGAAGAACGAGTCGGAGGTTCGTGCCGTCCTTCCTGTTTTCCGGGCGGGAAGGCCAACGCACCGCAACCATGTCGAAACGATCGGCACCGTCAGCATATTCCATATCGAGGATGTAGTAGTCCGTGGACCTGGCGATGCCACCCGGCATGTTGTTCTCGCGCACAATCAACTGCTGGAACTCTCTCTCTAACTTGGGATTCTTTCCGAACCACTTGTCCATAATGTCTTTCAGAAGGGGGATCGTCCTGTTCCAAGCCTTCGCGTCGTCAAGACAAGGAAGGTCTGGCAACGAACAACCGAGCGACGGTTCACAGTACTTACTGTCGAACTTGGGCTCATACCCACTTCCGGTGGCCACAATCTTTAGGAGGCTTCCGCCGCGGTAGTAGAGATTGACGGCGCTGCCACGGAGTTCAAGGCACAGCGTGGAATCGCCCAAGGCTCGGTCCACTACCCATTTCAGGGGGCCGCTCTCCAGGTCTTTGAAGAACTCCGGCGGCATCGCTCGATCCATGCGTTTCCTCCTTGAGACTGACCACCATTGTCCATCTTCTTTGGCTTCAACGTTCTCGAAGAACTCCTTGAATCGTCCCGGTTCGGAGGAATGTATCGGCACCAAGATACGCGGGGCAATCGCCTTCGCCAACCGCTTCAAATCCTTGATCGGTGCATGGCCGGAAGTGTGACAGTGGGTCATCGGGATGCCGTGCCGCTCAAGCCACGTCAGAAAACCCTGCTGGCGGTCCTCCTTGAGGTAGCCGCCCCAGAGGGAGTAGATCATCCGGGCGCCGGCGAGGCATTCAGCCTCTTGCAGGTCCTTCCCCATTGACGGCCGGAACAGCATCACCGATTCTCCCGCTTCGCCGGCGAGGTTCTCGGGGTAGATACGCGCCGTCTTAAAGGACGCCGCCAGATCAAACACTTTCTTACGCCTGATGGTCTGTTTCTGCGTCCAGGGCAGAAAGACGCGGAAGCCGGCAAACCCAGGCTGCGGCAACTTGGGATTGCCGATGGCTCGCAGGACGCTGGCCGTGTACATGTCCACGACGAGTTGCTTATCCACGTGGCGGGCCGCACGGTAGATCGTGACGATCCGGTCGATGTTTTGGCCGGAGCACCAGACCAGCGACAACCCATTGGCCTCGGCGAAGAGTTGCTCGAAACGCTTCTCCAGTTCCGCCTCTGTCGGATACTCGTTATCCTCGCCGGTGCGGCCAATCGTGGAACCTTCCATCAGCAGAACATCGACGTTCTCTGGCGGATGGGCCACCAGGCGCTCGAACAGTTTGCCCTTCCGGCCATGGGCCCGGAGGTCGCCAGAATAGAATAGCCGTCGGCCGTCCGCCTCCACGAGGACGGCGTAGGCGTCGTAAGCGGAGTGGTCCATCAGGAACGGCGTGATCGCGAACGGTCCCAGTGTGACGGGCGTCCGATCTTGGAGGTGAACAACGTTGTCGAAGTGCACGTCACCGGGAACAAACACGCTGGCCGCCTTCAGGATTCTCTCGGCCGCCGACCCGATCAGGATTGGCGTTCCTGGCGGGAGTTTGTGGGCTAGGCCGTAGTGGTCCAGATGCGGATGAGAGATGACCACCCCCAGCAGCGACGGGTCAGCCTTGGCAAAGCCCGCCACCGGCGGCAATGGCACGTCGGCCGGTTCGGCGTCCAGCGGCAGGCCGATGTCGAGGACGATCCTCTTGCCCTGCGACTCGATCTCGACGCACGTGCCGCCGATCTCGCGCGTACCCCGGTGAATGCAGACTCGCATGGCTTTCCCCGGCCGACCTGAAGACGTGATCCAGCGCACAGCATCGCCCCGAGACAAGAACACGGCGGGTCTCTAGCCTGGCGCACCCTCGCCCTACTTCGCTTCCTTCTTCGGCTGGGCCGGCTCCGTCGGCGGGTCGCCGGGCTTGAGGGGCCGGATTTCGATCTGCTTGATGTAGATCTTCATGTCCTTGAACGCGGCCCCGCCGTGGACCTGGATTCCGATCTTCCCTTTGGTGCAGGTCTTGTCGTCGATCTCGCCGACCTTGCGGCCGTTCAGCCACACGATGAGATGGTCGCCGTTGGCGTAGATCTGGCCGGTATTCCAGCCCGCGCGGTCCTCGATGCTCTTATCGAGATTCTTCGTAATGAACATCTTGCCGGGGCAGTAGAGCGTGCCGCTTAAGGCCACGGGGTCCTTCCATTCGAGGATGTCGAACTGGTACTGCGTGCGGAACCAGACGCCGCTGTTGGCCGGCCAGTCGGCCTTGTAGGTGAAGCGGACCTCAAAGTTGTCCCACTCCTTCTCGGTGTAGAGGTCGCCGCCCTTGGCGTTGACGGGCGTACCGACGATGCAGCCGTCCTCGACCTTGAAAATGGCCTCTCCCTTCGCCTTCCAGCCGTCGAGGTCCTTGCCGTTGAAGATGGGCGTCCATCCGCCCTCGGCGGCAACCGGGGCCTTCTCGGCCGCGGGCGCGCAGAGAGTCAGGGCGAGAACCGCGAGCAGAACAAGTCCGGCAGTCATCGGGCTTCGCATCGGGGGCTCCTTGATGAAGGTGTCAGTACCGCTGCGCCTGTGCCTGGGCCTCCGCGGCAGCGCGGCGGACGGCGTCGTCTTTCGCCTCGCGGGCAAGTCGTGAAAGGATCTCCCGCGCCTCCGCCCCCCCTATCCTGCCGAGGGCCGTGATAACGGCCATCCCGGCCTGCGGATCGGCTATGAGCGGGGCCAATTTCTCAACCGCACGCTGGTCCCCCAGGAGGCCAAGGCCCTCTGCGGCCTTCGTGCGGACCTCCGGGTCCTTGTCGGCCAGCACGGATGCCAGGGCCAGAACGGTCTTCGACCGGCCCATCTCGCCGCGGTTTCCGGAGGCAAGAAGTTCGCACATCGCGACCAGCGCCTGGACCGACGCCTGGCGGATCTTCAGTTGCGGGTCCGACAGCCCTGCGATGAGAGGCTCGATGGCCGCCCGCGATCCGACTCGCCCCAGGGCCTCGGTCGCCGCCACGCGGACCGTAATCGACGGGTCGGTCGCCGCCTTCTCGGCCAAGAACACCCCCGCCTGCATCTGGCCGAGATTGCCCATCGCCCCGATGGCCGCAAGGCGCACGCCCTCGTCCCGGTCGGAGAGGGCGTCCCTCAAGGCCCCAAGGCACGCCCGGTCGCGGATGGTCCCGAGCGTCCGGACGGCCATCAGGCGGACCTGGGTCGAGGAATCCTTCGTCAGCGCCGCAAGGGCCGGCGCAGACGCCGGACCGATGAGGGCAAGCATCCGACCTGCCGCCGACCGCTGCGCCGGCGGCGTCTCATCGGCCCTCATCATGGCGGCCAACGCCGGAACCGCGCTCTCCCCCAACTCGCCCAGCCGCTTGTCGGCCGTCTCCTTGCGCGACGAATTGTCGCTTGCCGCATCCTCGACGAGTCCCTTGACGGTGGCGGAATCGGCGGGCGCTGCCGGGGCCTTGCGCTTGGCCGCCGCCACCATGGCCGCCAACTCCACGGGGTCGCGGATGAAGATCGCCGGGATCACACCTGACCCGCCCACCGGCGCCATTCCCGGTGTAGCCGCCCCCTTGGGGGTGGTGGTCGCGGTCGATATGGGCCTGCCGCCGCCGCCCGTGGTCGTGGTTCCGAAGCCGCTGTTCAGGAAGCCGCTGCTCGTGAAGCCGCTGCCCATGCCCGATGTGTCGATCTGGGCAAGGCCCTCCGCCGCCCACGCCGCGGCAAGCGCGAGAACCAGTCCGAACACGGTACTGTGTTTGACGCCAGTCATGCAGAGCGCTCCAGAAAGACATACAGACCCCCAGAGTATTAACCCTACCAAACCCCCCAAGGTTTCGCTATCCATTTACAGAAAGGGCGCCAGCCGGGTAAGATGGCCGCCGCCGGTGACAGCAGGCGGCAGGCAAAGGAGGTCGGCATGCGGCGGACGGCATGGGTGGCGGCGGCGGTGGCGGCGGCGTGCATCTGGTGCGGCCCGGCGGGCGCGGAGGAAAAACCGGCCGGCAATGCCCCGCCTGCGGGCCATAGCCCTATGGCGGGCGTAGGCCCGGCGTTCGGGCCGCCCGGCGATCCGGCCGAGTGGGGCCCGCTGGCGGCCTTCACGGATGAGTTCAACTCCCCGGCGCTTGACCTGGCGAAGTGGCATCCGACGAACCCGAAGTGGAAGGGCCGCCAGCCGGGGTACTTCTCGCCGGCGAACGTCGCCATCGCGGACGGCAAACTCAATATCACCATGAAGAAGGAGACGCTGCCCGATGCGCCGAAGGGCTACCACACGTTCACCTGCGGCGCCGTGAAGAGCACGGCCGCGGTCCTCTACGGCTTTTTCGCGGTCAAGGCGCGGGCGATGAACTCGCGCGGCTCAAGCGCGTTCTGGTTCTACGATGATGGCCCCGACCGGTGGACCGAGATCGACGTCTTTGAGATCGGCGCCGGGGCGCCCGGCCACCAGCGCAAGGTCCACATGAACGTCCACGTCTTCCGCACGCCGCTGGAGCCGAACCGGCACTGGAGCAAGGCGAGCATATGGGAGGCCCCGTTCGACCTTGCCGCCGACTTCCACATCTATGCCCTGGAATGGGACGAGCGCGAGATCAAGTGGTACGTCGATGGCGTGCTGCGGCGAACCTCGGAGAACACGCACTGGCATCAGCCGCTGTACATGAACTTCGACAGCGAGACGATGCCCGACTGGTTCGGCCTGCCGGAGGACCGGCAGTTGCCATCCACCTTCAGCATCGAGTACGTGCGGGCGTGGCAGAAGAAGGCGGGTTACCCGAAGGTGGAGGGCGAGAAGCCGGGGCCGCCGGCCGCCGGGAAGAAGTAGGCGTGCCGCGCGGGTTCCGCGAGAAATTTTCCATTTCCTTTCTTGACATCTCCCGAAAACGTGGTATGCTTGCTTTTCCTTGATTCAGCCGAGTCCGCTGTTGACCAGCGACACCAAGACCGTTTACACTCAAGGGGAGGCCGGCAGGCAGGGGACCTGCACGCCTCCTTGAATCAATCCCCAGAGACGAGGACGCAGTCATGTTTGCCAACGGTAAGAAGAAGGGAATGGTTCAATTCACTGTGAAGCCGAAGTCGGACGCCGCGCAGGTGTACCTGGCCGGCTCCTTCCGCGACTGGCGGCCGGTGCCGATGACGAAGCAGAAGGACGGCCGCTACGCCCTGGAAGTCAAGTTGACGCCGGGCACGCACGAGTATAAGTTCGTCATCGATGGCCAGTGGGTGACCGACCCGGACCACAGCCACTGGGCGCCGAACCCGTACGGCTCGTTCAACTCGGTGGCCAGCATCGGGTAAGAAGGCCCGCCCGTAGTAGCCGAATTAACTCCTCCAGCAGGGCTCCGCTGCCCGCCAAGACTAAGGGCGGGCGGCTGAGAGCGCTAGTCTCCTAAGAAGGGTGGACAACATGGTTACGATCCAAGACTCAAGCGCCACGTTCCGGTTCCTGCGTCCGCACGCGCACCGGGTGTTCCTGGTGGGCGCGTTCAACCAGTGGCGGGTGGGCGACCTGGCCATGATGCGGACGGCCGATGGGCGCTGGACGGCCACGCTGAACCTGGAGCCGGGCGAGTACCGGTTCCGCTACTGGGCCGACGGCCAGTGGTTCATCGACTACGCCGCATTCGGCGTCGAGCACGGCCCGTTCGGACTGGACGGCGTCGTCCGTGTCCCCGAGACGGCCGCCGTCGCGCGGTGCCCCGACTGCCCGTACGTCGAGACAGCAGCCTGAAATCTTGCCCTAGGGATGGGGCTTGTACGCGTGCCCGGCGGCCATGCTGCCGGGCATGCAATTTTTTGCGGTTACGGCGTTTCACAATTGCCTGTATCGCCGTGTGCCACGGCCCGCCAATACTAAGGGCGGGCCGTGCGAGGACGCCGTGTGGCTCATCCCACGGCGGGACAAGGCCCGCCGTGGCACACATGTTCTGCTACGCGCATGCGTGAACTGCTATAGGGGAGTCTGGCCGGCGCTACGGCGAGGCGGGCCGTTGCTGCTGCTTGGCCCGGCGGCGGGCGCGCCTGAGGAGCAGGTGCCGGACGATCCAGATGATGACGCCCACGCCGGCGAAGGTCAGGATCATCCACTTCAGGTCAACGAGGATGCGTTCGGCCAGGGCCCCGAAAAGATACCCCAGCACGCCCAGCGTAACGGCCCAGAGGATCGCCCCGAGGACGTTCAGCAGGATGAACTTGGCGGTGGGCACGCTACTGAGGCCGATGACGAACGGCGTCGGGTTCCGCAGCCCGTAGAAGAACCGGAAACTGATGATGTACCACGTCCCGTGACGCTCAAGCATGCGGTTGACCTTCTCGAGGCGCGGCCGGAGCCACGGCAGGCGCGCGAGGATCCTGCGGCCCCATATGCGGCTGATGAAGAAGATCGTCTGGTCGCCCGTCAGGCTGCCGAGGAAACCCAGGACGATAACCCACGGGAGTTTCAGGACCCCCTCGCATGCGGCGATGCCCGCCAGCACCATGATCGTTTCGCCCTCCAGGCACGTGCCCACAAACAGGGCGTAGTACCCGTAGGCGTCAATCAAGGAGTCAAGATACTCAAACATCCGGTTCTTCCTCGACCGACCCGGGAAGTGGCATGCATCAGCCGGTATCACGCGCAATCCATCGTAGCAGAAGCGTCGGGAAATGCAACCGCGTCTCGGCGCGAAGCGCAGAACACTTGAACCCCGCCCTTGTGAAGCCTAAACTGTGCGCCGCGAGCAGCGAGGCAGAGGCCGCGCCGCGGGAGAGACCTCCGTCATGGCGACACGCAAGACACGCAAGGCCCGCATCGGCGTCATCATCCACACGGCACTGCGCAAGAACCTCTTCTCGCCCGAGGACGCCGGCCGCCTTGAAAAACTCGGCGAGGTCCGCTGGACCGACGCCGCCGACCCGCTCTCCGACCAGGCCGCCGCCGGACTCCTCATGGATTGCGACGTCGGCGTCGGATCCTGGGGCACGCCGTGCCCGAAGTCGGCGGAACTGATGGCCGCATGCCCGAAACTCCGCCTGTGGGAGCACGTAGCCGGAACGGTCCGGCACATGTTCGGGCCGCACCTGGCCGGCCGCAGGCCCCGGCTCGTCATCGCGTCCTGCAAGACCGCCATCGCCGACTGCGTGGCCGAGATGACCCTCGGCCAGATCATCATGGGCCTGCGCCGGGCGTGCGAGAACGCCGCCGCAAACCGCGCGGGGCCGACCGGCAAACCCGCCAACCTGCGCGTCCTCTACGGTTCGACGGTGGGCGTGGTCGGCGCATCTGAGGTCGGGCGGCGGGTCATCAGGCTCCTCAGGCCCTTCGGCTGCCGCATCCTCGTCTATGACCCCTTCATTACCGACAAGGAGGCCGCGAAGATGGGCGCTGCGCGGGCCAAGGGCCTCCTGGAACTCTGCCGCGCGAGCAACGTCGTGACGCTCCACACCCCCGCCCTGCCCTCGACCGCCGGGCTGCTGGGGGCGGACCATTTCCGGGCGATGCAGGGCGATGCCGTCTTCATCAACACGTCGCGCGGCTCTTGCATCGACGAGTCGGCGCTCGTGGCCGAACTGGCGAAGGGCCGCCTCTTTGCGTTCCTCGACGTAACGGAACCGGAGCCGGCAGCGGCCGACTCGCCGCTCAGGAAACTGCCGAACGTCGCCCTTACATCGCACATCGCGGGGCCGGCGACGTTCAACCTGGGCGCACAGGCGGTGGACGACATTGCGGCGTTCCTTCGCGGCAAGAGGCCCTTATGCGTCCAGACCGAAGACATGCTTGACCGTATCGCGTAGCCGCGGCGGCCGCCGGCTGAGGCGGGCGCAACGTATCAAGGAACTGACATGCCAAGCAAGTATCCGGAGTTCGACCGGGGCCGGCTTCGCCTGCGACCACTGGCCGAGCGCCGGCACGACATGGACCTAGCGCGGGTCCTGGCGGTCGGCGAGCGGCCCATGCCGCTGGAGCACCCCGCCCTGCCGGCGATCGCCGATGCGATGGCCGAGGCGCGCCGCCGCGGCGCCGCCGTCATCCTCATGATGGGCGCCCACGTCATCAAGCAGGGCCTCAGCCGCTACGTCATCGACATGGTTCGGCGCGGCTGGCTCTCGGCCGTGGCAATGAACGGGGCCTGCGCCATCCACGACTACGAACTGGCCCGCATCGGCGCGACCACCGAGTCGGTGGCCCGATACATCTCGGAGGGCCAGTTCGGCCTCTGGACCGAGACGGGGGGCCTCAACGACATCGTCACCGCGGGGGCCGCAGAGGGCCGCGGCTTCGGCGAGGCGCTCGGCAGGGAAATCGCGACCGGAAAATACCCGCATAAAGATGTTTCGATTTTTGCCGCCGCGTACGAGTGCGGCGCGCCGGCCACCGTCCACATCGGCATCGGGCACGATATCGTCCACGAGCATCCGAATTTCGACGCGGCCGCCGCCGGCGCGGCCAGTTACCGCGACTTCCTCATCCTGGCCAGAGAGATTGAGAACCTCGAGGGCGGCGCCGTGCTCTGCTGCGGCACGGCCGTCACGGGGCCGGAGGTGTACCTGAAGGCCCTGGCGATGGCCCGCAACGTGGCGCACCAGCAGGGGCGCCGGATTTGCCACTTCACGTCGGCGGTCTTCGATCTTGTGGACCTCCCCGCCGACCTCGGCGTCGAGGCCCCAAGAGACACGCCCGCGTACTACTACCGCCCGTATAAGACCGTCCTCGTGCGGACCGTGCGCGACGGCGGCATGAGTCACTACGTGCGCGGCGACCACCGCGCGACGATGCCGGCCCTGCACGCACTGCTGGCGGAGCGGATGGGACCGTGACCGAACCGCCGACGGCCATCGAGATCGTCCGTCAGCCGCGCGCCATGC
>Ga0315274_10006024_pt1 | contig 17710 bp, 16 predicted proteins | sample YL17G02_20_MG_FD_203700 | JGI IMG/M metagenome (GOLD analysis project Ga0315274, IMG submission 203700) | Sediment microbial communities from Yellowstone Lake, YNP, Wyoming, USA - YL17G02_20 | ecosystem: Environmental > Aquatic > Freshwater > Lake > Sediment | place: USA: Wyoming | collected...
TGATGAGTATATTGGTCTCGGTAACGGTTGCGGGTGTACATCCTGAAATCACGTCACCGTTAACATCTAACGGCAGGATGTACATGGTGACTGTTTTAGCTGAGAGTGCACTATTTTGCAGAGTCACGGTCAACGCGATTTGATTATTCCCCTGAGCTATGAACGGGGATGGCAAAATCGTAACCGCGGTCTGCGCTCCGACATCAATCGCTTCTGCCGAACTATACGTTGTAAGAGAATCGTTCACGGACCAAGCAAACGTGAAAGAGATGAGCATAATAATCATGGCTGAAAGAACTATTAAATCTCTTTTCAGGCTCATGAAACCCTCTCCGTTGAATACGTGATTATGTAGCTGGTTATAAAGAATTAACTATTAAAAGGGTTATGGATTCTGCGTCTGTTATTTTTACGAAAATTTTTGCTCTGTGGATTTAACCGTAACATTAGATAAGAGGATTCCGAATAACCCCCAGTCCTTGTTTTAAATCGCCTTTTCCTTAATAAAGAAATGAGCTTCTTAGTCAGAAAATTAAGGTTATTCGGAATTCTCGATAAATAAACCGAGGCTTCGGATTAGCCTCTAAATCCCCGTCTTTCCTATCCTTGGCTATTTAAAGGGTTAAATGCCCCAGAAAAAGAAAAGCGGGTTAATCCGAATCCTCAAACTATAATTCCGGGCCATGGATTCTGATGAGTTATTACTTCAACTAGGATTAAGATCTAACGGTTACCCCACAAAGCACCTTTTATGATACCTGTACCTCTCCAGGAAGAGGTCGTATCCGCACTCAGTTTCGACGAACTCAACTGGCTGCCTTATCCCCTCCGTCAGGGTGTAAAATCGTAGCTTGTCGAGCACCGGGTCCTCCGGGATGAGGGGCGTCTGGGCGTCGACGAAGGGGTCCCTCTGCTCGATGTAGAGGAGGCCCCCCCTGTTTATGATGCGGAGCCTCTCGAGGCCCATGTGAATCTGGTACTCGCCGGTGAGGTTCCTCATCTTCTCGCGTAGTCTGAGGTGGGGGTGGGCGTATGGGTCGCTGCCCATTAGGGCGGCGAAGACGCCGTCGGCTATCGTGGCGAATGGTGGGCGACTCGTGTTCGCCGCCATGGCGACGCCTAGACCCAGGCTGGGGACCATCGCCAGGTGCGCCGTTGCGACGAGGAGACTCCCCCCGTGGCTGACCTGCTTATGGCCATGGAAGTCGGGGAGGATGCTCCAGCCATACCCGTAGCTGCTCATGCCCCAGTACGTCTCCGCGTACCTGATGTGGGGCGTGAACATCTCTTCGATGGACTCCTCGGAGGCTATCCTCTTCCCCCTGTGGACGCCACCGTTCATCAGGGCGGCGAGGTAGGTGGTCAGCTCCGTCATTGGCGCCATTAGGCCACCGGCCGCAGCGTTCCAGCTGAACCCGGGGTTCTCCGATATGTCAGGGTAGGGGAAGCCCGTCGGCTGCATTGTACCGTCGGTCTTCTTCCAGTGCGCCACCATCCTATCAGGGTCGGCGTCGAACTCGTGCCTCACGAAGGTGCTCCTCCTCATGCCGAGGGGTTTGAGAATCTGTTCGTGGATGTACTCGTGGAATGGGACGCCGGAGACCTCCTGTATTATGTTGCCAACGACGCGGAAGCCCTCGTTGCTGTAGAAGAAGCGCTCCCCGGGGTCGGCGGCTATCTCGGCGTTGGCTGAGTTGACGACGCGGTAGAAGTCGTCGGCCGAGCCCCACGGGACGCCGAGGTCGATGCCGACGCCGCGGCTCAGACCGATGGTGCTCGTGGCGAGGTTGGGGACACCGCTCCCGTGGCTGAGCAGGTGGTGAATGGTAATGGGCTTCTCCTTAAGGCCGAGCTTGAACGGGACGTAGTCGGAGGCGGGGTCTGTGAGCTTGATCTTCCCCTTCTCGGCGAGCTGCATCGCGGCGAGGGCAACGAAGCTCTTGGAACACGAGCCTATGCCGTAGAGCGTCTCCGGTGTCGCGGGAAGGCTCCGCGCTGGATCCCTCGCTCCGAAGCCCTGCGCGTAGATGATCTCCCCCTTCTTCACGACGGCGATGCTGAACCCCGGTATCTTTCCCTCCCTCATGAACTCCGGGATGACCTTCTCGGCGAAATCCCTCATCTTCTCCGTGTTGCTCGGCTTGGACATGGGTAATATGTGTGGCAAGGTGGTTTTAAGGTCGCGGGGTGGAGACCCTTTAACCCCGTTGAGGCGTATCTCGATCGACATGAAGGATCTAAGGCTACTATGCGTCGGCGACGCCTTCATCGCGCGCCGCATCGGCGTATACGGCGGCAAACCCGACGTAGCGCCACTCTTCAAACGCATCAAGGATGCTGATGTCTCGTTCATCAACCTAGAGATAGCCGCCCACAGCTTCGAGGGGTACCCGATCGGCGAGGGGGTCATCAACCCCTAAACGGGTCAGTCGACGAAGGCTTTGACTAGGTCGTCGTCGCTCAGGGTGCCGGTGACGCCCCCCTCGCCGCTGATGAGGATGTGGTCGAGGCCCGTCACCGCCATGACCCTTACCGCGTTGGCGATCGTGTCGTCCTCGCCGAGTGTTATGCAGACGTTTGTGCCCGTGAGGCCGCAGGCCTCCATGAACTCCTTGGTGTAGGCGCCCTTCATTATGCTGGTCACCTTTAATTCACGGATGTCGCTGGGTATCTGCTCCAGCATGTCCTTCTGTAGTACCCAGGTCCTCATGGCGTCGAATAGGTCGTGGCTCGTCACTATGCCTTGGACTTCGCCTTTCTTGTCCTTGACGACGGCGATGTCCTTCTTCTCCTCCGCCATCGCCTTGGCGACGTCGCCGAGGGTGTGGGTGGGGGATATGAATAGTGGGTTCTTCTTGACGAGTTTCCTTATTGATTTATCGAGGTTCAACGTTGGATCAAGGTTTTCTTCGGCAGCGGGGTTAAAAAACCTCGTTTCTCGCGGCGTCTCGGGGTCCACTGATTGGATGGCGAGAATGAAAAGTAGGCGATACAGTTGCGACGCTGGTTACGGCGCCGCGTATGCCCCTGACTGCGCCAACTCTATTATATTCAAACCGCGTCGCGAGTAAGCATATAGAAACACTCAAAGTGTAGACCCCATGGCACACATCGATTTTACGAGGAGGATCAGGGAGGAGAAGCTGTTGCTGCCCCCCCTCGCTGATTATACCGATTACCCCTACCGTCGAATAATGGCTGGGTTCAGCCCCCCGTTCATCATCACGGAGATGGTCAGCGCATCCGCAATAGTGCACGGGGGTGAAAAGACGAGGCGGATGCTGGCGAGGACCGAGGGGATCGGCTGCGAGGGCGTGCAGTTAGTAGGCTCCGACCCCTCCCTGATGGCGGGAGCGGCGAAGATCATCGAGGAACTCGGCTTCGACTACATCGACATAAACATGGGATGCACGATCAACAAGGTCGTCAGGCAGGGTGCGGGCATCTCCCTGATGGGGGATGAGGAGAAGGCCCAGATGATGGCCTCGGCCATCGTCGACGCGGTTGACATCCCCGTCACCTGCAAGATGAGGCTGGGGTTGAGCAGGGACGCACTAAACGTCGTAGCCCTGTCGAGGCGGCTAGAGGATGCCGGTGTGGCCGCCGTCACCGTCCACGGTAGGAGCGGCGAGAAGAAGTGGGGGATGCCCGTCGACTTCGACGAGATGCGGAGGGTCGTCGAGGCGCTCTCCATCCCCGTCGTGGCAAACGGCGGCGTATTCACCGGCGAGGACGCCGTGAAGATGATCGAGAGGACCGGCGCGGCAGCCGTCATGCCGGGGAGAGGAATGATAGGCAATCCCTGGCTTGTACCCGAGATCAAGTCCGCGCTTTCAGGAACCAAATATACACCGCCCACGCTGCAGATGAAGAAGGAGACCTGCCTCCTCCACATGCGGTACCTCTGCGAGTACTACAGCGACAAGGGCGGCGCGGTCAGGATGCGCAGGATACTCCCCGAGTACTTCACGGGGTGCCAGAACCTCAGAAGCCTACGGCAGGACATCCACGAGACCTCGACACCAGGCGAGGTCGCGGCGTTGCTAGATAGAATCGGTGAAGATGGCCTCAGTGGCGCCTACGGTAATTGGTGAGCCCTTCACCGCCGTGGCCGATCCTTGACCCATGCGAGGATGATCACCCCGTCGATGAAGGCGATTATCAGGTTCATCAGCATCGGCACGTCGAAGCCGTAGGCGTCGAACAGTATCCCCCCAATTATGGGTGCTGGGAGGCCGAGGAGGCCGCGGAACGTGGAGAAGCTGCCGATCGCCTGCGCCCTCTGTTTTGGGTCGACGTTCGCGGCTATCCACGCCTGCTCGGCGGGCATCCAGAAGGCGTTAGCGACCCCGAAGAGGAGGCTAGCCGCGATTACAACGACGAGGTCTTTGGAGACTATCATCAAGCCCAGCGCAATGCAGGCCGTGAACTGGGAGATGGCCATGAACTTCCCGTAGCCGAACCTGTCCGCGAGGCGACCGAGTGGTATCTGCGCCGCCGCTTGGGTCAGCGTCATCGCAGTCGCATAGAGTGCGATCATCCAAGGCGTGTACCCGTAGCCAGCGTTCAGCATGCCACTGAGGAGTCTCATGCCCATACCGAACGCGACGAGGTCGAGCCCCATCGCTACGTAGAAGCCCCTCAGTTCCCTGGGCGGATTGAGGGCACGAACATATGATGTGAGCGTCTTCCTCCAATCCACTCTTGTTGGGGCTTCGTTTCGAGTCTCAGGCAGCTTGAGCCAGACGAGGGCGAGGCTCATGAAGGCGATGATTGTGGCCACTGTGTAGACGGCCCCGTACCCGTACGCGTCGGCGAGGTAACCCGCCCCCAGGGTACCCATCAGCCCCGCCCCGGTGTAGCAGGCCCCCATCACGCTGTAGACGAAGCCGAGCCTTCCAGCTGGGGCTGACTCGGCAACGAGGGTGCTCCACACCGAGACGAGGCTGTTGGATACGCCGATCAGGATCATCGCCATGAAGAGGTATTGCCAGCTCCTCGCGGACAGTATCAGGAGAAGAGCGCCTAGGGCGACGGTCTCCCTGAGGATGAGCAGCCGCTTCCTTCCCAGTGCGTCGCTTATCACGCCGAAGGCTGGTTCCAATAGTAGCTTCGTAAGGTCCGATAGGCTCTCCAGTGTCCCGACCTGTTGCATGTCGAGGCCGAGGCTCAAGGCAAAGGGTTGCCAGACTACTGTTCTGAGGTTGTCACGGATGCCTCTGAGGGCAGAAGTCACCGAGAGAACGAATAGCCTCCCCCTGCCCTGCATCCGATTTACGACACTCATACACCTCACCCGTGAACATTTCGCTGAGCCTGATGCATAACGGACAACGCTTATTTAGATATAGCGAAAAATGGCGCGAAATCACCCTTGGAGGGAGAATAATGCGGGCTCCTGAAAATAAGCCGTTTTAGTCACCAATATAGGAAAATAGTCTTAAAAATGGTTTTGTTTTTTTCTCATTGCATGGTCTTGCATGTTTTAACAGATGTTCCGCCGGAGAGACCCTACCCTAAGTAGATGAATAGTGATTGAAACGCCTCTTCGCCACTTTTATGCGGTGTAGACCTCGGTGAGTCGCCCCATATTTGCTCAAATCTACCTTCATCTATCCTCGGGACGCGTCTCATTATCCGTCAACCATCTCGTCATTGCCCCCGCTGAGTTTGGCGTTGGTAGCTTCCTAAACGGGGCTTATAGTGATTTTTAGCCAATTTTAGAGGCGTTTATTTTAAAAACCAACAGGGTAACAAGTAACCGTTCGGTAATGCCTCTGAATAAGGAACGAGCTAAGCAGGTGATGCAGAGGGCGGGTGTAGACGCGATACTCGCGGCCTCGCCTTCGAATGTCTTCTACGTCTCCGATTATTACAGCACTGGTATGCAGATGGGGTGTGGGACACAGGGGTACGTGTTTCTGCCCCTTGACGCCGAGCCCGCGCTCATGGCCCCCCTCTCCGAGGCGGACCTCGTCGCGGAGAGCGGGACGTGGATCAAAGACGTATACTGGTACGGCTGTCTCAAGGTCAACACCTCCAATAATCCCAAGGTTTCGGAGATCACCCAGAGGATAATCGAGGCGACGAAGGCTGAGTCGGAGCAGACACCATGCGACTCACTCGTCGTAGCAGTCACGGGCAGAGGCTTCGCCAAGAAGACGATCGCGGTGGACAGCCACGGCGTCAACCCAATGCGCTGGGAGACCTTGAAGCGGAACCTCCCCGACGCAAAGATCGTCGACGGCTCCAAGCTCCTCGAAGAGATCAGGGCGGTGAAGACCCCGGAGGAGGTAGAGCTGATCAAGAAGGCGACGGAGATCACGGAGAAGTCGATGGAGGATGCCCTCGAGATCGCACGGCCCGGCATCATGGAGCTGGACCTGAGCCAGATGTTCAGTTACAGCGTGGCCGAGGACGGCGGCAGGGTCACGAGCGACCACATAGGCTTCGGCGAACGGAGTGCTTACCCTAACCCGATCCCCACGACGCTTGCCCTGGCCAAGGGGGACCTGATCAGGATGAGCCTCGGGGCGACCTGGGCCCACTATCATGGTGAGGTCACGCGGACGGCGGCCCTCGGCAAGGTCTCCTCAGAGACCGAGAAGAGGCTTAAGACTGTCATAGACGCACAGGAGGCGGCGTTCGACGTGGCTAAACCGGGCAACAGCGTCGGCGACGTCTACGCCGCGGCCCAGAAGGAGCTGGAGAAGGGCGGCGTCAAGGAGTGCAGCATGAGCCTCGGTCACTGCATCGGCGTGGACTGTAACGAGAGGCCGTGGATCGGTCCCGGTGACAAAACGCCGCTTGAGGAGGGCATGGTGTTGAACGTCGACATGTCCTTCCTCGACCTCGGCTGGGGTGGGATCGAGATGGAGGACACCGTACTCGTCACGAAGAAGGGCCTCAGGTTCCTCAACAACACCGAGAGGACGCTCTATCTGCTTTAGGCGTTCTTCCTCGCTATCATAAGCACGACCCTGGAGCAGTGGCCGAGTCCCTCCTTCTCTATCTCGGCGCTGAACCTCTTCCACACCTCGTCGAGGGGGAGCGCCTCGACGTCGTGCGTCTTCGCTTTCTCAATCGCTGAGCCTATCTGCTGCATGGCCTGCGCCGATTGCAGTTTCTTGCCGGTGTAGAGTGTCTCCCTCTTCAGGAGGGTGAACCCTGCGCCTCGGAGGAACTCTTGGTACTTTATGGCGGGGAGCCATGTTGCCCCGCAGGCATAGGAGTAGGTTTCGCATTCGAGTCTCTGGGCGGGGGTCTCCGCCTCCTCCGGGGGGATGACTGTGAAGCAGAAGTAGCCCCTCGGTTTGAGCACCCTCGCGACCTCGTGGACGGCCTGCCTCACGCCCTGCGCACCGCGTGTCATGTGGATGTCGTCGAGCCCCATGAAGTTCGTGACGAGGCCGAACGTCGAGGGCTGGAAATCGAGCCGCGTCGCGTCCATCTTCATCGCAGTCACGCTTGAGTCGAGCCACTTCTCCTTGATCCTGCGCTCCGCCGTCTTAATGGCCCGATCCGAGGCGTCTATGGCGACGATCTTGAGGGTCGGGTCCCTCTTCGCGAGCTCTATGGCGAATAAGGCTGAGCCAGTTGCTGTGTCTAGGACGCGCATCCTCTGCTCCATGGGGAGGGCGCCCACTATTCTCCCCCTAAGCCCGTCTAGCTTGACGGTGTAATCGGCGTAATCTTTTTCGGGGATGTAGGTTTCCTCTGGCGCCAAATCGCTCAAAGAATAGGCGTGTGAGCCCGAATAACTGTTTCCGTCAGAGGCTCGCTATCTCGCTTATCTTGGACTTTATCTCTATGGCGCGTGTCTCGAAGATGCGGACGAGTTCCACGGCCTCCTCGGGGCGCGGCTCCTCGGCGTGGCTCGCCTTGTAGTCTAGCCAGGCTTGGTAGGCGCGCATGTAGACGCGGCCGAACATGGCGGAGCTTACGGAGTCTATGAGTCTCCTGTCCTTGAAGGCGGTGAAGACGCCGTAGTTGCTGCTCAGCTTGTCCTCGCTTAGCTCCTCGTCGATGACTTTCTCGATGATGCCACGGAGAGCTGGCTCCATGGCGACTCCTAAACCACCACATCCTTATTAGCCTTTAATGGCCCCCCGGTTGCCCTGAAAACGAAAAACGGCCCGGAGAAGACACGCTGTCTTAGCCTGTTTGGTCCACTTAGCGGTCAAATTGGGGGCGTTGCAGGCGGATCGCTTTTAACATCGGGGCAATCATGTTCTTCGGGGAAGAAGGTTGGACACGATCACAACGATCATCATAAGCGTAATAGTCGTCCTCATCGCGCTCGCCCTAGTCTTCGTCACCTACTATAACCGGTTGTTCCGCTTCAGGAACGCCGCGGAGGCGGAGCTGGGCCAGATAAGGGTCGCCATGAAGAAGCGGTTTGACATGATCGAGCAGCTCCTCGGCGCCGTCAAGGGGTATACTAAGTTTGAGAGGGAGGTCTTCGAGAAGGTGGCGTCCCTCCGCGCCCAGGTCATGAACGCTGGGCCGGCCAACTTGGCGGATATTCAGAGGGAGAGCGCCAACCTCTTCGGGAGCATAAGGGCGGTCGCCGAGGCGTACCCCGACCTCAAGGCATCCGAGACGGTGAAGAAGCTGATGGACGCCATCGTCGGCCTCGAGGACGAGATAGGGCGCCAGAGGTACACGTACAACAACGTCGTCCAGGAGTTCAACACGATGATCGACACCATTCCCTCGAACATCGTGGCGGGGATGCTCGGGTTGAAGAAGCTCGAGTACCTGCGTTTCGGTGACGAGGTCGAGGCTCCGCCGAAGGTGACGGGGATTGGCACCGATGGATGAGACTAGGCAGATCGCGATAGTCGTCGCGTTGGGTCTCGTCCTCGCCGTCGTCGGGGTGGCGGCGTCCACCGCACTCGGTAGTATAGGTATGACGGGGCACGCCGTCGTGAGCAGGTATGAAGCCCACCTCATGCCCGATGGGACGCTGAATGAGGGCTTCACTTACACATTCACTGAGCAGCAGTATCGGATGCTCTACCGGAGCTGGGAGGTCCCCGTCTCCTTCACGGCGCAGGGTTCTCCCTATATCCAACCGATAAGCATCACTCCGCCGGAGGGCTCCATCGCATACGTAAAGGATCGATACGGCGACGTCACGATAATGTCACCGGGCTACGATAGTTGGTTTATTACGGGCACCATCGACAGCTTGGCGGAGTACAACGAGGCGGGGTGCTTCTACGCCTCCATGTTCCCAGCGGGGAGCTACCACATCGGGTACACGTTCAAGGTCTTCCCCCCGATCGAGTATGATTCTAGTTATGATCACCTCAACCTGATGCTGGCGAGTGTCCACATCCCATACGGGAACGTGACTGTGGTGATTGAGGACTCCGACTACGTGGCGGCGGTCTACGCGCACCCACCCAGCCTCAGGGTGAGCCATGTCGGCAATAGCATCGTTATCACGGGGAGTGCGGCGGAGGATGAGCTCGTCGAGGTCGAGTTGTTGATGGTCCCGGGGGCTCACCAGTACAAGGGGTTTGCCTCCCCCGTCTCCGATGTCAAGGGGAAGACGGAGAGCGCGAACTTCTGGTATAGCCTCCAGTACTACGCGGCGACGTGGCTCGGGTACGCCAGTATCATAGTGGTCTTCGCGGTGCCGTTGCTCCTCTTCTATACCTGGAATCGGTTCGGCCGCGAGGAGGATGTGACGGTTCCCACCTACCTGAGCACGGTGCCGAATCGGAAGAGGAAGCCGTGGCTCGTCAACCTCGTCTTCAGGAAGGACGTCTTCGACTTCGACGAGGACGGGTTCTACGCGACGCTTCTCGACCTTCATCTGAGGAAGAATGTGAGGCTGGAGCCCCGGGAGAATGGGATGAAGATATACATACTCGACCCCGCCGTGGAGGACGCCTATGAGGTGAAGGTGATGGGTTTCCTGCAGAAGCTCGCCGTGAACGGCGCCTTCGACACGGATACGCTGCGTGACCTCGCCCACGACGTCAAGAGTGGGAAGGGGAGCTACGCCAAGGGCATGGAGATGAAGGGTGATCTAAACGAGTTGACACACGAGGCCGATGGACGCATGGTAAAGGGGTTCGCGGTGAGCGGCAGGACTAGGCTGGTCCCCGCGTTCCTTTTGGGCATCGCCGTTCTGGTCGGGGCGTTCATCCTGCTCTTCGCGGCGCCCGTTGTGGGCTACATGCTTATCGCGCCGTTACTGCTCGGCGTGCTGGCCATCTTCCAGTGCGTGGTGCCCCTCATGTTCCCGTCGACGCTCTTCGGGAAGTGGCGCCCGGGGATGTTCAAGGAGAAATCGGAGTGGGACGCCTTCAGGAACCACCTCGGGGACCTCGCCCAGCTCAAGAAGTACGGGGCGGAGGACCTGTCGATGTGGGGTGAGTGGCTCGTCTACGGTACGGCGCTCGGCGTTGGGGATCGTGTGGCGGAGGCGATGAGGGAACTGCACATTGACCTTGACGTGGCGCGGTACCACCCGATGATGTACCTCTGGTTCCGCCCCCTCATGGCGGCGTCGCCCCCCTCTAGGAGCGGCGGCGGTGGGTTCCGGAGCGGCGGTGGCTTCGGCGGTGGCGGCGGCTTCGGAGGCGGTGGCGGCGGTGTCCGTTAGCCGCACTCGGGGCTATTTTTAAATTGGGGCAGTTACTAGGTTAGGCGGGTTCGCGGACCCGTAGCTCAGCACGGATAGAGCACAGGCCTCCTAAGTCTGGGGTCGTGGGTTCAAATCCCACCGGGCCCGCCACTTCTCCATCGTGGTGTTATGGGGTGCTACACACGATAACGGAAAAAAATTTTTTTAAATGCGAAACTTGGGTAACCTTCTTTCTCATGAGTTACAGGGCTTCCCCTACGGTCGCGCGCGAGTATACACATCACCTGTAAAAAACTAAATCATGAGGATTCGGATTAACCCACGAAATCCGGTTTAAGATGAGCCTTCCTTTATAAGGGCTTAAATACACTGACAACCCGAGACGAGGTTAATCAATATCCTCTAAATTTTAAACCTCGTAGCAATTGATTAAAAAAATTGATAAAAAAAATAACGTTGCGGATTCTTCCGCTTCTCGGTCACTTGACTCGGCTTAGAACCTTCTCGGTGGCCTGTGCTTAGCGAAGCACTCTTGACAGTAGACTGGCCGATCCCCTGTCGGCTTGAAGGGGACCTCTGTCTCCTTGCCGCAGTCGGAGCAAGTGACTTTAGTCATCTCGCGCGGTCCACTGTTGTAGTTACTTCGATTATCTCTATATCCCATTTTTTGTTTCTCCTTTCGTACACGGCAACCGTTAGGTTTCCAATATACGCCACAAGTGTCGAGGTCCCCGACTTTTAAACGTATGTTTCCTTTAACATTAACATGAGGTTAAGCACGCGTATATTCTGGGTTTCGCGCACGCGCCGAGGCTCATCATGGCTCCGTCGGTTGAAGTCTCGTCCTGCTTACTTATAGTCTCAATAATCTTATCCTCAGCTCCACCTGATAGTCAACCGCGATAGTAAAATCGATTAAAATAGAAAAAGGGGGTTTGCGGGGGACATCTCCACGAATCGACGCGTTCAAATCCCACCGGGCCTACCACTTCTCCCTCTGGGCTCTTCTGGGTGTTCTGTGTCCCGGGCTTGAAAATGATAATGTATCGCCCACCGAGCGTATTGTAGAGCGGAAAATGAAGTCGACAAGGTACCCGGACGCGTCCCGCATAATCAACAAGGGTTCAACAATGACCATAGTAGGCGACGGAGAGAGGATGACCCTCGCGAGGTTCGACTCCGAGCCCGGAGCCGTCGCACCCGACCACACCCAGACTACACAGTTGAAGCAGATCAAAGCAGAAGCAGCTGAAAACCAGCTTCACCCGGACCCGAGGCAGCGACGTAACCAGCACCCTCCCGCCATGAAACACGCGCTTAACCACCGCGAACACCCGCTCCACCGGCCTCCGCTTAGACCCGATCCGCCGATTACGCGCCTTATCCGCCTCACAGGGCGGGTGACCCCTCACGCCCTCCTCATCGTCGCGTCAAACCCACGAGGCGTCACCCCGAAGTAGCCCTTGTCCCGGTACACCACCTCACCAGGCTCCGACAAGTCAACCCGGCTATCATGCACACTGGCCGACGTCGCCTCCACGGCCCGAATGAGGCCCAGGTCGAGATCCGTCTTCACGTGCAGCTTGAAGCCGAAGAAAGACTCCCGGAGCCGCTTCGCCCAGTCACCGCCCCTTGAGCTTAGTCAAAGCGTCACCGCCACGAGGCTTGCTGCTCTCTGGTAGGCTTGTCTGAGGCGAAGCTGTCCATGTGACTGGTTCTACCTGCTTTGATCTATAAATCTAACCGGGGGGGAGTAGAAACGAGGTAAATCAAAATCCTTTACTCTAATGTGGGTATCTTTGATGTGGATTTGATGACGACTTTAGCTGAACCTGGGAGGTCGCCCTGGTAGACCTCGGTGTCCCAGGTTACGGTGAATGTGTAGCTCCCCGAGGTAGTTAAACTATTGATCCATAATTGGTACAGTTCGGATCCGCCAACGGACCAAGTCTCCCAAGTGTATTCGCTCAGCACCCCGCCAGCGTCGCTGATGCTGGCAGTCATGATCCACGGAGTCTGATTCCAGTCCTGGGCGGTTGTGTTATAGTCCCATTTATACGCGTCTATGAGCGTGTGTTTGTACTGGTCCTTAACCAGGTATTCCACCTGCAGCAACTCACCCGGCTTGTATGTGGCCTTCTTCGCCTTAGCCGTCATGACCATGCCTCCGCCAAACTTCATGGTGGTCGTCTTCTTGGCCGCGATCGTCACCTTACCCATGTCGAACTCATAATCCGAATAGTGTTCGATGTCGCCTTCTATAGTGTAATAAACCACATACGCTTCCGCAGGGTAGCTGCCAGTTGAGATAGCCAAATCATCATATACGTAACCCCATAAACCATTGAAAGAAAGGCCTAGACCAGTATAGTAACTGGCACTCGGCGGGCTCGAGGGGAGCACATACTCGGTCTGGATGAAACCTGTTTTCGAGCCGTCAAACTGAACCTTGGTGTTTAAGCCCCTTGCCTGAACACCCGACTTATAAAGCAGGTACGAGGCGCCCCAATCCATGTACAGAGCGCCAAATTTCGCGTTTATAGGCAGGGAGACCAACATTTTACCAGGCTCCAAAGTACCGCTGAAGCCCCAGCCCCACCCCGTATAAGAATCTCTTACAACAAGTTGACAATCAGTACTGAAATCTCTGTCTTCTAGAGGTTTTATCGCCTGCATCGTCACGGGCAGGACGAAGGGCCTGACGTCGACGTTGATCTCGCTGTCCCCCGTCACCGATAAGTAGCAGTAGGCGAGAAACTTGGGAGCGTCATACGCCCTGTGGATCATTAAGAGGTATGTGCCTCGGGGCAGATTCAATGAGAGTTCACCGGTTTCCTCAGTATTAAGACTATAAAGGTAAGGGTTGAAAGAGAAGCCCGTCTCTATAACGTGAACATACGTATACGTTGCGTTTAACCCGTCGCAGCCTATGAACCTCAACGTGACCTCGTAGTTATCCGCCTGCGAGAGCAGCGAGAGCGCATTTCTCTGAGCGTATGGATCCCGCTGCGGGGGAGCCTCATACACGAATGCCTTGTCTTTAGCCTGTTGCTGGAGCCCCTGCGGGCTCTGAGGGTATCTCGGCGGGGCTCCCTCACCCCCTTGGGTGCCTCCCAAGACCGGGGGGGCCGGAGTCAAACCTAAGATGATGCACGTGAGTGCGATTATAATAATTCTCTTAGTGTTCATAACAATTACATCCAAATTGAAAATGAATTTAATAAATATTTAAGATAATCGGCTCGCGCTAGGTTGTTTAGAAATTAAATAGAACCTACGCCACACCTCCATTGAGAGCAGGTTGAACGTTAAGCGCGTGCTTGACTCACTCAACCTAGACCAGATCCGAACCGACTTAGCAGATCACTACCATAGAGAGGGACCGGGCAGAACACCAATCAACCCACTTGCATGCTCAAAGCACAACTAGCCAAGCACCTACTGAACATCATAAGCGACCGAAGACTCGCCCTACGACTGAGAAGCGACCACAGGGCAGCCAGAGCACGCGGATTCAGGAGGCAAACGCCGAGCCCGGAGCCGTCACCCCCGAGCACAGCCACCCACACGAACAGATAGGCACCTGCATACGCGGCAAAGGCTAACTCGCCTCGGGAGGCACCGCGCTCCACGTGGAGCCCGGCGTCACCTGGACCATCCCCCCGGAGAACCCCACAGCTTCGCCGTCGAAGGCACCGAACCAATGCTACTATTCGAGGTCTTCAGCCCACCGAGGGAAGACTGCCTCAAAACAGCGAAGCCCTAAACCATAGGAAGTGGGGGACCTAGGTAAGCGAAAATAACGTCCCTCTAACCCAAACGCCCTAGAAAATCGGTTATTTCACAGACTGATCTCGTCGAAAGGAGAGCGTATTCCCTGCAAAGCTAATCCTTCACGTAGCGCACGGGCGCCTTGGGGCGCTCGTCGACTGTCAGCTGGAACACGTCGGGTCGGGCGTAGTGTCCAACGGCGTCGAAGTCGAGCTTCGACCGGGCTACCTCGCCGAGGTCCAGGTCCGCGTAGAGTATCCCCTCCCTGTCCCAGAGTGGACCTGCGAGCACCTCCCCCAGAGGGGAGACGACGACGCTCCCACCACGGCACATCACATCGGGCTGCCTGCTCAGCTCCTCCGCCCCCGGCAGATCCTTCGGGTACATCTCCTTCTTGATGTACTGGTTGCAACCGAGGACGAAGCACCGCCCCTCCAAGGCGATGTGGCGGAGCGTCGCCTGCCAGCTCTCCCTCGCGTCCGCCGTCGGGGCGAGGTAGATCTCCACACCCTTACCATACATCGCCACACGTGCGAGGGGCATGTAGTTCTCCCAGCAGATCAAGCCACCGACCTTCCCATACTCAGTCTCGACCACGGTCAGGGTGCTACCGTCCCCCTCCCCCCAGACGAGGCGCTCCGCCGCCGTCGGCTTCAGCTTCCGGTGTTTCCCCAGGAGCCTCCCATCCGGCCCGAAGTAGAGCAGCGTGCAGTAGAGAGTCCCCCCGCCGAAGTCCCCGTCCCTCTCCATCACCCCGATGGCGACGTATGCACCCGCCTCACGAGCCGCCTCACCAAGCGCGTCACAGACGGGACCAGGCACCTCGACCGAGTTCTCCCAGTACCTCCCCCAGAGCCGCCTCCCCTCGGGCGTCCGGCTACCCACAACCATCCCGAAGGACAGCCCCCTAGGATAGACGGGGATGAACGCCTCGGGAAATAGAATCAACTTGGCGCCCTGAGCCGAAGCCTCCCTCACCAACCCGCAAGCCTTAGCGACGCACGCCTCCCTGTCAAACAGGACCGGCGCAGCCTGAACAACGGCGACCCTCACCATCAAAACCACTCCAACGCCAAGTAACTGCGCCGATCACCGATAAAAGAGGTCCCGAACTCAACCTCCCAGATAGGAAACGAAGAGCCTAACACGATAACGAAAGACCTACCGACAGACAGCATACCCCCAACTGAGGGGTGCTATAACCTTCTTGAACCGTCCCCCTTACCCTGGTGCCTCGGCGTGAAGAAGACACACGCCTCCTTCCCCTTATCCGTCACCTTACGCTCCTTCGTACAGTATAGGGTCTTCCGAGAATACTTCATGCAGTCGATGCAAGTCTTCCCGATGCCAGCGTCCCGGGGCGAACGATCCCTCTTTTGGGGCCTCGATCTTATTCTACCGCTCATCTCTACAACCATAACGCTCACCCTCTGATATAGACCCAGATGGTCACATCCCCTAATCCTACCCCAGATACATTGTGTGTCCCACCCTTACACACATCTGCTTATCTCCCAAACAACCCGAAACAAACCCATACAAGCGGAGAAAATTCGAGGGGATACATCCGATGACGCCGAGAACAAGGAGAGGCATGACCGGCGCCACACCCACCGTAGAGCGCAGCATACCCGGCGGAGTCGACGAGTACATGATCCTCGACAGCTAACCGGCTTCTTCCCCGATGAGGTAACCCTTCGCCGCCTCAGTCACCCTGACCCTCACACGGTCCCCGGGCCTCCTACGGGTCTTCAACACCACCGCCTTGTAGGTGCTCGTCCTCCCCTCCTTGAAGCCGCTGTGTCCAACCTTATCCAGCAGGACCTCCCCCTCCCAGCCCACCCAAGCCCCGTTCACGTCGGCGTTGACCCTCCACCAGAGCTCGTTCAGCCTCCTCGACCTGTCCTTCGTCACCCTCCCGTTGAGCTGATCAGCCATCCCCGTCGCCTCCGTCCCGGGCCTCGACCAGAACCTGCTGATGTTCAACATATCCGGGCGGAGCCACTCGACCAGGCTCAGCGACTCCCTGAACTGCTCCTCCGTCTCCCCGGGGAAGCCGCAGATCATGTCCGTCGCGACGCCGATTCCCGGTATCTCCTCTCGGAACCTGGTGATGAGTTCCTTGAACTTCCCAATGGTGTACCTCCGCCTCATCCTGGCGAGGACCGCATCGCTCCCGGACTGGACGGGGGCGTGTAGGAACTTGTACACCTTCTCTCCCTTGAACGCCTCGGCGAGGTCGTCGAAGATCGGCGACGCGGAGTTGGGCGTCATCATCCCGACGCGGACCATGAACCTCCCCTCGATCTCGCCCAGCCTCCCCAGCAGCCCTGGAAGCCCTACTCCCCCCGAGTCGTAGGCGGCGGTATCCTCGGCGGTGACCCAGATCTCCCTACAGCCCGAGGCGACCGCCGCCTCCGCGTCCGCCACCACCCCCTCCGGCGGGAAAGAATAGAGCCTACCCCGCGCAACCTTTACTATACAGTAGCTGCAGTTACCGAGGCACCCCGCCGCAATAGGGGCGATGTGGATAAGCCCACTCCTCCTCTCACGTGGGAGGCACGTCCTGTTCGGGGAAGACCCCCCGAGGTAGACCACCCTCCCCCCCGCCGCAGTCTCCTCAACCGCGTCAGGTATCCTCGCCACGTCGTCGGGCCCAACCATACTGGCGCCGGGTATCGTCTCCTCGACGAGGCTCCTGAGCGCCTTCGGCATACAGCCGGCGACGACGACCCTCCCACCACCCAGCTCCCCCAGTCTCCTGACTATCTTCCTCTCGGTCGGGGTCTTCACGATGCAGGTGAGGATGACTGAGACGTCGGCATCTTCCACTGATTCGACGAGGGTGTGCCCCGCCTCCACGAGCAGCCCCGAGGCTATCTCGGCGTCAGCCTGGTTGGCGCTGCAGCCATAGACCTCGACGTGTACCCTCGCCAAATCTTTTCAAGACAGACGGGGCGGCGCCCCAGATAAAAGACATGCTACGCCTTTTGTAAGACGCGCCAGAATTTTCGGAGCCTATCCTGCAGCCCCGTGCCGGTACCCCCGACGCTGGTCCGGCCCTTCCTGATCGCCTCGATAACATCTTTTGGTTCCCTGGACGCCGCCTCGACGACCGTGTACGCGCGCCCAACGGTCTCGGGGATATGCGAGTCACTTCCCCCCGTCTGGGGTAGACCCAGCCTCTCCGCCAAACCCCTGTTCCACCCCATCACCAAGTTGAATGGGACCTGCGCCGAGTTCGCCACCTCTATCGCGTCGAACCCCGCACCCTCCACCTCCCTGAGCCTCACATAGCTCCTAGGCATCGCATACGGGTGGGCGAGTACCGCCGTC
>Ga0315274_10006026_pt1 | contig 17706 bp, 12 predicted proteins | sample YL17G02_20_MG_FD_203700 | JGI IMG/M metagenome (GOLD analysis project Ga0315274, IMG submission 203700) | Sediment microbial communities from Yellowstone Lake, YNP, Wyoming, USA - YL17G02_20 | ecosystem: Environmental > Aquatic > Freshwater > Lake > Sediment | place: USA: Wyoming | collected...
GCGGGAGTTCGGCTGGAACGTGGCCAATCCGCCGGTGGCGGTGTGGATGAAAGGGCCTCGGCAGGGGCCGTTGCCCCCCTCCACTTCGTTCTGCCAGGTGGATGCACCCAACGTCATGTTGCTCACGTTCAAGCAGGCGGAAGATGGCGATGGGTACGTCCTGAGGTTGATCGAGACGGAGGGGAAGGAGACCCAGGTCACGGTGACAATGCCGCACCTGGCACTGGTGCACGCATTTGAGACCAACCTGGTGGAGGAGAACCAGCGGCTCCTGCCATGTGGGCCTCACACGGTGGAAACGACGGTGCGATCGTTCGGCATCGCCACCATCCGAGTGATCACCAGTCTACCACGGAGACACTGAGAGCACGAAGACTCTCATTCTGCTCACACGAGCGAGTTCCTTCCAGCACCCACGAATCCACCCGCTCTGAGAAACCAGGTTTTTTCCGGAAAACCTGGTTTCTTCTTTTGTGCCCCACTGCCTGCTCATCCAATCTGGCCATAGCGTGCTCATCCAGCGTGGCCTTTAACAACGGGCAAGGCGGAGAAGGAGCCGGTGGTCTGTGGTATCTGTGGGTTTGCCTTGAGCGAAGCAGGCGAATGTCCCCGGTGCAAGCTCGTAAACGGGAGGACTGCCAGGAGTATCAGAGCGCAGCGAGAGGCGATGTTCCGGGAAGTAGATAGGATACTCAGTGAGGACGAGTGAGGAATAGGGGAGAAGCGCTAATGGGGGCAAGAAGGTTCCACCTCGTGGCAATCCTACTCTTGGGGTCAGTCCTGTTGGTTTTTGTGGCGGCTGCCCTTCCTACCCTGGCCGCTTCAGCCGCGCCGCAGGCTTCGGGCCTGGACGTCGTTGTCAGCGAGATCGCCTGGATGGGGACCACCACCTCATACAACGACGAGTGGGTCGAGCTGTACAACAACACCACAAGCCCCGTGGCCCTCACCGGCTGGAGCCTGGGCGCCGCCGATGGGACACCCTCCATATCCCTGAGCGGCACCATTCCACCAGGTGGCTACTTCCTCCTGGAACGTACCGACGACGACTCCGTTCCCGGTGTGACCAGGGATCTGCTATACACCGGCGCGCTGGAAAGCGAGGGAGAAGACTTGGTCCTGCACGACAGCACCTCCACTGTCATTGACCGGGTAGACTGTAGCGTGGGCTGATTCGCCGGCCACGACGACGGCCGTGTCCCAATGGTGCGGGTGGACACTTCGGCGGATGGCAGCCTGGCCGGTAACTGGACGCACAACCCCCGCTGCGGGACGGCCACCAACTCGGCGGGCAGTTCCCACATCTGCACGCTCACGGTGACGAACGTGGGCCACGCGCTGGACTACGCCGTGTACTTCAACGAACGCGCCACCACGGCCATAACCACGACGCTCGACCACACTCCGATGGAGGATGCCCTGCTCGCCCTCGTCAACAGCGCGACCACCAGCATCGACGTGGCCCTGTACGGCCTGGACCGGCAGAGCATCGTAGACGCTCTGATCGCGGCCCACAACCGGGGTGTGACGGTGCGAGTTGTGGGCGACGACGAGGCGGCCACGGGGGAGTACAGCAGCAGCTACCAGGCGCTGACCGATGCGGGCATTACAGTCGTGGCTGACACCAGCATGAGCAAGATCCAGCACAACAAGTTCCTGGTCGTAGACGGCCAGATCATCTGGACGGGGAGCACGAACTTCACCGACACCTGCCTGACGCTGAACGCCAACAACAGTATCGTGATCACCGACACCACCCTGGCGGGTGTCTACCTGGCCGAATTCGAGGAGATGTGGGCGGGGACCTTCCACGAGGACAAAGCCGACAACACGGCGCACCTGCTGGACTACGACGGCACTCAGGTGGAGAGCTTCTTCTCGCCCACCGACCTGGTGGCCCTCGAGGTATGGGACGAGCTGGCCCACGCCGAGCAGTCCATCCACTTCGGGATGTTCTTCTGGACAGACGACGTGCTGGCCGACCGGGTGGTGGAGCAGTTGGGGGCGGGTGTGGAGGTCTACGGCGTATGGGATCAACTCGGGGCGGCCAATACTTCGTCGGTGGGCGAACGGCTATGTGCTGCCGGGGCACGGATCAAGACGGAGGACTTCGCGGGCAAGGTGCACCACAAGTTCGCGGTGATCGACGTGGAGGGCGACGACCCGGTGGTGATCCTGGGCTCGTACAACTGGACGGACAGCGGGGCCTACGACAACGATGAGAACACACTGATCATCCATGATCGGGACCTGGCGCGGGCGTACTACGCTGAGTGGCAGCGGCTGTGGTCGGCACTGGGAGAGGAGACACTGTGCCAACGTTTCGTCGTGTATGTGCCCGTGGCCTTGCGGCAGAGTGACCAATAGGCGGACGCGCCTCAAGATCCATCACTCTGACTAAGGCGTCCAGTCTGCCGCCACTGCCTACACGCAGGTTCTCCAGGACGTGAACATACAGATCAGTATCGCCGAGGTGGATGAAGCCTGGCAGAACAGTCACGCGGAACGGCACATCCGGACCATCAAGGAAGAGGAAGTTGACTTGTCAGAGTATCTGGACTATCATGATGCTTATCGTCAGCTCGGTCGCTTCCTGGATGACGTGTACATGCGCAAGCGTATCCATTCTTCACTGGGCTACCTTACCCCAGCTGAGTTCGAAGAGCAGTGGCGAAAGGAGCAGGAACTGGCCTCGAACTGAACTAAAAATCGCCGAAAAAGTGTCCAATTTAAGGGGGTCAGTTCACCCCACCACTCACCTTTTTTCAGTGGAGTCTTTGGTTCTCCTGTTCCCTGGTAGAAGCTGTTCAAATCGAGATCACGATGGCCATCATCCAAGCTGTTGGCTTGCCCGAAAACGAAAGCGAGCGTGAGGCTATCGCCTATCTGGCGAAGAACCTTATTGGCGACGACTATGTCATCTTTCATAATTTGGAGTTACCCACCCCTTCGGGTCTTCCTTACGAATACGACATCATTGTCGTAGGTGAGTATGCCGTCTACACTGTAGAAGTCAAAGGCTACCGTGGACTAATTAAGGGCAACGCTCAAGAATGGGAACTAGAGTCGGGCGCTATCTACAAAAGTCCTATCCCTCTGAGTAACAAGAAAGCAAAGATTGTAGCTGATCGGCTAAGTCGCTATAGCCCTCTTCTGGAAAAGGTTTGGGTACAACCGCTAATCGTACTCACCGACAACCAGGTGCGTATTCGCCTTAACGATCCCCAGGCCGACCGGGTGCTGCGCTTGGATCAAGCAGCAAACCACATCCTGGATCCTAGTCGCTTGCCAATTCGTGCCACTCCTATCACTCACCTCACCGATATGATCTGCGAAGCGATCTTCAAACAGTTTCGTCCTATACACCGCCAACATGAAATTGGCGACTACCAGGTGTTGGATACCATCGGGAAGAACAATCTGTACACGACATTACTCGCTAAGCACCGATTGATCCGCACTCAGAATCGTTTTGTTCTCAAGGTGTATAGTTTCAATATCTACGCCAGCCCCGAAGCCCGGCGTAAGCAAGAGGAGTGGATTCTGCGGGATGCCAATGCGCTGCATCGGCTGAAAGGGCATCCCAACATCGTGGAAGCATATCCGCCTTTCCCCTGGCAGGACAACCAGATCGTACTGCCACTAGAATGGGTGGACGGTTACTCGCTCCGTGGGCTACTTGACACTGGTGCCGAGATAGACTTTGCTCGCAAGGTGGAAATCATCCGCCAAGTGTGCGAAGGGCTGCGCCATGCCCATGATCACGGGGTTGTCCATCGTGATGTGCGGCCCGACAATATCATCGTTCAATCCAGGGGTCCAGTGAGGCTAGTCAACTTTGACTGCGCACGGATGGAAGGTGACGATCTGCATACGATTGCCACGCGCGTGGGACGACAACTAGATGAGCGCTATGTAGCACCCGAAGTGTGGCAGGACGCTGGAGCGGCTTCACCAGCTTCGGACCTGTATGCAGTTGGGACGGTTCTCTTCGAACTACTTGCTGAAGAATCGCCTTATCGAAAGATCAAGGAGGTCTTCGCCAATAGTGGCCTGCCGCGTCGGCCTACCCAAGTCAACTCACGCCTACCTCCAGACGTGGATGAAGTGATTTGTCGCATGTGTGCTTTCAAGCCAGAAGAGAGATACGCGACCCTGGCAGAAGCAATAGAGGATCTGGCAATCATTGGTTGAGCGGTGTGAAACATGGTGATAGATACTGTGCTGATGAACTGCGCAAGTTCGGCTACATGAAGAAGTAGACTACATCCAACCTGCTTCGGCCAAAGGAAAAGCAGAGTGATGTCTGATTCTCTGGAGGGATTCTGATGGCAGATCGTGTCTACGAAAAAGAGGAAATAATCATCAATCGCTATGTAGTTCAGCAGCAATTGGGGGCTGGCAATTTTTCTCATGTCTACAAAGTCTTAGATACCTTGAGCGGAGAGGTAGTAGCCCTGAAGATCTTCAAAGAGGGCACAGGTGTCCTGGATCAGCTACGCCAGGAATTCCGAATCCTAAATGAACTACAGCATCCGCATATTGCCCGTGTTTACGACATTGGACAGTTGCCGAATTGTGTTTACTACCTAAAACTGGAGTATGTGGAAGGGAACACTCTGACTAGCCTTATCCATGAGAACCGAATTTCTCTGCGAAAGGCGCAGCAGATTGTGTTCGAGTTGCTGGACGCTGTGGCTTACCTGCACGGCCATCGGGTGATGCATCGTGATATCAAGCCCAACAACATCATCACGAATGGGCGTGGGACGGTTATCGTTGACTTCAATATCAGCAAGCAGGTTGAAAGCTATGCCACGTCACGGGTGGGCACGCCGCTTTACATGCCGCCTGAAGTCCATGCTGAGGGTTGGAATTGGACCGGTGATCTGTATGCAGTGGGACTGGTGCTTTACGAGATGCTCACCGGTCACCATCCCTTCGATGACGCCCATCCCCCAGCAACAGCAGACCCTCACGATCCTAGAGAGTTCAACCAGCTCCTTAGTGAAAGCTTGGTCCGGGCTGTTCTCAAAGCCATCTCCCGTGACCGAGTTGATCGATTCCAGACTGCTCTTGAGATGCAAGACGCCCTAAAAGCTGCTGACTGGGGACCAGTATGGCAACCCTACCGCTTGTCGCTACCCGACCTGTCGCATATTCGTATTACCCCTGAAGAGGCATCAAGACCTAATTACAACCCCTACCTCACCTGTCTACTTACGCTCTACAGCCAGAGTCGTCGCACTAATGCCGGAACGCGTGGGTTGGACGCTTTTGCACGTGTCACCTACGTTCCTACTAGGCTAGACACAGCTCTCAAGCCAGCGGTGCTCAACGGGGATCACCCGTTAGTCATCATCACAGGTAACGCTGGCGATGGCAAGACGGCCTTCATCCAAAAGATGGAAGAAGAGATTGAGAACGCCCCAGACACCACGCACTTCGAAAAGCTACCCAGTGGCAATGGATCCCGTTTTGTTCATAAGGGGTTTCAGTTTCTTACAAACTATGACGGTTCTCAGGATGAGGGCGGGGTCAATAACGACCAAGTGCTAAGTCAATTCCTTCGGCCTTTCGGGGGACCGGGGCCCATTCAGGCAATAGACAGAGTCCACGTCATCGCCATCAACGAAGGGCGCCTGGTAGACTTTCTCCAGAGCCATCGAAACGATTTCCCCTATCTCTATCACCAAGTGCGCGACTTCTTTGAGCGCGAACAGGTGCCCGATCCTGAGATGCTCATTGTTAACCTGAACTTGCGGGCAGTTGTCGCCGATGGCGACGACGATTCATCCATCTTCGACCAGATGGTAGATCGCCTAGCCTCCCCAACATTATGGGAACGTTGCCAGGGCTGCGACATTGCTGATTGCTGCTATGCCAAGTTCAACGCTGACTCTTTGAATGACCCAAACTATGGTCCCCAGATCCGGCATCGCCTTAAGGCGCTGTTCCAAACAGCTCACTTCCGCCAGCGTTTGCATATTACTATCCGTGACCTACGCTCCGCCCTGGCCTACATCCTATTCGGAACCGATAATTGCGATGGAATCCACGCCCTTCTGGCAGATCTAGACCGACGGCACGAATATCTAGCTCGCTTCTACTACAATGCCCCCTTTGACTTTGAGCAACCAGAACTCGCCTCGCAAGATCGGTTAGTATGCTTGTTGGCTCTTGTTGATCCCGGTCGAGTGTCCAACCCCAAGCTAGACGCCCGCCTTGCCTTCACGCCGCCCGACGAGCTTTCACTGCTACCACCCTTCAATACCCGAGGCGACTACGATCTTCAATTATTGTGTAATCAGTATGATGACTCACAGAGTGTTCATCGCATTTCAGGATCAGGGCTACCGGCCGAGGACCAGGTCCGTCTTTCACGTCTCTATCATGCCTGCCTACGGCGCAAGGTTTATTTCGAGCGAGTGGATGAGGAGTGGCCACAGATGCTGCCGTACGCTCGTTTTGCCAAGTTCCTGGATCTAATGCAAAGCCGCGAATCGGCAAAACTCGATCAAGTACGCAACGTGCTGGTTCGTGCTATTAGCTTGAGCGAGGGTATCTACAATGCAGAGGTGGGGCAAGACTACCTCTGTTTGCGAAGCTCGCAAGAACCAAGAGTCACTATCAAGAGCTTCCGGCGTTTCCAAAGGGAACACTTCCTCTGCCGTGTGCATGATATCAGAGAGTTGGGGCATTACATTGAGTACATACCTGCGGCGCTAGTATTGGATTATGGGCCAGTTGAGGGTATACGTATGGAGATCAACTTGGATCTGTACGAGATGCTTCATCGTATCTCCGAAGGCTACACACCCAGTCTGAACGAGCTGCGCGGCTCCTACATCAACCTGCTCATATTCAAACGCCAACTGGCCAGCACCGACTATGACGAAGTGTTGCTGACTGAGGATGAGCAAGCCTTTTACCGTGTGTACAAAACACCGGATAGAAAGCTCGTAGTGACAGATACTATTCAGGGGTGAAATCAGAATGCCACTTGCCAAACAGGACAAAGATTATCTCATTTCAGCTATCACACCAGTCAATCCCAAGTTAGTGGACATAGACCGTGTGTTTACCAATCTGCTGCCCTTACTCAAATATGAAGGGGCGCCAATCACACGCGGGCGTCGCGAGTTCGTCACTACTGATAGCCTGACGGCGATGGTTTGTCGGGATGACACTTTGCACTTCCAAGGCTTTGCAGAACGGGCGCAGGTTGTGCATCATTGGTTGGAGAGTGATTTCCTGTCATTGGTGCATCGGGGCAAGACAGACAAGCAGCAGGTAGCCGCACCGCTACCGATGCACTTGAACACCTACAAACTACGTAACGCAAAGCATTGCAGAGACTACGGTGTTGCCGATCAGATATTCAGCCTACTCTACTACGGCGCGCCAGATGTACTGAAGGAGTTGCGCGACTTTCTCTTTCGGGGTGCTGACTACTACACCGATCAGTACGACGGTCAAAGCGATTTGGACATAGAAACCTTGCTGATGATGCGTATCCTGGACCAGAAGGAACGCGACTATCCCGATGATCGCAAGAAGCCAAGCGTTCCCTGGCCTCTGTGTATAGGCCAGGCACGCATCTTGGGAGATGACATTGCCCGTTTATTGGCCTACCAACACAAGATGCCTCGCCTGGTACTGATCAGTCACATCAAGAACGTGATGGCATTGCACGTAGGCATCTACATGCTGCGTCTGTTTCAGATTGTGCCCGACTTGGTGGCGCAAGGCACGTTTGCTTCCACCTGTCGCGACTGTCCAGTGCAGTCGGAGAACTCGGACCTGTTCGACGCGTGTGCTTTCCCTCTGCATCTCATCACTGATATGGGTGAGGACTACCGCAGCCACATGGCTGAACTGGCTCGGCAGCAGTTCAATATCCATCTTGAGCGGCTCAACTTGTATGTGCGTGCTCATCTAATGCTCAAGAAGCTCCAAGAGTTCGGTGATGATCTGTCGCAACGCCATCGCATTGTTCTACCGGAGAGTCTGGAAGAGATTTTGGCGTTGCGTGACTATGATGCTCCGATGGAACTCAAGACCTTCTTCGAGATCCGTATCCGCAGCCTGATGGCATCAGACAGCGGAAACCCGGACGAGCGACTCGTCGCCATCCGACGATTGGGACTGAACGAACTGGATACCTACGTCGAAATGGTCTACTTGCTGCGCCAGCAGTTCCATCAAAGCTACTACATTGATTTGCTCGACTCGATCTTCCAAAAGAATCGTGAGACAGGCCTAATGCGCCAAGGCTATGGGCGAGCCAACAAGCGGCGTTACAGCTTGGGCAGTGGGCTTCTTGAGACGTTGATTCACATCGCTGTCCTGGAATCAACGCCCGAAGATGGCTTTCGCACTCGCAGCATCCGAGTGGATAGCTCCGTTGAATGGCTCCGAAGACGTTATAGCATCTACATCAGCCGCCTGCCTGCCGTTCGCGAGCCCTCCATCACCGACCTGGAGGCGTTGCGCCTCAACTCCCAAGCCTTCAAAGACCGATTGCGCGAGATCGGCTTCTACACCGACTTGAGTGACGCCTACATCTCGCAGGTGATTCGACCAAGATACCACTTTGAGCAAAGGGTGACAACATGAGCAGTCAGGCCACTTACATCACTCGATCAGATCTGAACATCTATCTGACCCAGATAATCTTAGATGATCTGGTAAGTGTCGTGGACGCTCGACAGTCAGGTCACTGTATGCAGGTTACCGACTTGCCGCTTGACTTGATGGAGAACACTTGCCAGGAACTGCGTGGGGCGCGCCCCGGTTGCGAAGCCTATGTTCTTAGCAGTGCGCCAACCCAACCCTGGCACATCACCTCTACCAAGCTGGTAGAACGCCGTAATGCTGGCGAAGCGGTCATTGTCGTCTTTCTGCCGCCCGACCTACGTACTTCAGCCGAAGATTCCTTTGATGTCAGCACTTTTGAGCGCTTCCCGATCGGCGATCTCCATCAACGCCTGTGCGAGCGCTTACTGGCTGATGTGCCAAGTGACACACGTTCTATCCTGGAGGAGGTCATTCACGAGTCGGGTTGCGGTGATGAAGACGCCATTTGCCGTTATCTCCTGGCTGTGCGAGGAGAAGATGCCGCGTCCGAGGCGCTTGGCCTGGCCCTACATTATCTGGGTTTAATACCTGACCGGGCACTATTGGATGATCCATCCATAATCCGTCCTCGACTCAAGCATAATGCCGACGTCGTCGAGACTCTCTCGACACCTGACAATGCCCTTCTTGCCAGAATCCAGTCGCTAGGGCTAAATGAAGGACGTACGCCACAGTCTCTCTATCGTTTCTTCAATCAGATGAACACCTTTGATCCAAGCCACTGGCTGCCAGCCATTCTGGAGCAAGATTCTGCTGACGATCTGACTTTCGACCAATGGGATTTTCATGACAAGATCACGGGCGGGTTAGAGGAGATTATCCTAACTGATCTGGGCACCACACTCCGAAACGAAGATGGCTACTTGCTCGTCGACCTTCAGCGCAGCAGCGACCTTAAAGTAGCTTGGGAGACTATACCACCGCCGCCACAATGTAAGGATTTGTCCTACTTCACAATTGAGATCATGAAAGATGGCGTCCCTGTCACCGAGGCGCATACCGTCAAAGTAGGCGGAGGCTTGAGCAAGAGACGTAGCGCGACTTTGAAGAACTTGCACGAAAAGGATCTTGAAGATGGTCTTTACTATCTGCGGGTCAGTGCCTGGGCATCTGGAGGCGCCTTACTCCGTGACGAAGAGAGTGAGAGCATCTTTTTGAAGGGCGGCCTGGAAGCTGATGTCGAGGAAGAGTGGGACACTGGCGGCAGCCGCCAGAGGCAACAACCTGTAACCTCGTTTTACGAGGCAATGCTGCGCGCTCAGGTCAAGTTGCGAGTAAGAGACAAAATGCTGTCCGATCTAAAACGAGTTGAGGTGTCCTGGGTTACACCGCAGCGGCGCATAGGGCAACGTTACACAGATCAGTTCACTATCAAGTATGGAGCCAACAATGAATACATACTGCCAGTCAATACAATATTGCGCCGCATCGAGGAAGAGATTCTGACCGATGCCACTTCTTTGGGACGACTGGAGCTGGATTTGAGCCATCCCCCCACTGCTGAGATAGAGCCAAGCCTGCAACCATTCGAAGGCATCGAATACGACCTACTAGATGACTTCATACTGTTACGCAAAGACCTCTTCCAGAAGATTCTCAATCAATCTGCGAATCCCGATATTTACTTCCTGGTAGAAACCAGTGATCTGAGCCAGTGGGAAAACGAAATCATTCGCTACGCTCAAGCATACTTGGACATCCTGGACCAGCTAGCCAACAGATTGAGTGACGCGAACGAGGATACTGCTCGAAGTATTCTGCACGCCAATCGCCAGATCACTAGCGTCGACAACGTGCGCCTGTGCCTGGCAGACGGCCAAAATGTCTACTTGACAGCTCCAACTCATCCGCTCAAGATGCTCTGGGGGCTGCAGTATGCACGCGCCACACGATGTTGGCTCAGTGACCTGGAGACCCTGCCTTGTAGTCAGGTCAGTTGGAGCAGCTTTGCCAGTTTCTTACCTCGCCTAAGCAGCATTAACTTGCCCCACACCATAGTGGATGCTCGGGGAAAGTTATTGGTCAGCACAGACAATTTCGGCCCCTTCTGGAGCATTTATGTACCTCTGGAAGTTCGAGACGCCAGAGCGCTAGTAGGGCGCATCAAAGCGTTGCTCGGTTCGCCTGAAGCCGACGATCGCTTCACCACTATCACTGGCACCGACTTGGCGCACAAGGTGCAGCGGTACCTCGCTCAGCACTCCTACGTTACGACACTGCGTCTCAATATTGTTCAACCGGGCAGCGCTGCTATTATAACCGAGATGCTGTTGGAATTGGAACGCTGTCAACCGGATCTGCGCTACCGATTGCATCTCTTCTCTGACGATTTTCACCGCGAGGAATTGGGGGCTGCATTGGATGAACTGATGTCTCCCTCTGAAAAGCGTAGCGGTCGCGAAGAACTGGATGCGTTCCTCACTGCTAGTCAGAATGCCCTCTTTCCCAAATTGGTTTATTCCAAACATGCTCTGGCTGAACTGCTGAATCAACCGGATGAATTCGATGCTCACATCACATTCGTATTCGACGCCTTTAAGGTACAGGTTCAGACCGCCGAGCCTATGCTCTATGCGCGTTCCAACCATCTCTATGGCCTCTTACACGAGTATGTTGAAAGGTTTACCAGTGCCGGTGGTGAGGTAGCCTGGCAGCGCCAGATCATTCCACAGTCCGGTCTGGATCTGGATGAAAGTGAAGACAAGCAAGCTCACGAGACGATGGTGCGTCTGTACCGACGCTACAATCGCCTGTCGGCTGCCATAGATAGTGGTAGACCTTCTCTAAATTGCGTGCCCACCATCCATCTCGCGCTAGGTCCCACTGACAAGAATCTGATTAGCCAAGTACATCAGGTTTCTGATTGGGTGTTCACTGTAGATCGCAACTTTGGATTGGAATATCTTGACAATCCTTATGATGAACACTGCCCTGCCTACCTGATTGATTATCAGCCAGAGTACCTAGGGGAAGTTGGCCACCGCTTGATCATCTCCACCCTCCGCGTGGCCGAGATAGAGCACATTGTCCACCCTGTTCTGGAGCGGCTGAATCTACCGGCCGAGACGTCCGAGGCCCACACGCTAATCAATAGCCTGCGCTCGATTTCTGGACGTCTAGTTCTAAAGCTGTTGTCCTCGCCTCAGTTGGCCGGCGGTGCTGTGGGTATGGCCTTGGCACGCTTATTCTTGGAGCGAGCCGAGTTGCTCCAAGACATGATCCTGATCCCACTCGATAGTCACTTGGACTTGTTTACCAGTGCCCAACGGGATGCAGACCTGCTGCAACAGGAACTTTCCCTGCGTCGTACTGATATGCTCCTAGTGGAACTAGAGCCAGCTAACGCAACTGTGACTTTCCATCTGATTGAGGTCAAAGTACGTCAGTCTTCTGCTTTGACGGCAGCTTTGGGCCTGAAGGAGGAAATCTCTGCTCAACTGGAAAACACCTTACAAGCCCTTCGTCACTTGTATGACCCTCACTTCACTTCGCCTGACCGTTTCGACCGCCTTATTCGCACCCGTGAACTGGCTACGTTGCTAGACTTCTATCTGGCGCGAGCTTTGCGCTATCACCTGGTGGATACAGCTCAGGTGGAGCCGATGCGGCGGCTGCTAGATCAATTGGAGCAAGGTTACACCCTACGGTTCACTCGTAGCGGCATCGTCCTCAGCTTAGGCGACCAGGGGTATCAAACCGAGAAAGATGGTGAAGTAGTTTACCATTACCTTGGTCTCGACCAAGCTACAGCTTTAGTCGTGACTGCCCGCGACGCCGATGAAACTGGACAGGCGATTTCTCCCGACCCGACCTACGCTACCACTCGTGGTACATTCACTCGTCGCCCCAGCGGTCAATCCTTGCGACCACCTGAGCCGCCGGCCAAACCACAAGCAGAGCCAGAGGCTGGCACAGAGAAAATCCCCGGCAAGTCTTCTGTAAAGGAATCTGACCAGGAAACCAAACATGTATTGCCGGAACCACCGTCAGTGCCCCAACTAGATTGCGACGTGATTCTGGGAGCCAAATACCCCACACCTCAGTATGGCATCTTAGGCAGAGCTGCTGGTCGCACAGTAGGATTGGACTTAAACGGCACAAATGCCATCAGTCTATTTGGGGTACAGGGAAGTGGAAAGAGCTACACACTGGGCGCCATTCTGGAAATGGCAGTCAAACCTATCCCCGGTATCAACAAGCTGCCTCGTCCGCTAGCAGCCGTAGTTTTCCACTATAGCAAAACCGAAGACTATCGGCCCGAATTTGTCAGTATGGCACAACCTAATGATGGGCAGGAGGTAGAAAAGCTGCACGAGCTATACGGCGCAGATCCAGTGGCCCTGCCTGACATTATCGTTCTGACCCCCGAAGGCAAACTGAATCAGCGACAGATTGAATTCCCTGACCTGAATGTCCATCCTATTGCCTTTGACACATCGGAGTTGGATATTGAGGATTGGAAGTTCCTGATGGGTGTCGTCGGCAGCGATGCTATGTATATTAAGAAGATGACCCAAATCCTGCGCCGCTGCCGAGACAGCCTTAGTCTGAATACAATGTACCAAGCAATTGCTGGGGCCAGACTCTCGGACGCGCAGGTGGAACTGGCTCGGACGCGGCTGGAATTCGCCGCTGAGTACATTCATGACGGGCAATTCTTGGGTCAATTGATCCGTCCTGGACGCTTGATTGTGGTGGACCTGCGAGATGAACTGATTGAGAAAGATGAGGCTCTGGGACTATTCATGGTGATGCTAAAGATCTTCGCAGATGCCCGCTACGAAGGGCAGACTTTCAATAAGATAATCGTCTTCGATGAAGCGCACAAATATATGGATACCGCTTTCATCGGCGACGTAACAAGTGTAGTACGAGAGATGCGCCATAAGGGCACGACGGTGCTTATTGCCTCACAGGATCCACCCTCGGTCCCGTTGTCGATCATTGAGCTTTCATCGTTGATTATCCTTCACAAATTCAGTTCTCCAGGCTGGCTGAAGCACATACAAAAGGGAGCGACCGCTATCAAGGACCTGACTGCTGGTCATCTGAACATGCTCGACAAAGGTCAGGCCTACGTGTGGTCCAGAGATGCAAGCCACCACGAATTCGAAAGCCGAGCTGTCAAAGTGGACATCCGTCCCAGGGTGACCAAGCATGGCGGTGAGACCATAGTAGCACTAAAGGAATGAGTTGGGCTCAAAACGGGGTATGATTGCTTGGCCGACGAGCTGATCGCCGCCACCTGTGTCAAGGAGCACATCGCGCCGGACCAACTCATCCTGCACTCTGACCGAGGCAGTTCCATGCAGTCGAAGACGGTGGCCCAGCTGCTGGCCGATCTGGGCATCACCAAGAGTCTTTCCAGGCCCTATACCGCCAACGATAATCCCTACTCGGAGGCTCAGTTCAAGACGATGAAGTATCGGCCTGGTTACCCTGACCGGTTCGGCCCTGTGGAGGACGCCCGGGCGTGGGCACGCGATTTCTTCCATTGGTACAACCACGAACACCACCATACGGGCCTGGGGCTGATGACACCGGCCATGGTCCACCACGGCTCGGCGGATACCGTGTTGGCCCATCGGCAGCAGGTCCTGCAAGTAGCCTGCGGAGCCCATCCCGAGCGCTTCGTGCGTGGGCTGCCGACACCGCCAGAGCTGCCGCAGGAAGTGTGGATCAACCGGCCCCAGAGCGATGACGGGGATGGTTCCCATCCGATAGCTGATCCACTGCCTGGCCTCACAGAGCCAGGTGCGCAGGCTGGGTCGAGGGTGCCCGAAGAGCAAGCGCAGCGATCCCTTGACGCAGCCGAGCATCTGGCTACCGTGGGAAAGGCAGTGGAACAGCCGAGTTGCACACATCCGTTAGACACTAATTTCTCGTCAGAGTTGTCCCAAAGTGCTTGACACATTCCGAGATCAGAGCGGGCGTGCGGGCCACTGAGAGCGAAGGCAACAGACCGCACGCACCCGTCGAGCGCGCGCCCTCCTGGATAAGCACGGGCGCCAGACAGCGTATCGGGAACCTATGGGCGGTGCTGCTGACGAGCGAGAGATGAGCACAGAGTGGGCAATAGCCGAAGAACGAAAGGAGATGGAAGATGTCTGACAAACAGGCGAAGGAGCGCATTTGGCTGCTAACGTTGGCCGTGTTCGTGCTTGCACTGGTAGTGCTGGCTTGCGGTGAAACCACTTCGCCCACAGCAGAGACAACCGCTGTACCAGAGGCTACGGAAACTCCAAGACCCACTGACATACTGACAATGGAGCCGACCAGTACACCAGAGCCAGAACCGACCAACGCACCAACGCTGGAGCCGATTCCCTCACCCACACTCGAACCATTTCCTTCCGGCGGTCTTGGCTTGAGCAAAACTGAATGGGAACAACAGCACACCCCAGGTGACACTACCCTTGGCATGGTTGAGTACGACGATGGCAAGTACTCTGTCATGTTCACTGACGGCAAAATCCATTACCTCGAACGAGTATTCAGAGATGACAAACCTGCACTTGATCAGGCCCGCGCAAAAGCACAAGCTCTTTTCCCCCACGATAGCCAGTTCCTGGAAACATATAGCCCCGAAGGCATGCCAGAGCTGATTGTTGACCTGTATAGCAGCGAGTCTTTGAAAGAGCGATTTGATGCCGACGTTTTCATCGGCGGAGATCCAGGTAATTTCATAGCGATCTACGGCGTTTTCGATGGCCGTGTGCCCAGGATAGTGCTTGCTACAGGAAATAACCCCTGATAGGTGCAGGGAGTACCTCAGACAACAGCCAAACCAAGGTCAGATGATGCAGGAGAGAGAGTTTACAATACCCGTACCACTGGCACAAGCCGCAGAGATCCTGAGAGAGGCAGCGCACCAGCACAGACTCGCAATCTGCACAGTAGCCCCCGATACAGTGTGCGTGAGCGATGGGGCCTGGTTAGTGTTCTCTGTTACTTGCTCCCTGTCATCAGATGATTGGGCACCTGGACAGAGGACTATAGTCAGATGTCAGAGTGTAGCAAATTACATCTTTCCTCTCCTGGACTGGAACAGGTTTGTCGAGACCTGCAAAAGGCTGGCTCAAGCAGAAGCTACACCAACCTTACTGCAATTGGAGATACAACCCCTGTCGTCGAGTGAGGACAGCGAGAAAGAGAAAAAGTCAACACGGGAGTATCTAACCCAGTTGCTCCAGGTACTTGACAAATGCTTCAATGAGGACGAATTGAAGACACTCTGTTTTCACTTGGGTGTAGACTACGACGACCTGCCAAGCGAAGGGAAGGCAAATAAGGCCAGAGAGTTGATCGAATATCTTGGGCGTCGCGACCGTATTCTTGAGCTTGTACAAACTGGCAAGAGACTGCGCCTTGATATTCCATGGCCCGAAGTGGTTAATGGTGGATGATGCTGCCCTCACCGACTCCACTACAGCCCAAGCAAAGTCATTGTCCGCGCAATTGAGGCTCTGTGCACAACTAAACCCAACGGCGTGCCTGGGTGACTGAGGAGATACTGGGCGCCAGTGAACGCATCGGGGCCAGGCGGGTGGTATTGTGAGTGAGTGAGGATTAAGCTCGGCTAGAGAGGGTCACAGCAATGAACCTAGTGAGTGTTCTTATCGGTGCAGTATTAGGCGCATTGGGCACATACCTTCTTGATGTCAGGCGGCGTGAAGAGGAAAAGAAGCTGCACTGGCTCGAATCAGCCCGTGAATGGTCAAGTACGGGACGAAGGAAGAGCCTGCAGCACGCTGACTTGCGATCTCGGGATTTGCGCGGGGTAGACTTGGAGGGAGCCGACCTGAGTTACGCGGATCTACGCAAGGCTGATCTGAGTAGTGCCCACTTGCGCGAAGCTGACATGCACAGAGCCGACCTGCGCAAGGCCAAGCTAGCAGAGGCTACACTAGGAGGGCCTGAATCAGTGGAGGAAGCAGAATGGATGAATCCTACCTGGGAACCTGACGATGAACCTGACCCACATAGACTGCGCGGAGCTAACTTGGAAGGAGCCAACTTAGGGAGGGCCGGTCTATGTGGGACCAGGCTAGCAGGAACCTCTTTGCGCAAAGCCAACTTACGCAGAGCGAACCTGACAGATGCTTCACTGGATTCTGCCAATCTGTACAAGGCTGACCTACGCAGAGCGAACCTGACAGATGCTTCACTGGATTCTGCCAATCTGTACGAGGCTGACCTACGTGGTGCTGCGCTAGAAGGGGCTGGCCTGTGCCATGCAAACCTGCGCGGAGCCAAACTGATGAAGGCTGACCTGCGCAAAGCTAGACTATACGCTTACACTGGAGGTGGTATGCTCGTGAAAGTACAACCCCGCCCCATAGAAATGGCCGACTTGAGTGACGCTGACCTGAGCAAAGCTAACCTGGAAGGGGCAGATGTGACACCTGAACAACTCGCCCAGGCCAAGTCACTCAAAGGCGCCATCATGCCCGACGGCACAAAGCACGACTGACCTGCGGCGCACTGGGCCACGCCGTCGTGGGTGGCCGACGAGATACTGGCGCCAGTGAGCACATCGGGGACGGACAGGCGGTGTTGTGGATGAGCGAGAACTGAGCGCAGTTGTGGCGATGAGACGAAATCCATCTTTGGAGAAACCCCAGGGAGGGGGGGGCGGCTTGGGGGGCCGCCCCCAGTCCTATAACCCATCATCTGTCCTGTCGAGGTGCTGCATGGCCTCCTCGACATCGGTGGTGAGATTTGCGGCTTCTTGAGCCTGCTCAGGCGCCGCTCAATCTGCAAGATGTTGACGGTCCACCTGGATATGGCCGAGAGTAAATCGAGCGCCCTCCTCGTGTAGCAGTGAGGAGGGCGCACTTGAAGGCGGGGTTTACCGGCACAGGCAGCACACACCTGCGACGGAGTGCAGGCGCCCGGCCAGGGCACCATTCACCGGCGGCTCTCTTGTCAGTCCGTATTCGTGTTGGCAGGGAAGACCACGTCCTCTTTCCCCGCCAGTTTGTCCTGGATGCGCTGGACGACGATTTTCAGGTGCTTGGGCTTGTGCACGAAATCCAGGTCGTCCGTCGGAATGGTCAGCACAGG
>Ga0315274_10006027_pt1 | contig 17706 bp, 16 predicted proteins | sample YL17G02_20_MG_FD_203700 | JGI IMG/M metagenome (GOLD analysis project Ga0315274, IMG submission 203700) | Sediment microbial communities from Yellowstone Lake, YNP, Wyoming, USA - YL17G02_20 | ecosystem: Environmental > Aquatic > Freshwater > Lake > Sediment | place: USA: Wyoming | collected...
TATACTTGATACTGTATTCAAGATTGATTAATTAAAATAATTAAGCTATAATTTTAAAAATATTAAAGATAGTTTAATTAATTATTAAAAAAAGAAGGGATAAATATGATAGTTACTGTTACTTTAAATCCTGCTTTAGATGTAATATTAAAGGTTAATAATCTAAAAATAAATCAATACAATAAAGTTTTGGATGCCCGTATAACCTCTGGTGGTAAAGGCATAAATGTATCCAAAGCGGTTAGGGGATGTGGCAGGGAAACTATCGCTATTGGATTTTTAGGAGGCGGCAGGGGCAGGACAATAGAAGAAGAATTAAGAGGATTAGGTATAACTACTAATTTCTGGCATATTGATGAAAAAACCAGGAGTAATACGATTATTTCAGATAAAGAAAAAGGCTATCATACTTTACTTAGCGAAACAGGACCTAAGGTGACAGAATATGATTTAGAAATGCTTAAATCGATTTTTTATCGAGTTATGTCTCAATGTAGTATAGTTACGCTTTCTGGAAGTTTACCTCGCGGAGTTCCTGTAGATATTTATGCTGATTTAATTTCTATTGCAAAAGAAAGAGGAGTAAAAGCTATATTAGATACTTCTGGTGAGCAATTTGTTAAAGGATTGGAGAAGAAACCTTTTTTAGCGAAGCCTGATATTAGAGAAAGTAATCAAGTTTTTGGGATTAGGATAGATAAACAAGAAAGTGCTATTCAGGCAGCAAAAGAAGTTGTTCAAAGAGGGGCAGAAATTGCGGTTATTTCCTTAGAGAAAGAAAAAGATATAATTGCTACCAGAGATGAAGTATTGTTTGCAGAAACTACCTATCGTAAAATTGTTAATCTGATTGGAGCAGGTGATGCTTTAGTTGCTGGGTTAGCGATTGCTTTGGCTGAAGATAAAAAAAACCTTGAAGATGCCGTTAAATTCTCAATGGCTTGTGCGCTAGCCAGTGCTTTAAGAGAAGAAGAGGAATTCCTTTCCAGGGAGGAAGTAGAAAAATGTCTTAAATGGGTGAGCATTAAAAAATTATAAGATATATAGGGTTAACAATTCTTACCAGAGGGAAAATTAGTGGGGATAATAACCTTAACTGATAGATCAAGTAAAATTGAAGAGGTATATAATGAAGAAGGGGCTATTTATAACTTTTGAAGGACTTGAAGGCTGTGGAAAAACTACTCAAGCAAAGATGCTTTATAATTTTTTAATTGAACAAGGATGTCCTTCTATTTATACGAAAGAACCAGGAGGAACAAAAATTGGACAAAAAGTACGCAGAATCCTTCTTGACCAAAAAAATGATGGTATGGATTATAAAACTGAAATGCTATTATTTTTAGCTTCTCGAGCAGAAAATGTTAGATTAGTAATTTTACCAGCCTTAGAAAAGGAAAAAATAGTCATTTCTGATCGTTTTTATGATTCTACCACTGCTTATCAGGGTTATGGAAGAGGTATAGATTTAAAAACTCTTAGGTATCTAAATAATTTTGTGGTAGGAAAAGCTATTCCTGACTTAACATTTTTTTTAGATATTGAACCTTACGAAGGATTAAGAAGATCAACTTCTTTCGGTAATTCCCGGGAAATACGATTTGAAGAAGAATTTATAAATAAAAAAATTATTGAAGGTAAGTTATTTTTAGAAAGAGTTAGAGATGGTTATTATCATTTATTTCGGGAAGAGACAGAAAGAATTAAAATAATTGATGCTAATAGAAGTAAAGAAGAAATATATAATGAGATAGTTGAAATTGTGAAAAGAAAGATAGCGGATAGCACTACCAGTATATAGTATATAGTATATAGTATATAGTATATAGCGAAAAACAAAAGAGGAAAAAGTAGGGGCGTATTGCATACGCAAGGTAAAAAATTACGGAATCTTTACTCAATACTCAATACTCGATACACGATACTATATTACTTTACTATACGCTATACGCTATACGCTATACGCTTACAAAGTAAAGGAGAGGTTATGTCTTTTAAAGATATAGTAGGACAAGAAAAAGCAATAAAAATATTAAAAAAATCTGTTAAAGAAAATAGAATTTCATCATCTTATATTTTTGTTGGGAATAAAGGAGTAGGGAAAAAATTAACTGCGTTAGAGTTTTATAAAGCAATGAATTGTTTGAATATTAATAAAAATAATGAAGCTTGCGATAATTGTGAAGTGTGCAGCAAGATTAATAGACAATATTGTCCAGATTTAAAAATAATTAAACCAATTAAAGATTTAATCAAGATTGAACAAATAAGAGAATTACGTAAAGATATTGAAATCAAGCCATTTGAAAATAAAAAAGAGATATATATTATAGACCAAGCAGAACAGATGACCCTTGAGGCATCAAATTGTTTATTAAAAACTATAGAAGAACCTCCTGATTATGCGGTGATAATTTTAATTTGTTTAAAGTTAGATCCACTTTTACTAACTATAATATCACGTTGCCAAATAATAAATTTTAGATTAATATCTTCCTTACAAATAAAAAAGTTATTATTAAATAAAATAAATAATTTAAAAGAAGAAAGAGCTGAATTAATTTCTAAATTAGCTCAGGGAAGTATTGGAAAAGCTTTTAGTTTATTATCCGATAACGAATATTTTAACCAAAGAGAAAAATTATTAGAACACTTATCCACAATATTCCCTGGAAAATATGACCCTCATATTTTTATAAATATTGAAAAGATGATAACAGAAATAGATAGAATGGAAGAAATATTAGAAATAATAATATCATGGTATCGTGATATTTTAATGATTAAAAAGTTAGGAATTCAAAAAAATATTATAAATTCTGATAGATTAGAAGTGATTAGCGAAATATCCCGAAATTATCCCCTAAAAATTCTGATGGATATCTTAGATTATTCAGAACAGATTCAAGAGTATTTGAAAAAAAATGTAAATAAACATCTTGTTTTAGAAAGATTATATTTAAAGATGGTAGGTCTAGAATATTGCCTAAAGTAACCGGTTTAAAGTTTACCAAAACAAATTATATCTATTATTTTAAAATCAATGATAGTATTAAATTAAAGAAAGGGGATATTTGTTTAGTAAAGACATCTATAGGTTTAGATTTAGGTGAAGTAGTAATTCCCTATAAATATATAAAAAATAGTGAAATAAATACTCCCCTTAAAAATATACTTCGAAAAACGAATAATGAGGATTTAAAAAAATGGGAAATAATTAAGCAGGAGGAAAATAAGGCATTAAATATCTGTAAAGAGAAGGCTAAAAAATATAGTATGCCTATGAAATTAATTTACGTAAAATATTTATTCGATAAAAGCAGGATAATTTTCTATTTTATCTCTGATCAGCGGATAGATTTTAGGGAATTAGTTAAAGATTTAGCTAAAATATTTAAAACTAAAATTGAGCTAAGACAAGTTGGTGTGAGGGATGGAACGAAATTGATCGGGGGAATGGGGATATGTGGACGAGAAATATGTTGCGCCTCTTTTATTAAAGAGTTCACGCCCATTCATATCAATATGGCTAAAGTACAAAGAATTGCTTTAAATCAATCTAAAGTATCAGGAATTTGTGGCAGATTAATGTGTTGTTTATCTTACGAATCTGAATTTTATAAGGAAGCTTTAAAAAAATATCCAGAATTAGGAGAAAATATAAAAACAGAAAAAGGTACTGGAAGAGTAATAGAGATAAATATACTTAAAAAATATATTACAGTTGAATTAGAGGATGAAAGTGATGTGAAAAAAAGAATAAAAATATCTGAAGAAGAATTAGAAAAAATTACATCAAACAAAATTAATCAAAAAATTGTTATAGATAAATTATAATTTTATATTTTTATATGGAAAATAAAATGATTATTCTAGAGAATTAAATAGTAAATAATAAAGAGATATGATTAAGATTAAAAATGGTGAGAAAATAGAAGATTTAGGAGATAAAGGACTAAAGATTATTCAAGCAAGAAATTCATATCGTTTTTCAGTAGATTCTGTTTTATTAACCAAATTTATTAAAATTAAAGATTACGAAAATATTATCGATTTAGGCACTGGTTCAGGAATAATTCCTTTACTTTTATTTGGCCAAAGAAAAGGATTATCTATTTATGGAATTGAGATACAAAAAAAATTAGCGGATATGGCCAGAAGAAGTGTAGAATTAAATAAATTACAAGATAGTATCACTATAATTCAAGAAGATTTTAAAAATATTAAAAAATTCTTTAAAAATGGCCAATTTGATGTAGTAGTAAGTAATCCCCCCTATATTTCAATGGGACAGGGAAAGATTAATCCTTTAAGTAGTAAAGCTATTGCGCGTCATGAAATAAAAAGTAATTTAGAGGATTTAATTTCCATAAGTAACTATTTATTAAAAAATAAAGGAAGAATTTATTTAATTTATAAGAGCAATAAATTGATAAAATTAATAGTTATATTAAAAAAATATGGTATTGAATCAAAAGTTGTTAAATTTATTCATTTTAAACCAGGAGAAAATGCAAATCTGGTATTATTAGAAGGAATAAAGGGAGGGAAAGAGGAATTAAAGGTTGAAGATCCTATATTTCTTAATATTAATCAAAAAATTGGAGATAAATAAACAATTTGATTAGAAACAATTCCGAAGGAATTTTATACATTTGCGGAACACCTATTGGAAATTTAGAAGATATTACCTTAAGGGCTTTAAAGATTTTAAATAAAGTAAATTTAATTGCAGCTGAAGACACCAGGCATACTAAAAAATTATTAAATTACTATCAAATAAAGACACCAATTTCAAGTTATTATGAATATAATAAATTTAAAAAAGCTCCTTATTTAATAGAAAGAATAAAAAACGGTCAGGAAATTGCTCTGGTTTCTGATGCTGGTATGCCAGGAATTTCCGATCCAGGATATGTATTGATAAATTTAGCCTTAAAAAATAATCTTAAAATAATTCCCATTCCTGGTGTTTCAGCTTTGGTAACTGCTTTAGCAATATCAGGATTACCTATCGGTAAGTTTGTTTTTGAAGGTTTTTTGCCTCGCAAAATTAAGGAGAGAAGGAAATATTTTAAGAGCATAGAAAATGAAGAAAGAACTATTGTTTTTTACGAAACTCCTCATAGGCTTAAGAGAGCTTTAAAAGATATGTTTGATATATGGGGAGATAGAAAAATTATAATAGCTCGGGAATTGACTAAGAAGTTTGAAGAGATAATTAGAGGGAAACTAAGTGAGGCAATAAGTGAAATTGATATTAGAGAGATAAAAGGTGAAATTACTTTAGTTGTTCAAGGAGGAATTAGAAAAAAAGAAAACCATAAGGTAGATTTTTTAAAGAATGAATCTGTAATTGAAAAGTATTTGAAAAAATTAACCAACCAGGGTTATTCCAATAAAGATATAATAAAAATTGCTCAAGAAAAATTAAATCTTTCTAAAAATATAATTTATAAAAAATTATTAGAAATTAAGAATAGCGGATAGTGTTTAGCGTAACCGCGCTATACGCTATTATATACGATGGAAAGGAATAAGATTATGAAAGAAGATAATTCATCTAAAAAAACATTTTATATAACCACACCTATCTATTATGTGAATGATGTACCGCATATTGGACATGCTTATACTACTATAGCTGCAGATGTTATAGCCCGATACAAAAGACTATCTGGCTACAATGTTCTTTTTTCTACAGGAACAGACGAACATGGTCAAAAGATTGTTAGCTCAGCAGAAAAAGCAAATTTAACCCCTCTGGAACTAGTAGATAAAGTAGTATTAAAATTCAAAAATCTCTGGCCTTTATTAAATATTAAATATGATGAGTTTATACGCACAACTGAAGAGAGACATATTAAAGTAGTGCAAGAAATATTCAATAAATTATACCAAAAGGGTGATATTTATAAAAGTGAATATGAAGGTTGGTATTGTGTTCCTTGTGAAACATTTTGGACTGAAACACAGTCGACAGATAAAACTTGTCCTACTTGTGGAAGAAAAATTGAAAAAATAAAAGAAGAAAGTTATTTCTTTAAAATATCAAAATATCAGGATCAATTATTATCTTATATTGAAAAACACCCTCAATGTATTCAGCCAGAAGTAAGAAAAAACGAAATTATAAGTTTTATTAAAAGCGGTCTTAAAGACCAAAGCGTGACTAGAACAAAAAAGAGCTTGAAATGGGGTATAAATGTTCCTTTTGATAATAATCATGTGATATATGTATGGTATGATGCTTTATTGAATTATATTACAGTAGCCGGATATAATACAGATAAAGAAAAATTTGAAAAATATTGGCCTTCAGCTATTCACCTTGTAGGGAAAGATATATTAAGATTTCACACTGTTATCTGGTTTACTATGTTAATGGCAGTAGGAATTGAACCACCCCAAATGGTCTTTGCTCATGGTTGGTGGACTATAGAAGGGGAAAAGATGTCTAAATCTAAAGGTAATGTAGTTGATCCTTATGAGATGATAGAAGAATATGGTGCTGATGTATTCAGATATTTTTTAATGAGAGAGGTTTCTTTTGGACAGGACGGTAATTTTTCTAAGGATTTATTAATTAAAAGAGTAAATTATGACTTAGCCAATGATTTAGGGAATTTAGTAAGTAGAACCATAGCTATGGTTAAACAATTTTTCAATAATAAAATTCCTGAGGCAGTAACCAAAAAAGAAGTATACGATATAGAATTAGAAGAGTTAGCTTTAAAAACTATAAAAGAATACAATGCCCAAATGAATAATTTATCCCTTAACCTGGCCTTAGAGACTATCTGGCAATTTATTAGAAGAACCAATAAATATATCGATCAAACAGAACCCTGGGTATTAGGGCGTGAAAATTCACCAAAAGGAAGATTATCTAATGTTTTATACAATGTAGCAGAATCTATACGGCTAATCACCATATTAATTTATCCCTTTATGCCAGGGAAAGCAAAAGAAGTGTGGGAGCAATTAGGTATGGAAACAGATTTAGATAAATTAAGAATAGACCGAGATGCTAATTGGGGAAAATTAAAGTCAGGAACTTCGGTTAAGCCAGGGAAAGTAATATTTCCAAGAATTGATCTTAAGGAGAAAGAAAAAAAAGGTGAGCTCTCTTAAAAATAAAATTACTAGGAGGTATAAATATGGCTAAGGTAAACCTCGAAGGAAAACAAATGAATAGGTCAAATTCGTTTAGAGAAAAAATTAACAAAAATTTTGGGTTAATATTTATAATTTTTATATGTGTCATAATTAGCTTATTTGTTACCTTGCAAATAAAAGTTAATAACTTAAATATACAAACAGAAAAAAATATTGAAAATATTAATCTAAGGAATGAGAAAATAATTAGTAAAATAGAAGATTTATCTAACGAAATAAAGCGGTATAGTCAGGTAAAAATAGATAAAGAACAGTTTACGGAAATTTATATGCAATTACAAGAATTAACTGGAATGATTTCTAATGAGGTGAAAAGAGAATTTTATATTACCAAAATAGTTAATAACATATCTTTGTATAACAATACATTAGATAGTAAATCTATATATGAGATTTCTAAAACTATTTATGAAGAATCTATAAAATACAATTTTCACCCTTTATTGATAACAGCTTTAATAAAAGTAGAAAGCAATTTCGAACCTAAGGCTATTTCGGATTCTTATGCTTATGGATTGTGCCAAGTAAGAAGATTTATAGCTCCAGAATTAGCAGAAAATATTGGTATAAAATGGGATGGAGCAGAAAAAACATTATTTGATCCTGTTAATAATATTAAAATTGGGGTATATTATTTATCTATTTTGAATAGGGATTTCAATGACCTTAAAACTGCTATTATAGCTTACAACCAGGGACCCTATAAAGTACAAGAACAATCAACTAATAATCAAGAGTTAAATCAGGAATATATTAACAAAGTATTAGATTATTATGCCGAATTAAGAGGTTTTAGTTTTGAAGAAATACAAGATGAAATAATAAAAACTAATTAGTAAAGTAATTATTTTTATTATTTTTTTAAAAAATAATAAAAAAAACTATAGTAATAATTAAATTATATTGGTATAATCAATTAAAATAGAATATTGAATATTTAACTTTTTCGGGGCAGGGTGAGGTTAGATTAAAAATTAACCAATTCCCGATCGGTGGTAAATTCTTAAGAATAAGCCCACGAACCCGGCACTTACTGATGTAATTGCCAGGTAGATCTGGAGAAAAGCCAGAGCCGACAGTAAAGTCTGGATAGAAGAAGAAGTGATTTATTATAAAATAAAATATCCCCGAAGAATTTAAATATCTTTAGGGATATTTTATTTTATAAATATTTTAAAGATTTTGATAATGAAAAGATAATCAAAAGAGCTTTTTAATTTGACTAATATTATTATTCAATATTAATAGATAAAATAAAAGAATAAAGAAGGAGCATCTATATGAAAAGTATAAAAATTACTAATGTTTCTATGTTAATAGCTTTATCTATGATAGCGGGGTATTTTATTCATTTTCCTATTTTACCACAAGCTCCCTTTTTGTTATACGACCCAGGAAATGTATTCCTTTTAATTGGGTCTTTTAAGTTAGGTCCAAAAATTGGGGTATTAATGTGTTTTATAACAGCCATACTTTTTGCTCTTATTACTGGACAAGGAGGTCCTTATGGTGCTTTGATGAATTTTTTGGCTACTGGAACTTTAATATTTGTATCATCTCAAATCTATCTTTTAAATCATACTAAAAGAGGAGCAATTTTAGGGATGATCTTGGGTACCTTAGCTATGACTTTAATAATGATTCCAGCTAATTTAATAATAACTCCTTTCTACTTAGGAGTAGAGAGAGAAATAGTAGTTAATATGATAATTCCAGCCATTATTCCTTTTAATCTTTTAAAAGGAATAATTAGTGGTTTCTTAACCTTTATTTTGTATAAAAGATTATATTCTTTGATAATTAGCAAATAAATTATATTAATTATTTTTGATATATTACAGAAATGATTATATAATTAAATCAAATTAAAAAATAAAAACGACCTGTCTGCGTGCAACGCACAGGCAGAAAAACTAAAAACTATAATTCAAAACTCAAAACTTTTTTGCATAAGATATTTCTTTTAATGTAGGGGTCGAATTTATTCGACCCGAAACGGGCTCGATGTCTACCTGTGCGTGCCTGCCTGTGCGTGTACGCACGCAGACAGGTACGCACGCAGACAGGAATCGAGCCCCTACATATTACACATTACTCATTACTGTGTCCTATACGCGATACGCAATACGAAATAAAAAGAGGGGAAATTTCTATGGAAAATGTGGCAATTTTAATGGCAGGAGGGAGAGGTCAAAGATTTTGGCCTTATAGCCGATTTGATACCCCTAAACAGTTGTTATCTATTACTGGTGGAAATAGTATGATTAGAGAGACTGTTAATAGATTATTACCTCTAATTGATTTATCTAATGTTTTTATTTCTACTACAGAAGACCTTTTTAATAGTATAAAAGATGCTCTTCCAGAAGTAGATTATTTAAATTATATTCTTGAACCAGTCGGTAGAGATACAGCTGCTTGTATTGGTTTAGCTGCGGTAATTATTGAACACCGATACAAAGATTCTAATACTACTATGATTATACTTCCTATAGATCATATCATAAAAGAAAGAGAAAAATTTTTAAAAACTATAGAAGAAGGTTGTAAACTTGCCCGGGAGACAGGAAATTTAATTACTATAGGCATTAAACCATCAAGACCAGAAACGGGATATGGTTATATTTGTGTTGGCGAAGAAATTAAGAACACTAATAACATTAGTGCTTTTACAGTGAAAGAATTTACTGAAAAACCGAACCTTGAAACCGCGAAAAAATTCATAAGCGAGGGAAATTATCTTTGGAATAGTGGTATATTTATATGGACTTGCCAGGATATTTTGAAAGCTATTAAAAAAGAGATGCCTAAACTTTATAAAGGATTGATGAAGATAAAGAATAGTTTAGGAACACTAGATAAGAAAGAGGTAGTAAAAGAAGTATTTTATGAATTAGAAAAAATTTCTATAGATTATGCGATTATGGAAAAAGTTTCTAATAGATTAGTGGTAAAAGGAGATTTTAGGTGGGACGATATTGGCTCTTGGACCTCTATGGAGAGAATTTTTTCTCCGGATAAATATGGTAATGTAATTCAAGGAGGGTATGAAGGAGTAGATACTAAAAGATGTATTGTTATAAATGATGAAGGATTAATAGTTACTATTGGCTTATCTGATTTGGTTATAATATCAAGTGGAGATATAAAAATAATTTATCCCAAAAAACGAGAGGGTGATTTAAAGAAAATTATTAAAAGTATAGCCAATAATGAAAAATATAAAAAATATTTATAATAATTAATTAAATAGGGACACATCCCATTTAAATTAAATAGGATGTGTCCCTATTTAATTTAAATTTGACAATATGTCTTGACTATGGTATTTTAACAAAGAAAAAATAATAAAACCTTATCAAGAGTTGGCGGAGGGACGGACCCTGAGAAGCCCAGCAACCTATAATACTTTAACTGAAAATATTGCGTTATAGTATTATGTTGGTGCTAATTCCTGCGGAATTACAATTCCGAGAGATAAGATGTAAAAATTACCTCTTCGGTATTGAAGAGGTTTTTTAATTAATAATTAAAAAAGGAGATGTTAGATTTGAAGAATAAATACTTATTTACTTCCGAATCAGTTACCGAGGGACATCCAGATAAGATTGCCGATCAAATAGCTGATGCTATACTGGATTCCATCTATGAAAAAGATCCTTATGGAAGAGTGGCAGTAGAAACTTTAGTAGCGACTGGATTAGTAATAGTTGCCGGGCAAATTACCACTTCTTGTTATGTTGATATTCCTAAAATAGTGCGTCAAACCCTCCGCGATATAGGCTACACCAGGGCTAAATATGGGTTTGATGGTGATACTTGTGCCGTATTAACTTCTATTGATGAACAATCTAGCGATATAGCCTTAGGAGTAAATAAATCTTTAGAGGTAAAGGAAGAAGAAAATAAAAAAGTGGATAAAACGAAAAATGATATAGAAAATACTGGGGCTGGAGACCAAGGAATGATGTTTGGTTATGCTTGTAGAGAAACTCCTGAACTGATGCCACTTCCTATAATATTAGCTCATAAAATAACTTATCGACTGGCAGAAGTAAGAAAAAAGAAGATAATTCCCTACCTCCGACCTGATGGAAAATCGCAAGTTACAGTTGAGTATGAGAATGGAAATCCAAAAAGAGTTGAAGCGATAGTAGTTGCTGCTCAGCATCATCCGGACATTCCTTATGCTACTTTAAAAAAAGATATTATAGAAAAAGTAATTAATTATGTAATACCTGATAAATACCTGGATAAAAATACTAAATATTTTATTAATGCTACTGGAAGATTTGTTATAGGTGGACCTCAAGCAGATACAGGGGTTACTGGAAGAAAAATAATTGTAGATACTTATGGAGGAGTGGGAAGTCATGGAGGAGGAAGTTTCTCTGGAAAAGACCCCACCAAGGTAGATAGATCAGGTAGTTATATGGCAAGATATATCGCTAAAAATATTGTAGCGGCCGGGCTAGCTGATAAGTTTGGAATACAAATTGCTTATGCTATAGGTGTTGCACATCCTTTATCCATTACTATAGATACCTTTGGAACTGAAAAAATTCTTTTATCAAAAATATTGGAATTAATTAAAAATAATTTTGATTTACGACCAGAAGCAATAATTAGACATTTGAAACTTAGAAGGCCTATATTTAGAAAAACTGCTGTTTATGGTCATTTTGGTAGAGAAGATGAAGATTTTACCTGGGAAAAGATCGATAAAGCTGAGATATTAAAAAAGGAAGCAGGATTATAAAGGAGTATTTCATTTTGAAAGCAGATATAATTATTAAGGAAGAAATTAAAAAACAATTAAATAAAAGACCATTATTACTTGATGGAGCGATGGGAACTATGCTTCAAACTTATGGACTTAAACCAGGCGAGTGCCCTGAAGAATGGAATATTTCTCATCCCCAAGTAATTACAAAAATTCATCAAGAATATATAAATGCTGGAGCCGATATAATTTTAACTAATACTTTTGGCGCTAGTAAAATTAAATTGAGTAATTTTGGTTTGGTAAATGATATGGTAAAAATAAATGAATCAGCCGTAAATATTGCTAAAGAAGCAATAAATAAAGAAAGAGGTTCAAAAAAAAGAATATTTATTGGTGGCTCGGTGGGACCAACCGGAAAGATTTTAGAACCCTATGGTGATTTAAAAGTAAGTGAGGTTTATAAAAACTACCAAGAGCAGGTGGTTATTTTGGAGAAAGTAGGTGTAGATTTAATAATTTTGGAAACATTTTATGATCTTGAGGAGATAAGAGCTGCTCTAAAGGCCACAAAGGAGAATACTAATTTAATGGTCATTGCTTCTCTGACTTTTGACCAAAATTTAAAAACTATTTATGGAGTTGGCCCTGAAAAGGCAGTAACAGTACTTGAAAGTGAAGGAACAGATGGAGTAGGGGCAAATTGTGGAACTGGTCCAGAAGTACTATATGAGGTATTAAAGATGATGAAAAAAGTAAGTAAAACTTATTTAATGATTGAACCAAACGCAGGAATACCTGAACTTATCAATAAAAAGATTATATATCCTGCATCTCCGGAAAAAATGGCTGAATATACTGAAAAATTTATTCAATTAGGCGTAAATATGATTGGTGGATGTTGTGGCACCACTCCTTTGCATATTAAAGCTATGTCTGATAAAATAAAAAATAACCTCTATAAATAGTTCTCTTATTTAAAGGTAAAGGGGTTTTCAAGGGGAAGAATTCCCCTTGAATATCTTGCATAATTAATAATTAAGAAGGAGAATGATTAGATGGATGTAAAAAAATTGCTGACTATAACTAAAGAAAGAGATGCCTCAGATTTACACCTAACTGTAGGTATCCCTCCAGTAATTCGTGTAAATGGAAAATTACAAAAATTAAATTTACCAGAATTGACTTCCCAAAACGTTCAAGAAATGATTTATAGTATAATTACTGATAAACAAAAAAACAATTTTGAAGAATTTCATGAGCTGGATTTTTCTTTTGAATTGGAAAATATAGCGAGATTCAGGACTAATATTTTTCAAACTCAACGAGGCAAGGCAGCTGCTTTTAGATTAATACCCGAAAAGATAAAAACTCTTGCCGAGCTAAATTTACCTGAGGAAATTTCAATTTTTACTAAAAAACTTAAAGGCTTTGTATTGGTTACTGGCCCTACTGGGTCTGGAAAAACCACTACTTTAGCTACTTTGATAGATATTATAAATAGAGAAAGATATGAACATATTATAACTATTGAAGACCCTATTGAATTTATTCATTCACATAAAAATTGCGTTATAGATCAGAGGGAAGTTGGAATTCATACCAATTCTTTCGCCGGTGCTTTGCGTAGTGCCTTAAGAGAAGATCCTGATGTAATCTTAGTGGGGGAAATGAGAGATCTCGAAACTATTTCTATGGCGGTAACTGCAGCCGAAACTGGACATTTAGTATTTTCTACTCTTCATACCAATAGTGCAGCTGAAACTATAGAAAGAATTATAAACGTGTTCCCTCCTCATCAACAGGCTCAAATTAGAATGCAAGTTGCCGAATCTATCCTGGGTATGGTTGCTCAAACTTTAATACCTACTTTAGATGGCGAAGGAAGAGTCCCCGCTATTGAATTGACCATTGCAACTCCAGCAATCAGGAATATAATAAGAGAAGAAAAAATTCATCAAATGCCATCAATAATACAAATGGGCAAAAAAGATGGGATGATAAGTTTAGATCAATGTTTGAAAAATCTACTCGTGGAAGGGAAGATTAGTCGAGAAGAGGCCGTAAAAAGGGCTATAGATAAAAAGGTATTTATGGAAATTCGTAGTAAATTTTAAATGAGGTTTATTATGGAAATAAAAGAATTATTAATTATTACAAAAGAGAAAGATGCTTCTGATCTACACCTTAATGTAGGGGTACCCCCTGTTCTCCGTATAAATGGAAAATTAGAAAAATTAAATTTACCAGAATTAACTCAGGAAGATACTCATAATATGATCTATAGTATTTTAAACGAAAAACAGGAGACTGATTTCGAAAAATGCGGCGAATTAGATCTATCTTATGAATTAGCTAATCTAGCCCGTTTCAGGGTAAATGTCTTTAAACATCGTCGGGGAGAAGGGGCGGCTTTCCGATTGATACCTGAAAAAATTAAGACCCTTTCTGAATTAAATTTACCATCAATTCTTTCCACCTTTACTGATAAAGACAAGGGGTTTGTATTAATTACTGGACCTACTGGGAGTGGGAAATCAACTACTTTGGCTGCCTTAATCGATATTATAAATAAGAAGAGATATGATAATATAATTACTATCGAAGATCCTATCGAATTTGTTCATTATCACCAAAATTGTCTTATTTCTCAAAGAGAGATAGGTTCACATACTAAATCTTTTGCCTCTGCTTTGCGTAGTGCCTTAAGAGAAGATCCTGATGTAATCTTAGTAGGAGAAATGAGAGACCTGGAAACTATTTCTATGGCTTTAACTGCAGCTGAAACAGGGCACTTAGTATTTTCTACCCTCCATACTATTAGTGCAGCGGAGACCATAGAAAGAATAATAGATGTATTTCCTCCTCACCAGCAAAATCAAGTTCGAATGCAACTTGCTGGAACTATTCTGGGGATTATAGCTCAAACTTTATTGCCAACTTTGGATGAAAAGGGTAGAGTTCCGGCTATAGAAGTAATGATTGCTAATCCGGCTATTAGAAATTTAATTAGAGAGGGGAAAGTTCATCAAATTCCTTCTACTATACAAACTAGTAAAAAAGAGGGTATGCAGAGTTTAGATCAATCATTGAAGGATTTAGTTAGGGAAGACAAAATTAGCCGGGAAGAGGCCATAAAAAAAGCTATTGATAAAAAAGCATTTATGGAAAATCAATATAATGGTTAGAAATATTATACCAAAGAAAAGGAGAATAAAAATTGTTTATTCAGGTTCCCAAAGGGACACAAGATATTTTACCTGATGATGCTCCCAAATGGTATTATATTGAAAATAAAATAAGGGAAGTATTAACTAAATATGGATATCAAGAAATAAGAACCCCAGCCTTCGAATACACCGAACTTTTTATTCGAGGAATAGGAGAATCGACTGATATAGTTACTAAAGAGATGTTTACTTTTCCTGATAGAAAAGAAAGAAGCCTTACTTTACGTCCGGAAGGGACAGCTCCGGTGGTGAGGGCTTATTTAGAAAACAAAATGGGTAGAGCTTCTAAGGTGGTAAAGTTATTTTATATTGGCTCAATGTTCAGATGTGAAAAACCACAAGCCGGTAGATTTCGTCAATTTAATCAATTTGGGATTGAAGTTATCGGAACCAAATCTCCTGAAGCAGATGTTGAGGTTATTATGGCTGCTTTAGAAATTTATGAAAAATTAGGCTTAAAAAATCTTGAAATTGTAATAAACAGCGTAGGTTGTAAAAAATGTAGAGTTGATTATATTCAGAAACTAAAAAAGTTCTTAAGAAATAAAAAAGATTTACTATGTTTAGAATGTGTAAAAAGATATGAAAAAAATCCTTTAAGGGTTTTAGATTGTAAAAAAGATAGTTGCCAAAAAATTATGGAAACCGCTCCGATGATTACTGAAAATCTCTGTCCAGAGTGCAAACTGCATTTTGAAGAAGTAAAGTCACATCTTGATGACTTTAAAATAAAGTATCAGATAGACCATAAATTGGTAAGAGGATTAGATTATTACACTAAAACTGCCTTTGAAATTGTTGGTAAAGGATTAGGTGCTCAAAATGCTATAGCTGGCGGCGGTAGATATGATGATCTGGTTGAAGAATTGGGAGGAAAACCTACTCCAGGAGTTGGGTTTGCTGCAGGGATAGAAAGAATGATTATGGTTATGAATCAGCAGAAAATAAACTGGCCCAAACCTAAGTGTATCGACATATTTATAGTAAAAGTTAGTGAAGAAAATAAAGATACTGCCTTTAGATTATTGCAAAAAATTAGAAATTCTGGTTTATCTGCTGACCTGGATTATTCAAACGGTAGTTTAAAATCACAAATGAGAATAGCTAATAAAATAGGAGCAAGATATACAGTAATAATTGGTGAAGAAGAATTATCTAAAGATATGGTAACTCTACGTAATATGCAAACCAAAGAACAAAAAAAAGTTAAGTTGGATGGAAATTGGGAAGACCTGACCCCTAGAGAGGAGATACATGGAAATTATAAGAATAAGCGATATTAAAAATTATGAAGGTAAAGAAGTAGAGATAAAAGGATGGCTTTATAATAAACGTTCAAGCGGGAGCATAAAATTTTTAATTATAAGAGATGGGACAGGATTTATCCAGGCAACACTTATTAAGAATGAAGTTGAAAAAGAAATATTTGAACAAATAGATAATATTGAATATGAGTCCTCCATTAAAATAATTGGATTGGTTAAAAAAGAAAAGAGAGTTCCTCTGGGTTATGAAATAATAGTAAATAATATTGAAGTGATTAATAAGGCAGAAGAAAATTATCCTATTTCTTTAAAAGAACATGGGATTGGATTTTTAATGGATTATCGCCATCTATGGTTAAGATCTCCCCGACAAAATGCTATTTTAAGAATAAGAGCCGAAATAATTAAATCTATCCGTGATTTTTTAGATCAAAATGGTTTTATTCTGATAGATTCTCCCATACTTACTCCAGCAGCCTGTGAAGGAACTACTACTTTATTTGAGACTGATTATTTTGGAGAAAAAGCCTATCTCACCCAAAGTGGCCAGTTATACAATGAAGCATCAGCTATGGCTTTCGGAAAAGTTTATTGTTTTGGACCTACCTTTCGGGCGGAGAAGTCTAAAACCAGAAGACATTTAATGGAATTCTGGATGGTAGAACCAGAAGCAGCTTATGTTGACCTGGAAGAAAACAATAAAATCCAAGAAAATATGGTAACTTATATGGTTAAACAAGTGTTAGAAAATAATAAAAGAGAATTGGATTTATTAGAAAGAGATTTATCGAAATTAGAAATTATTAAAGTTCCTTTCCCCAGGATTTCTTATGATGAAGCTATAGAAATTTTAAAAAAGGATGGTTCTAAAATTGAATGGGGAGATGATTTTGGTGGAGAGGACGAAACTATTTTATCTCAAAAGTACGAAAAACCGATCTTTATCCATCGCTATCCCATAAAATGTAAAGCCTTTTATATGAAACCTGACCCTCAAAGACCAGATGTTGCCCTATGTGCAGATCTATTAGCTCCTGAAGGATATGGAGAAATTATAGGAGGCGGTCAAAGGATCGACGATTATAATTTATTAGCTAATCAGATTAAAGAACATAATCTACCCCGAGAAAATTATGAGTGGTATTTAGATTTAAGAAGATATGGATCAGTTCCTCATTCAGGATTTGGTTTGGGAATTGAAAGAACTGTTGCCTGGATATGTGGCTTAGATCATGTCCGAGAAACAATTCCCTTTCCCCGTATGTTGAATAAGATTTATCCATAAAAATAGCGTGGAGCGTATAGCGTA
>Ga0315274_10006028_pt1 | contig 17704 bp, 14 predicted proteins | sample YL17G02_20_MG_FD_203700 | JGI IMG/M metagenome (GOLD analysis project Ga0315274, IMG submission 203700) | Sediment microbial communities from Yellowstone Lake, YNP, Wyoming, USA - YL17G02_20 | ecosystem: Environmental > Aquatic > Freshwater > Lake > Sediment | place: USA: Wyoming | collected...
ATCCATCCGGGCGATCTCGACCCACGTCGCCGCCTGCGCCCGGAAGGGCCTCGGCACCGACGATCTCTCCCGGATCGACCTCCGGCCTGTCAAAGCCTGAAAACGCGGACGGCGGGCTTACGCCGGCAAGGAACTTTTTTCCCGATTTTTCGTCTTATTATTTGGACGGTCCGAGAAGGATGTCGTCCGCGATCATGAAGTTCAGAACGCTTTTCGCCGGGAGATCGATCATGACAAAAGCTCAGCCGCTTGCCTTCATTCTCGTCTTATTGGCCCTGGCCGGGGTCGTTTCCGCCCAAAGCCTCGACATCCCCTCCGAGCGATGGGGGATCAGTTTCGGCAACTCCAAGAATTTTTCAGGGTTGCGATTCAACTTCCGCGACGGCGGGGTGGAACATATCCGCGGGGTCAACGTGACCCTCTGGCAGCCGCGGGACAAAATGAACGACGAGGCCGTCGTGGACGGTCTTTCGCTCGGCCTCATCCCCGGGGCGGGCACACTCCGCGGCATCCAGATCGGGCTTCTCGGCGTGGCCGGGACGAAAGAGATTCGCGGCCTCTCCTTCGGCCTTCTCGGGGCCGGATCGGGCGGCTCGATCAAAGGGATCACGATCGGCGGTCTCGGGTTGGGCGCCGGAGAAGACTTGGTCGGGATCAATATCGGCGGGTTGGGGGCCGGGGCGGGAGGGAACGTCACCGGGATCAACATCGGCGGCTTGGGAATCGGCTCGGGCGGCAACCTGACCGGGATCACGATCGGCGGGCTCGGGGCCGGGGCGTCGGATAATGTCAAGGGCATCAATATCGGGGGCCTGGGCATCGGCGCCGGCGAAGACATGATCGGCCTCAATGTCGGCGGTTTGGGCGTCGGAGCCGGGGGAAAGCTGGTCGGCCTCAACATCGCCGGGATCGGCGCCGGCGCGGGCGACTCCCTCTCAGGATTGACCTTCGCCGGCGTCGGGGCGGGCTCTACGAACGTCCGCGGCCTGGTCGTTGCCGGAGTGGCCGCCGGCGGTCAGCATATCCGCGGTGTCCTTCTGGCCGGGGCCTTCACCGCGCTCGGCAAGGACGGCGATCTTCGCGGGATCGCGGCCGCTCCGGTCAATTGGCACAAAGGGTCGACGACCGGCCTGTCGATCGGGATCGTGAATTACGCCTGGACCCTCAAAGGCCTCCAGCTCGGTTTGGTCAACATCGTCCGGGACAATCCCCCGGGTTTGCGGGTTCTGCCCATCTTCAACGCCGGTTTTTGACCGGACGTGCTATAATCCCGGCATGGCCGGGAGTGCCGAATCCGACATCCTTTATCGTCACTGGAACGCGTCTTCCCCAAAAGCCGTTCTTCTTCTCATCCACGGCCTCGGGGCCCATACGGCCCGCTGGAATTTTCTGGCCGGGTTTTTCGCCGCGAAAGGGTTTTCCTCCTACGCCCTCGACCTCCGCGGCTTTGGGCGGACGCCGGAACGTCCGCGCGGTCACATCGACTCGTTCCGGATCTATGACGATGATCTCCTCGCCCTTCTTGCGATAGTCGCCCGGGAGCATCCGGGGAAGAAGATTTTTCTTCTCGGCGAGAGCCTGGGGGCGCTCATGGCCTTCAACCTGGCCGGCCGCTTCCCCGGCGAGTTCTCCGGACAGATCCTGATTTCCCCATCTTTCAAGAACGGGATGAAGTTCCCGCTCTCGTCCTATCTGACCCTCATCGCCCTTTATCTCATCAACGCCCGCAAGACCGTGCCCGTGCCCTTCACCTCGGCCATGTGCACCCGCGACGTTGCCTATCAAAAGGTCATGGACGCCAACCCCGACGAGCTTCGGGTCGCCAGCTTGAAATGTTTGATGGGAATTCTCGGTGAACAGCGGTCAGCCAAGAAACCGGCGAAGGCGATGTCCGTCCCCGCTTTGTTCCTCATTCCCGGCCTCGACCAACTCGTCGACGAGCGCGCTTCGCGCAAGCTCTTCGCCAAGATGTCCCTCGACGACAAGACGCTTCTGGAGTATCCGGACATGCATCACGCCCTTTCGATCGAGTTGGGGCGGGAGAAGGTCTTCGCCGACATCCTGGCCTGGCTCCGGAAACGCGTCTGAAATGGCCTATATTCTCGCCCTCGATCAGGGGACGACGGGGAGCCGGGCCATCGTTTACGACCGGCGCGGCCGGACGGTCGCGAGCGCTTACGAGGAATTTCCCCAGTACTTTCCCCGGCCGGGCTGGGTCGAGCACGATCCCGAGGACATCTGGGGGAGCGTTTTCCGGACCATCCAAAAAGTCCTGAGTTGCGTCTCGGCCTCGTCCATCGCCGCGATCGGAATCGCCAACCAACGCGAAACGACGGTCGTATGGGACCGGTCCACGGGCCGGCCGGTCTATAACGCCATCGTCTGGCAGTGCCGGCGGACCGCGGACCGATGCGCCGCGATCCGCCGGGACGGCCGGACCGCCGGGTTGATCCGCCGTAAAACCGGCCTGCCCGTCGACGCCTATTTTTCGGCGACGAAAGTGGAATGGCTTCTCCGGCGGGCGCGGGGGCGAGGACGAAAACCGGCCGAGGGGCTCTGTTTCGGAAACACGGATGCCTGGATTCTCTGGAAGCTCACGGGCGGCCGTTCCCATGCGACCGATCCCACGAACGCCTCCCGGACCATGCTCTTCGACCTCGACAAACGGATTTGGGACGACGGCCTCGCGGACTTTTTCGGCGTTCCCCGGGCGATCCTTCCGGAGGTCCGGCCGTCGGCGGGCGAGTTCGGGCGGACGGTCAGGCTCGGCCGATTACCGGCCGGGATTCCGATCACCGGCATGGCCGGGGATCAGCAGGCCGCCCTCTTCGGGCAAGCCTGTTTCGAGCCCGGGACGATCAAGAGTACGTACGGAACGGGCTGTTTCATTCTTTTGAATACGGGCCCCACCCGGCCCTCATCCCGGCACGGCTTGATCGTCACCCTGGCCTGCGGCCCGAAGGGGGAAGCCGTCTATGCCCTCGAGGGGGCGGTCTTCGTCGCGGGCGCGGCGGTCCAGTGGCTTCGCGACCAGCTCGGGCTGCTCAAAGCCTCGGGCGAATCGGAGCGGATGGCCCGGGCCGTCGCCGACACCGGCGGCGTTTATTTCGTCCCCGCCTTCGTCGGCCTGGGCGCCCCGTATTGGGACGAGGGAGCGCGCGGCGCGATCGTCGGCCTCACCCGCGGAACGAATAAGAACCATTTGGCCCGAGCCGCCCTGGAAGCGATGGCCTATTCGACCAGGGACGTTCTCGAGACGATGCGCCGGGATACGGGCCTGAAGATTCCCGAATTGCGCGTCGACGGCGGCGCCGCGGCCAACGATTTCCTCTGTCAATTCCAGGCCGATCTTCTGGGCGTGGATATTCTCCGTCCTAAAACGATCGAGACGACGGCCTTGGGCGCCGCTTTTCTGGCGGGATTAGGCGTCGGAATCTGGACCGGCCCGGCCGAGATCACGAAACTCCGGGGACTCGAGCGGAAATTCGTCCCCCAGATGGACCGGGCCCGAGCGGCGCGGCTCTATCGAGGCTGGCGGGCCGCCGTCGCCCGAATCCTCACCTGACGACAAAACAGGCCTTGCGGAGCCTGGGGGTCGAGACCCAGCTCGTCATCTATCCGGGGCAGTTCCACGGCTTGTCGCTTCCCGGCTACCAGCGCGACCGATTGGAGCGCTATCTCGCCTGGTTCGATAAATATTTAAAGTAGTAGAGCGCGGAGATTTATTTTTGGAGGACAATCCCTTCGGCCATTTCTACAAATTTCCGTGCGATGGCGAGCAGTCTCTCGCAGCCTTTCTGGGACCATCGGTTATGATAGTCCGCATCTTCACGCAGATCTTTCGCTTCGATCAGCCCTTCCAGGAGAGCCACGGGAATCCGATGCGTTTCGACGAATAAAGCCCGGATCGCTTCGACGAGACAATAATGGCTGCTTTCACGGAAATTCCGGGAATAGATCATCGCCCGCGCCGCATGAAACATCGCATAATAGAGCTGAATCGTCGCCCATTTGAAATCCCTTTCTTTAAGAGTCTTGTGGGCGCGTTCAAGATCGGATTCCGCCGTCTTCAGCTCTTGAGGCCCGAATCTTTTTCCTCTGGAAAACGGTTTGATTTTCCCCCTTTTCAGGCAGTCGCTGAACGCCAAACTCATCGTTTGTTTCCCAGAGGGCAATTCCGCGATCGATCTCGTCGGCGAAAAGAGGGTTTTTCTCCTTGATAACGGGCCATTCCGCGGGCGTTGTAATAACGGCCTGAATCGTCCGCTCATTGATAGAAGACGTCAGGACGCGCCGAATTTTCTCAGGGACGAACGTCCGAATAAAAATATCGATATCGCTCGTGCTGGTATCTTCGCCTCGGCCGGTGCTTCCGAAAAGAACGATTTTCAAGGCGATCGGTCTCATCTTTTCGATCAACGGTTCCAATACGGCGATATTTTTCAGGATCTTAAATTGCCGCACGATCGGACGATCGTGCCTGACCGAATAGAGATGGAATCGCCCCTTCTCAATTCTCGCAACCAAGTTTTTCGTGATGAGTTCGCGCCCCGCGAGATAGACGCCGGCTCGGCTCACCTTTGTCGCTTGCTGGATTTCACTGCCGAGAAACTCCTCCCCCGCATGCTCCGCAAGAAAAGAGAGGACGATCAGAGAATTTGAAGAGGCAAAAACGTCATTCACCGCTTTTTTTGGCATGATCATTTATATGATTAATAAATTAGTCAAAAGAATAATATATTAGACGTATAAGATGGTCAAGTTTTTTTCAATCTCCGAATGAGAAAAAACCTTGATGATGAGCGTCTTATTTGGTTGAGGAAGATATTGTGGCTTTCTTTCTTCGATATAGGTGACCGTTTGAAGGAGAAAAGATTCTTACGGAAAGAGGACCGACTCGGATTGCGAGAATCTTTGCTGTCCTTTATGTCAAGTCGAACGTCCGCGTATCTGCGAGAGAACTATCCGAGGAGTTTGTCGCAATAGCGGCGGCACATCGCTTAGAGTTCTTCCCAGTTGGCGACTTCGGCTGTGTCTTTTGTGGCCCGGGCCGCGTCGCGATGGGGCTTGATGACCAGAGCGGGCTGGGAGTCCTTGGACTCCGGGAGGGGGAAGACGTCGCTCGTCCCGCCGTATTTTTTCCGCAGCTCGGAAAGGTCGCCGAAATCCAGAGCCCGCATGGAGCAGGCCGAGACGCAGGCCGGCGGGCTCCCCGCGTCGAGGAGGTCGAGACAGAAATCGCATTTCGTGACGATGTTCTTGTCGGCTTCGAATTGGTACGCCCCGTAAGGACAGGCATATTCGCAAGCCCGGCAGCCGATGCAGCCCTGGGGATCCACCAGGACGATCCCGTCGCCGCGCTTGAAGATGGCTTTGGTCGTGCAGGTCGGAAGGCAGGGCGGATTTTCGCAGTGGTGGCAGGACAGGGAAAGATAATAAGCGAAGACGTCGGGCACCCAAAGGCCCCCTTTCTTCGTCCAGCCGCCGCCGTGGATTTCGTAAACGCGTCGCCAGTGGAGGCCGGTTCGAAGGTCGTTGCGGTCCTTGCACGCGCCCTGACAGGCCTTGCAGCCGGAGCACAGGCTCGAATCAAAATAAAACCCCCACTGCCTGACGACCGGACCGCTCATTTCGCCTTCTCCGCCTCGGCCATGATCGTGTGCTGGGCGTTTCCGAAAGCGAACGGCGTCCACCGCTCGCTCGTCAGGGCGTTGATCGATCCGGCCTGGTCCGTCCCGGATGCGTCGGGGGTCCACCAGGCCCCTTGGGGAATGGCGATGACCCCGGGCATGATCCGCCGGGTCAACCGGCAGGGGAGGACGACCGCGCCGCGGTCGTTGAACACCCGGACGCGGTCTCCGTTCCGGATTCCCCTGGATTCGGCGTCGGCCGGATTGATGAAGACGCGCTGAGGGAAGGCTTCCCGGAGCCAGGGGACATTATCGAGCGTCGAATGGGCCGTGGCCAGATAGTGCGGGCCGACGACCTGGAGGGGGTGTTTTTTCGCTTCGGGGCCGAAGGGACTTTCCCACTCCCGGATATATTTCGGCACGGCCGGGATGACGTCGGATTTTCCCAGGTCGTGGAGCTTTTTGGAGAAGATCTCGATTTTTCCCGAAGGCGTCGGGAGGGGATGTTTGGCCGGGTCGCGGCGGAAATCGGCGAAAGCGACGGCCGGCTCCGTGACCGGGAGGCTATAGACGCCGATATTAGATCTTTCGAACTCATCGAGCGCCGGGATTTTCGGGAACCGGGTCTTCCGGAACTGCTCGATGGCCCAGGCCGTCCAGCCGCGTTCGTCCCGGCCTTCCGTATAAGCATCGTAAAAACCCAGCCTCCGGGAGATGTCGGCGCAGATATAGTAGTCGCTCCGGGCTTCGCCCGGCGGCTCCACGATCTTGGGCATGAGAATGACCTCGTCGCCGTACTTCCAGCCGTCGGCGACGCCCCACGTTTCGAACTGGGTACAGGCGGGGAGGAGGAGGTCGGCGAATCGGCCCGTCGGGGTCAGGAAATTGTCCTGAACGGCGATGAACTCGACAAGTTTCTCGTCTTGGAGGATCTTGGCCGTGCGGTTGATGTTTGCGTGCTGGTTGATCAGGGCGTTGGAGGCCACGGCATAGATGAGCTTGATGCCTGTCTCGAGTTTTTCGGCGCCGACGACGCCGTCGGCCTTAGTCATGGCCGGGCCGCGCAGGACGGCCTCGGTCCACAGGAAGGAGGGGATTTGGGCCATGACCGGATTAGGGCCCGTAGGGAAGACGTTCCAGGCCGGCCCACCGTCGGGCGCCTGAAGCCCCATCCCGCCGGCCCAGCCCCCGGGAATTCCGACGTTTCCCGTGATCGCCGCGAGCACGCAGCCCGCCCGGACGACCTGTTCGCCATAGGCCCGGCGCTGCATCCCGTAGCCCTGGTAGAGCATGGCCGGTTTCGTGGTCGCATATTCGCGGGCGATCCGGGCGATCGTCTCCCGGGGCACCCCGCAGATCGCCTCGGCCCAGGCCGGGGTTTTGGGAACCCCGTCGCGCGTTCCGAGGACATAATCTTGATAGCTTTCCGCGCTTTCGGCCCCGGCCGGCATCCGGGTCGAGTCGAAACCGAGGCAATGCGTTTTGACGAACCCGGCGTCAAAGATTTTTTCAGCGATCATCACCTGGGCCATGGCTGTCATCATAGCCGCGTCCGTCCCCGGCCGGATCGGGATCCATTCGTCGGCCAGGGCCACGGCCGAGAGCGTCATCCGCGGATCGACGCAGACGATCCGGGCGCCGCGCTCCTTGGCTTTGCGGAGGAAATATTCCGAGTTCGTCCCGTCGCGCATCTCGCAGGGGTTCCAGCTCCACATCAGAACATAGCGGGAATTCACCCAGTCCTGGCGCTGGTTTCCGGTGATGCTGGTCCCGTAGACCGTCGGCGTGGCCGCGGCGATGGCGGCCCAGGAGTAGCTGTTGTAAAAGCCGAGGGAGCCGCCGTAGAGGTTGAGGAGGCGTTGGGCGGTCTGCCGGCCGTTGGTCTGGTTATAGCTTCCCGTGCCGTAAGGAACGAAAAGGGCGGCATTGCCGTAAGTTTTTTTGACGCGTTCGAGCTCGCCGGCGATCTTGTCCGAGGCTTCGTCCCAGGAGACGCGGATGAATTTCCCTTCGCCCCGCCGGCCTGCGCGCTTCATGGGATAGAGCAGGCGGTCGGGGTGGTATTGACGCTGGCGATAAGCCCGGCCGCGGATGCAGGGCCGGAGCTGGGGGTTCTCGAGGCTGTCGCCGGGCCGGTCATCGCCCTCGATACGAACGATCTTGCCCTCCCAGACATAGACTTTGAGGAGGCATCGTCCGCCGCAATTATGGGAGGGACAGCCTGTCCGGACGATGCCGACGCCGGCCGCCGATTCCTGGAGCGTGGAGCCGAGGGAGGACGCCGGTCCGGTCCGGCGTGTTTTGCCGAAGGTGACCTTCCCCAGCGCCGCGCTTCCGAAGGCGGCGCTCCAGCCGAGGAATGAGCGCCTCTTCATCGCCGCCGAGTCGATCGCTTTCTTCATCTCAATCGAAGTGCTTTTCTCCAGGCCAGATGTCCTTTATTCTATGCCGAAATCCCCGGCAAAGGAAAACCGTCCGGCCGGATCAGGACGGGCCGGATTCATCCATGGCCAGTCTAACGGAGGAGGTTTTCCCGGTCAAGGAGGGGAGGGCAAGCTATTTGGCCGGCTCAAGGGCTTTTCGCAGCTCGGCCTGGAGCTTCTCCGAAGCGACGAAGAGGTCCTGGGGATATTTTCGATGGCTCAGCATCCGGTCGTAGATCAAGGTGCTGTGGGCGGCGTTGAGGGCCAGTCCGGCCATGAATTGGAGGCGCAGGTTCCGGTCGAGGTTGATTTCGGCGTCGGCCAGCCAAGGGCCGAGGTCGGATGACCGGCCGGCGTAGGTGGAAAGCAGAGCCACGGCCGATCCCAGCTGCACTTCCTCGAGCGACAGCGCCACCGAAGAGTAAGGCCCGGCCTGGAGCTTCGCCTCGAGGGCGTCGACATCGATTTTGGCCTGCCCGTCCCGGCCCAGGAGGACGACGTCGTAGCCCATGCCCATGAGGTCGTTTCCCCAGATCGTCCCGCCGGGGAAGACGTCGAAAAACGTGGCGACTTCGCTTTTAACTACGGCCTCGCTGCTGTCGTAGAGGGGGACCCATTGGCTGATCACCCCCCCGGGATTCAGGCGCTTCCGGCACAACTCGAAATATTCCTTGGTGTATAGCGTCGCCGAACCCTTGACCCAGGGATGGATGGGGTCCGAGGTGATGAGGTCGAAGGTCTCGTCCGTGGTCAGGATGTAGTGGCGGGCGTCGTCGTAAACGACCTCGACCCGCGGATCATCGAGAAGGTCGTAGTTTTCCGCCGCGAAGAAGCGGGCCACGACCTTCGGGATGAGGGGTTCGATTTCGCAGACAACGACCCTTTGGACGCTTGGATGGACGAGGAACGATCCGGCGGTGACTCCGGCACCGCAGCCGACGACGAGCACCGACCGCGGCGCGGGATGGACGAGGGCCGGGATATGGCCCAGCATCCGCTCGAGGCGCATGTCCTGCGGATCGCTCGAGGCCTCGACCTTGCCGCTGACGTGGAAATTGCGGATGCCGTCCTGGAGCTGGGTCACGGCGACCGAGCTGTTCATCCCCTCGCCAAGATAAATCAGATCGGCCGACCCGAGTTTTCGGGGCAGGTCGCGGCCGTAGGCGATAAGCTCCCACGGCGTTTTGGGGACGGTTCCCAGAAGAACCAGGACGAGCCCGGCGGCGAGCGCGGCGGCGATGACCGTCCAGGGTTTTCTCGGCTCGCCCGCGGGAGAGGTGATGAAGGCGCGGATCGACGGCACGAACGCCGCGGCGGCCGCGGCGAGCGTGAGGGCGATGAGGAGCCTTTGGGCCGACTGCGTTCCCAGCCAGGGGATGAATAGAAGGCCGAAACCGAGCGAGCCGGCGATGGCCCCGATCGTGTTGGCCGCATAGACGCGGCCCACGAACCGGGCCGGATCTTTGGCCCGCGGCGCGGCCGCGGCGAGCGCCAGCGGGAAACTCGCTCCCCAGAAAAGCGTCGCCGGCAGGATGGCCCAGGCGCTCCGGAGGATGTCGAGCTGGAACTCGAACCACGGATTGGCGGATAGCTGGGGGTTGACCGGCCAGAAGGGTAGGGATTTGGCCAGGATAAGGGCCGTCCAAGCGACCGCGCCCCCGAGGAGGATCTGGCAAATCCCCAGGGCGGCGAGCGGCCGGGATGTCCGCCTCGCCCAGGCTGATCCCGCGGCGCTCCCGGCGGCCAAGCCCGCGAGAAACACCGCCAGGATGATCGAAAACGTGTAAACCGTCGCCCCCAGCATGAGCGAGAGCAGGCGCGTCCAGATGACTTCCGCGCCGAGGGCGCTCATTCCGGACAGGGCAATGGCGAGAAAGACCGGCCACGTCCACTCGCGCCGTCCGGACTCTTCGAGGGACGGTGGCGCGGCCGCCGGCCTATCGTGCGGAGCCCGCGCGGCCGACAAAAGAGCGGCCGAGGCCGCCAGGACGTTGATCAACACGGCGGCGAAGGTCGCCGTCGCCAGGTCGTGGACGCGGAGGAGATAGAATCCCGCGAGCAGACACCCGACCACGGCTCCGGCGGTGTTGGCGCCATAGAGGAATCCCATCCGGGCCACCCCCGCCGGCGTCGTTTCGAGCCGGCGCGAGACGGCCGGAAGGGTCGCCCCCATGAGCGTCGTGGGTGCGAGCAGGCAGACCGCGCTGATGAACCCGCGGATGAGGATTCCTCCCAGACCTCCGCCCGCGAGGGCGGTGTAGAAGCGGACCACGGCGGGCATGGCGAAAAGGACCAGGATTCCGAAAACGCCGATTCCCAGCTCAATGAATGCATAGACGCGCAGGGGATGGCGGCGCGCGGAGATGAGGTGCGGCAGAGCGAGGCTTCCGAGGCACAGGCCGCCCATGAATGTCGCCAGCAGCACCGCCAGCGAGACGGCCGTCGAGCCGATGACGAGCTCGAGGAGCTGGAACCAGACGATTTCGTAGATCAACGCCGCGGCCCCGCTTCCGATGAACAGCGCCAACACCAAGGGAAAGGCCCGCCGGTTCGTCGTCATAGCGGGGATTATGGCCTCACTGGTCTGCCATTTCAAGTCAGAGGCGGCGTTGAAGCCCCCCTCTGCCCCCGAGCCCCGGGGAACCAGTCCCGTCGGTTCCCCCCATCGGATAAGCCGATGGGACCCCCCTCCGCTACGGGGGCTTGAGGGGGGCTTCAACGCCGCTATCTTTTCTTGACATTGAAGGTCGGCGGGGACATCATGAGCTCTCACGGAATCTCGGGAAAGGAGGCTTCCCATGGCGTTTGCACGAAAGCGCCGAAGGGCTCTCGTCTCGGCTTTCTTGCTGATCATCGTCGGTGGCGCGGCGGCCGCCCAGTCGGCCAGGCCGTTCACGATCGAGGACGTCCTGAGCTACTCGTTCGGCTATGAGCTGGCCTCAGCGAAGAGAGCCGATCGCATCGCCTGGTTCGAGTTCGAGCAGGGCCGGCGCAACGTCTACACGGCCGCGGCGCCCGATTTCAAGCCGAAGCGCCTGACGGACTTCAGGGACGATGACGGGACCGACCTGACGAACATCGCCGTCTCGAACGACGGCGCGGTCGTCGTCTTCGTCCGCGGACACGACCTCAACCGCGAAATGTGGTCCGCGAACCCGTCTCACTTCCCCGACGGCGCCGAGCAGGCTATCTGGGCGGTCCGTGTCCGCGAGGCCAAGCCTTTCCGCCTCGCGGCCGGCACCGATCCCGTCCTCTCGCCCGACGGGACCATGGTCCTGTTCGTCAAGGAAGGCCAGATCTATGGCGTGCCGATACCTCCGCCGGGTAAATCGGCGCCCCGCCTGGAGGATAAAGACCTCAAACCTCTCTTCCGCACTTGGGGAACGAACAGCAGCCCCTGTTGGTCCCCGGACGGGAAAAAAATCGCCTTCGTGAGCGACCGGCGCGACCACAGCTTCATCGGCGTCTATGAGCTCGCGACCCGAAAGATTTCGTATCTCGTCCCCTCGGTCGATCGGGACTCGAGTCCGACCTGGTCGGGGGACGGGAAGAAAATCGCCTTCATCCGCCGCCCCGGCTCGGCCTTCGCCCAGATCACGGCCGAAGCTCAGGCCCAAGCCCAGAGGGCTCCCGGGACGCCGTCCTTCAAGCCGGCGCCGACGCCTCCTCCCGGACAATCCGCCCAATCCGTCCAGCCTTCCCAGTCCGTTATCGGCCCCGGCTTCCAGGAAGCCAAGTTCGCCGACGGACATGTCTTGACTTTCTGGGTTGTCGATGTGGAGGCGAACGCGGGCGATAAGGTCTGGCATGATCCTCTCGAAGATCCCTCCTTCCGAGGCGTCATCCGTGAAATCGTTTGGGCGGGCGATCATCTCGTCTTCCGCTTCGAGCGGAACAACTGGCCGCATTATTACTCCGTCCCCGTCGCCGGCCCGACGGACACGGTCCCCGTCAATCTGACCCCGGGTGAGGGAGAGGCCGAGTTTGTCGGCTATTCGGCCGACGGCCGGACGCTCTACTACACTTCGAACGCCGGCGACATCGACCACCGCGACCTGTGGGCCGCACCGACGGGGGGCGGCGGTCCGACCCAGCTCACCAAAGGCGACGGCCTCGAGACCGAACCGGCGCCCCTGGCCTCGGGCGATCGGGTGGCCGTGTTCTTTTCCGACGCCAGACGCCCGCGCGGCGTCGCCCTCGTTCCCGCCCAAGGAGGCGAGGCGAAGGTCATCACCGCCCTGGCGCCCTCCTTTCCGCTCGAGGCCCACGTCGTCCCGGAGCAGGTCATTTTGACGGCCGAAGACGGACTGAAATTCAACAGCCAGCTTTTCGTCCCCAAGGACATCAAGCCGGGCGAGAAGCGTCCGGCCATTCTCTTCTCCCACGGCGGCCCCGGCCGGCAGATGCTCCTCGGCTACCACTATATGTTCTTCTACCACATGTCGTATGCGATCAATCAGTATTTCGCCAACAAGGGGTATGTCGTCATTTCGGTCAATTACCGGTCGGGGATCGGCTATGGCCGCGAATTCCGAATGGCCCCCAACCGCGGGGCGGCCGGTTCGTCGGAGTACCAGGACATCGTTGCCGCGGCGAGGTATATCCAGGGGCGGCCCGACGTCGATCCGGCCCGGATCGGCCTCTGGGGCCTGTCCTACGGCGGCCTGCTCACGGCTATGGGCCTGTCGCGCAATTCCGACATCTTCAAGGCCGGAGTCGATATCGCCGGCGTCCATCTCTGGGGCAATTCGCTGGACGTCAACAGCACGGCCTTCAAGGCGTCCTCGATTTCGACGATCGACAACTGGACTTCCCCGGTGCTTCTGGTCCACGGGGACGATGACCGCAACGTCGCCTTCTCCCAGACGACCGGCCTCGTCCAGCTTCTCCGGGCCCGGAACGTTTACCACGAGCTTATTGTCTTCCCAGACGAAGTCCACGACTTCCTCGTGTTCGGTAAGTGGGTGATGGTATTCCACCGCGCGGAGGCCTTTTTCGACAGGTTCTTGCGGCAATAAGACGTTATTCTCTTCCTTTGGGTTGGCCGAAAATTTCTCTTGAAATCGGCCGCGTCGTTCCGTATAATATTAAATTGGATAAAGGCAGGGGCACGGGCCCAACAAGGTCGGAATCCTCGCCTTTCCATATCCGCAAACTCGCAAAGGAGGCGAGGATGAATATTTATGTCGGTAACCTTTCCTTCCAAGTGACCGAGGGCGACCTCCAGGAAGCCTTCTCGGCCTATGGCGCCGTCCAGAGCGCCTCCATCATCAAGGACAAATTCTCGGGCCAGTCCCGCGGCTTCGGTTTCGTCGAGATGCCGAACAAGGACGAGGCCGAAAAAGCCATCGCGGCCGTTAACGGCAAGGACATCAAGGGCCGCGCGATTACGGCCAACGAAGCTCGTCCGCGGACCGATAGCCCCCGCACCGGCGGAGGAGGAGGCGGCCGGGGCGGCTTCGGAGGCGGCCGGCGATTCTGAGCCGGACCATTCGATCGTTCGGATTTTTTCGCGCGAATTTTGCGGGGGCGGTTCCCTGAGCTGCCCCCGTTTTTTTTCGGCGACGATAACGAGGAGAAGAATCCATGCCTAAGAAAAATCGGGCCTATAAAAGCGCGAAGCGGAGCAAGGAGCTGGACCGTCTGCGGAAACAGGAAGAGAAGCGGCTGAGGCGTCTGCGCAAACTCGAAACGCCGGGCGAAAGCCCCGTCGAAACCGAGGCCGTTCCCGAGACGGACGCCTCCGCGTCCGAAGAGACCAAGCCCGAGCCGTCTGAAACGTCCGGGTCGACCGAGCCGGACTGACGGCCGGCCGGGAATTCCATCGACGCCGTTTGACTTCTCGAAAGGCCTCTGCTATGAAACACCTCGCGGATGGCTTTTCCAAGCTCCCTTGTCTCGCTCCTTCTCGCCGGAGCGTTCTTTTCTCCGCTCCCCGGCCTCGCCGTTCTTCGTGACGGCCGGGCCGCCCCTCCCTTCCCCCGCTATTCCGGTTTTGCCGAGATCTCGTCCTCTAAGGACCGCTTCTGTGTCGTCGGGGACACCCAACGGACGAGCCGCTGGGAGTTCTGGCGGGAACGCAATGACCCGGAGCGGCGCCGAATTCTCGCCGGAATCCTCGACCGCGACCCGGCTTTCCTGATTATCCTCGGCGACCTGACGGTGCGCGGGAGCTCGGAGGAGCCCTGGCGCGAATTCGACGCAAACAACCGCTTCCTCCGGAACCGGAAGATCCCGTATTTCCCCGTTCTCGGAAACCATGAACATTACGGCCCCAATTCCAAGTCTTTCACCCAATTTTTCGGCCGATTTCCCCATCTGGACGGCCGCTTCTGGTACAGCTTCGCCTGGAAAAACGTCGGCTTTGTGATGCTCGACTCGTCTTTCCAAGTCCTGACCGCCGCGGAGAGACGGGAGCAGCGCGCCTGGCTTCTCGCCGAACTGGCCCGATTCGAGAAGGATGAGGCGATCGACTTCGTCATCGCCTGTTGTCACCAGGCTCCGTTCACCAACAGCCGGGTCATCCCGGCGAATCCCCTTTCCCAAGCGGATTTCGCCGACGCCTTCGTCCCATTCCCCAAGGCGGCGTTTTTTTTCAGCGGGCACTGCCATTCCTACGAGAAGTTCGAGTACGGCGGCAAGCTCTTTGTCGTCTCGGGCGGCGGGGGCGGTCCGCGGCATAAAGTCCGGACCGACCCGGCCAAGCGGGCGTTCGCCGATCTCTATCCCGGCCCGGAGCTGCGCTTTTTTCATTTCTGCGAAGTCGAAGCGGACCGCGAACGCCTTCTCGTCACCGTTCGCAAGCTCGACGACGGCGGCGCTTTCTCCGTCGCCGACACGATCACGGTCGGCAAAGCCCGGCCGAACGATTTGCCTTGGGACCAAAGGAGGAATCCATGAACATCAAAGCTTTTATCGAGACGCAATGGAATGAGATCCGAAAAACCGTGGGCGATGGGACGGCCATCTCGGCGCTTTCGGGCGGGGTCGACAGCTCCGCCTGCACCGTCCTCGCCCACCGGGCGCTGGGGGACAAGCTCAAGGTCATTTTCATCGACGACGGGCTGATGCGGGAGGGCGAGCCGGCCGACGTCCGGGCCGTCTTCGCGAAGCTTGGTATTAAAGTCGAGGTCGTGGAGGTTGCGGACGAGTTCTTCGCCGCCCTGGCCGGACATCTCGATCCCGAGGAAAAGCGAAAATCTTTCCGCCAGGCCTTCTACTCGGTCTTCGGGCGCGAAGTCCTTCGCCGCGGGGCCCGCTTCCTCGTCCAGGGGACGATCAAGGCCGACATCATCGAGACGAAAGGCGGGGTGAAGACCCAGCACAACATCCTCGAGCAGATCGGGATCGACCCGGAGAAAGGCTTCGGCTTCAAAGTCGTCGAACCGCTCAAGGAACTGTTCAAGCCCGACGTCCGGCTCGTGGCCAAAGCGCTCGGCCTTCCCGAAAAAACGTACGCCCGGATGCCCTTCCCGGGCCCCGGCCTCATGACCCGGGTGCTCGGCGAGGTGACGCCCGAGCGCGTGGCCGTCGTCCGGAAGGCCACCCGGATCGTCGAGGCCGGCATCCGGGAGCTCAAGCCGTTCCAGGCCTTCGCCGTTTTACTCGCCGACAAAGGGACGGGCATCGAGGACGGCAAGCGGAAATTCGGCGACATCATCATCATCCGCTCGGTCGAAAGCCGCGACGCCATGACGGCCAAGCCGACGCCGATTCCGTGGGACATCCTGATGAAAATGTCGCGCCGGATGGTCAAGGAGATCCCGTCGGTGACCCGGGTCGCCTACGAGCTCACGCCCAAGCCGCCGGCGACGATCGAATACATCTGAGCGGTCGAATCCCTGACGGTCATCCACTTTATCGTGGGATAGACCGGCGAGCTTTTGATCGTCCCCGAACGCCCTCCACTCCAGATCGGGTTTGAAGGTCCACCTCTCGACGCTCCTTCTCGGCGCCTCGGACCTTGCGCTCTTCGTCCTTTACCAGCTCGTAGCATCTTGTGTCGGTGTTGCCGGTCTCTGAAACCTCGGCGCCCGAATCCGGGAGCCTCGAAGAGCGTCTGCGAGGCGGCAAACCCTCATCACGTTCCGGGCGTTCGGGGACGCCGGGAAGCTCGCCTCATGCGTTTTGGAATCAGAATGCCATACGCCAAATGCTCCATGGAGAGTTGGCAGCACCGCCGAACTTCCGCGGTGCGTTGGAAGAGAACCCCTTCGAAGGGTTCTCGTCCAAGAGTGTCCGATTGACTCAGCCGGCGCGCCGGGGATATAGTGTCCCCGAGACAAGGAGCGTTCATGCATAAGAAATCCAACCGCCCCTTTCTGCCGTTCGGCGACCAGCAGACCGCGCCGTGGTACGGCAAAGCCATCCTTTCGGTCAAGCAGTTCAACCGGGCCGACCTCGAATACATCATCGGCGTCGCTCATGAGATGCGGGTCATGGTCGAGCGGGTCGGCGCCTTCGACCTCCTCAAGGGCAAGATCCTGGCGAATTTATTCTACGAGCCGTCCACCCGGACGTCCTCGTCCTTCATGGCGGCCATGCAGCGGCTCGGCGGGGCCGTCATCCCCATCAGCGAGGTCCGGTACTCGTCCGTGGCCAAGGGCGAAACCCTGCCCGACACCGTCCGGACCCTGGGCTGTTATGCCGACGTCATCGTCATCCGCCATCCCGAGATCGGCTCGGCGGCCCTCGCGGCCAAGCACGCCGGCAAGCCCGTCATCAACGCCGGCGACGGGGCGGGCGAGCATCCGACTCAGGCTCTCCTCGACATGTTCACCATCCGCGAGGAGCTGGGACGCCTCGACAACCTGACCGTGACGATGCTCGGCGACCTGAAATACGGCCGGACCGTCCATTCCCTCTCCCGCCTCCTGACCCAGTTCAGCGGCATCAAACTGAATTATGTTTCCCCCGAGATTCTGGGCATGCCGAAAGACGTCATGGAGGAAGTCGCGGCCAAGGGCGTCTCCCAAGCCGAGCATGCGACGCTCGACAAGGTCCTGCCCGAGACAGACGTCCTCTACGTCACCCGGGTTCAGCAGGAACGCTTCCAAGACCAGGCTGTCTACGAAAAGGTCAAGAGCGCCTTTGTCATCGTCCCCGAGGCCATGAAACCGGCCAAGAAGGACATGATCGTCATGCACCCGCTTCCGCGCATCACTGAGATCGGCATGGATTTCGACGCCGACCCGAGGGCGGCTTATTTCCGCCAGATGGAGTATGGCCTCTATGTCCGGATGGCCCTTCTGGCGATGGTGTTGGGTAAAGCCTGACGAAGAAAAATTCGGCCTTCCGGCCTTAAGGACGGCGCTCGGCCCGCCGATCCGGGAGGGAGACGATGAGAGACACATCCCGCCGATTTTCCTGGGGACTCTTCTTGGCCGGATTTCTTCTCATTGCCGCCTTCTCCGCCTGGGCGCAGGTGTCTTTCCGGGGGCGCCTTTTCATCGGGGGTGCCAGGGGCGGAGCGGTCAACGTCGGGATCGACATCGAAAGCTACAGTTCGCCGGAGGAACTGCAATTCCTCAAGCAACACCTCGGCCTGAGCGATGTCGACGGATTCTTCGGGGCATTCCGGGCCATGAAAAAGGGCGCGATCCGTTATCTCGGCGGCGAAGGCCTGAACGAAGGATTCGAGATCGAGTCATC
>Ga0315274_10006029_pt1 | contig 17703 bp, 11 predicted proteins | sample YL17G02_20_MG_FD_203700 | JGI IMG/M metagenome (GOLD analysis project Ga0315274, IMG submission 203700) | Sediment microbial communities from Yellowstone Lake, YNP, Wyoming, USA - YL17G02_20 | ecosystem: Environmental > Aquatic > Freshwater > Lake > Sediment | place: USA: Wyoming | collected...
GGACGCATTCCACTGATACTCGACGGTGGTGCCGCTAGGGTTGGCGTCGAATCAACCATCGTCGCGATAGATTGCGACGGTGCCTTGCGCCTACTACGGCCGGGCGGAACTCCCGGTGAGCGCATCGCCGAAGTTGCGGGCAGCCCACTCTTGCACGCGTCAAGCAAACCCAACTCAACAGCGGAAGCACCTGAAGCACCCGGGATGCTGCGAGAGCACTATGCGCCGGCAAAACCATTGCTGCTCATTCGCCCAGAGGAATGCAGGAACGCGATGGTGCGCCTGCAAGATCTTGGGCCTGTCGAGCGCATTGCCGTGATTAGCTTTGGCAGCCTACCGCGCGACCCCCTTGAGTGGCACTTAGACAAGAATATGACGTTGATAGACTTCACCCTGCTAGCGAGTTCCGATACCGCTGCAGCTAATCAGCTCTTTCAGACGCTGAGGCGCCTTGACGAAGGCGATGCACAGGTCATTCTAGCTGAATATCCCCGGCAAGCTGAGTCAGGCCTATGGCCAGCCATTCACGATCGCCTTACCCGCGCTAGCGCTCGGTGGAGCAAGCCAAATTAATTTTAAAGCTGATGGAGCTAGAATTCGTTACTATCTTATGCGGAGGTAGCAATATGAAACTAGTACGTTCATTGTTTTTGGTTGCCGCGGGTATTGGCTTTAACGTGACAGCATTCGCTGATGAAGACGGAGCTACGAAAGCAAGCAAATCGACCGATCACCATAGCTGGCGGATTGAATCCGTGCAAAATCAACAAGAGGTGACCGTCTCTGCACTCAGCGTGTTTAGCCCATCCCTAGGGGACTGGGGTCAATTCGGTATCTACACGGGGACCAAGCACTACGATTACGTGAGTCCATACACCGGCAAATTGACTAACATCGCCAACAGTGAGCTCGCTCTGGCCTGGCGCTTCGGCGGCAGAGTAGTAAACGACTTTGGCCTTTATTCCACATTACGCGCCGGTAAAAGCAGCTACAAAATCGGTTCCACTGGGAACGACGCAGCTAGCCATGGCTTCTACGACATCGAACTGTTACCAACTTTTGACGTAATACCGGCAAAGAAAAGCTGGGTAAGCCGCTTTGATGTTGGTGTTGGCGTTGGCATCCGCTCTAACTTCGTTAATAACGACCTTCGGATCGCTGGCTCCGCTAGAATCCCAAGCACAGTGATCTATCCAGCATTCAATGTTGGTCTTGAGTTTTAAGTTTAGTGATCTGATGGCCTTATCTTAGCTCACCCTAAGCTAAGGCCACCGGTGCTGTCACCGAACTGAGCCATGGTCACACCTAGAGCATTCGCAACCGCTACGTGTAGGTTGCAAAAAGCTTGACCCTCAAAATTTAAGTGCTGATCACCGCGAATGGCGCCACCGCTTTTGCCTACAATAAATACGGGAATTTCATCGTGTTTATGATGCGCGCCGTCGCCAAGGCCACCACCTATCATGAGCACTGAATTGTCCAACATATTGCCGCCAATCTCGGGCGTAGCTTTGAGTTTTTGACAAAACGCAGAAAACTGTCCGACGTGCCAGGCCACGATCTTGGCAATCTTTGCATAGCCAGCGTCTGAGCTATCGTGGGAGATGTCGTGATGACTGCCAGGAATACCGATAAAATCGTAACTTTGATTGGTCGACTCGCTTGCCAACAAAAAAGTCGCAACATTGGTCACACCACATGCAAGTGCATGGTAGAGCAGATCATAAAACAACTTCACTCGAGTCTCATACGCAACACCGGTAGCCGGACGCTTTCCCGTCGGGCAAGTTGCCGCAGTTACAATCGACATCCTGGATTCCAAATCACGGACGGCTTGGAGATACTCTTTAAGACGATACCGGTCACTCGCTCCTATGACGCGGTTTAGACTATCTGCTTCCGCCAGCACGGCATCAAGGATACTCTTTCCAGCCGCCAGCCGCGCATTTTGATCTGCCCGCGTATCGGCACCGAAGATGCGGTCGAATACCACAGCCGGATCAACATCACGGGAGTTAGGGCTCGCCCCGCCTAACCACGACAGACAGCTTTGATAGTCGGCTGTATAACCACTTTCGGCAGCGGCATGTTCTTCTCCGGCAAGACAGAGGTTGGCGACGCGGCTACCGGCACTCAGCGTCTTCGATAACGTGATATCGATTGTTGTGGTGACGTTTGGACCAGGGAATTTAGGGGTGGTTCCTGACAAAAACGCAGTTAGAGCCCGCGAGTGGTCACCATTAATCGTCGAGTTGGCTGGACCAAGTTTAAGGCCGCTGATTACGGTCACGTAGTCTTTCACCGCAGCTAAATCTTGCAAGGGCATCTCTAAAGGAAATCCACTACCAGTTGCAGATGGCTTCCATTTGCCTCCGTTTGGCATGTAGCAATAAACCACACGTTTAGGTAGCGCAGCCGCATTAGCGGCTGGCATAAAATACTCCAGCAAAGGAAGACTGATAAAAGTCCCAACGCCGCGCAAAAAGGAGCGACGCTTGATGCCTTTTTTCGTACCGAGACTCATTCAGTGTTCCCTTTAATTTGCCAATAGCGCGCGACTTAGGTCCACGAGCATGTTTTTCAATCCATAACTTTCGTCTTCCGCGCGTATTGCAACCTTATTAATCAGACATTGTTCTTGCTTATTCGGCTCCCGGCCGAGAGCATATTTTGCCAACTTAGTAGCGATGCAGTTGGGAAATCCAGGATCCACTTTAAGGACCTGAGCCAAAGCAGCAGCATCCGAAAATGCCTCCCCACTGGGCAGTGTTCCACTCGTGTCAATCACACCGTAGTCATCTTTATCTCGCCATTTACCGGTCATATCGTAGCTCTCAAAAGCCAAACCGATAGGATCCATACTCTTATGGCATGTGGCACAAGCAGCTGCTGCACGGTGTGTGGCTAGACGCTGACGCATTGGCACGGCTTTGCCAGAGGTTGGAGCGAGGATTGTCTGCATTCCTGCAGGCGGTGGTGGCGGCGCTGCACACAGGATTCTATCCAGGACCCACTTACCACGCTTAACCGGAGACGTGCCGTCTGGATTCGAGGTTTGCATAAGAAAAGCGCCCTGCGTTAAGAGCCCACCGCGCTGCGTTCCTGCTAATTCCACACGATTTAAGTCATCACCACTAGTTACAAGTAGTCCATAATGCTTAATCAGACGTGCGTTCACATAGGTAAACCTAGCATCGAGTAGGTTTCTTACGTTCATGTTTTGTCGCAGAAAATCGTTTATATAGGCAAAAGTCTCTTCACTGAAGGAAGCTATAAGCTCAGCGTCTTGATGGCTTGCGGCTGGCGCTTGCGCCAGACCATTAGTGCCTAGCCACTGACTGGTAAAGTTGCGCAAAAAGCCTTGGGCCTTTGGGCTGACGATCATCCTATTGATTTCGCTAGCTAGTACATCACGGTCCCGAAGGCGGCCATCTTTTGCCAAGTTGAGCAATTGCTCGTCTGGCATGCTAGCCCAAAGTGCATAGGACAGTTTACTAGCCAGCGCGTACTGATCACTATTAGCAATACCGGCTGTACTACTTAACTTCGACCGATAAAGGAACTGCGGCGACAGCAGTACCGACGCTATAGAAGCGGAATAAGCGTCTTTATCCGCTAGCCCATCGCTAGTGAATTGCAACGGTAAGCCTTTGAGACGAGCTGCTTCCTCCGCCAGCAAAGGACGACGAAAAGCACGCTCAGCAAAGGCAGCCAAAGCATCAGCTGTGCAGCCCGAGGCAAACCCCTGGTCGGAGCAGGCCACACCCTGCCGTTCAACATAGGCCGTAGCCAAAGTTTGGCTAGCATCAAGATAACTTTGGGCCAAGGTCGTCGTTAAAGTATGTGCTGCGCCCGTATCAAAGCCGGTACCCGTAGCATCCGGCGGGAACGAACTGCTGGGACTAGACGTGGTCGACAGTAATTCTTTAATAGTCAGATCATATTCGAAATTCGAAAGGGGCCTAATCGCAAGGGCAGTCTTGTCCGCTGGAATCTTGCCGCACGAACCATCTGTGTCTATCGGAACCGTGTTTATCGGGTCAATCTGAGGCGCATCCGCATGCGAGCCATGATGGCCGAAACGCAAAAATGGCAGCGCATTGCAGCCAATCATGCCGACAAAGGCAAGTGGCAGAATTATTAGAATCCGGGGATAGAACGAAGATATCTGCAGCATGAACCACCACGAGAAAAGGGTATCCCGTAGTGGTTCATGCAAAAACTCAACCCAACTAAATCTGGTGCATAAGTACCAGTTTCAACTCAACTTCCCCTGCCGAGACTGGTGCAATACAAGGGCTCCCCCGTCTAAAACTTAGACATAGTCGTTGAATTTTAAGCAACCAGATTTGAATTAAAAGAGCTAGTCTTCGCATCCCAATTATCGTCCACCGCCGACACATGGCCAGTCCACTCAAGGGCCGCGGCTTCCCGGGCTCGGTAGGCCACTACATTTGTCGTAACTGCAAACTCTTGCACTAGGTAGGTGGCGAGTTGATCGCGTGCCACACGTCCCTTTGACCATAGGTCGCGAATAAATGCAGCAGACTCAGTTTGCAAATACTTCTCCTCTTGGAGCCGGTCCACAAACACCACAACCACACCCCGGTCCGCTTCAGCCAACCAGTAATGGTGCATCACCTCAATGATCATCCATTCTTTACCCATTGCCGAATTAAAAAAAGCGAGGCTAACGTGGGTTACTGGCAGCACTGCGGCAACTGCAACAGTTGATTGAATGAAGCCTCGACGACTGTACCCGCTGGTCATAAATTCCCCTTTATGAGACCTAGTTAGATATTTGTACTTTGTGGGATTCTGGACGGCTGCAAATGAATGTAAGGCAGCGTCATCTGCGCATTTCGAGACACTATCGACGACTCAATTGCGCCGAGACTAGACTGAAACTTAAGCATCAATGCAGTGATCCGCGGATCACTAAAATATGTTAGCCCATAATGACCGATACGGCCATAAAGCACACTTCCCAGGAACGTCAGCGACTGTTCAGAGCGAATAGCAACGTCGATGGGGGCCAACATATCAAGGAAATCCTGCTCCGTGGCATTCGCATCGATCGGTGTTTGCCGGTAGGACGCCAATGGATATGCGGGATGAAAAGCCATATCGCTCTTTTGTGAGAAATTGACCGCAGCATGCTGCGCAGATCCAGTGAAGATCACCATGGACAGCACGTCTTTCAGGGTGGCACGCACCGTGATGGTGCCATTAACTCCGAGATCCTTAACGGCACCGCCCTTCGGATCAGCAATTTCCCTGGCCCAATTTTGCAACTCTTGGTCCTGCTGAACGTCTAAGTCAGAGCTATAAACATAATCGACGTAAGACCCGACCCAGTCGTGAATAGCGCCCCACACTCGCGTGGCGTCATCACGATAAGGATGATCTGGAAGCCGAGATACATCATCAAGACCACGACTGCTAAGTTCCTGCGGAACGTAGCGGCCACTGAAACTGAAGTTAAGCCTAGCCTCACCAAGCAACTTGTAGGCACTTGGCATGGTACACCCCACCAGGGTGTCGACATCTTGCCCCTCATTAATCAACCTACCAAAGGCCAGGGCATTAATCGGCATGGTGCCTTCAAAGTGAGGCGATAGCAGTGCATATATCGGATGATTTTCTGCTAAATGCCGGCGCGTTGCGACCGCGAACGCCTCGACTATAAGGTGGGTATAACCTAAGTGACAGACGACTTCCTGATAAGTTCCGTCAACGGCATGGACTGCATGCTTCGCCATCTGCCATGCCCAGTTATCAAACGGTGTGAATATCGGAGCATCTACATCCTGACCGCACTGAATAGCAATCGGCACCAACGATTTTCGACCGCGCGGCACGGCAAGCATAACCATAGGACAATTAAGGTACTTGGCATGCTGAGGGTGCTTGCCATTAACCAAACCGCTAGCGAAGCTATAGTCCACGAAGTAGACTCGACCGTCCCCGATCGCTGCATTCAGGTTATCGCCGGTAAAATCAGGTCCTTTTTGAAAAATGTCGTTGGTGACACGGAACTTCGCCAGTGGCCGTTCCAGTCGACGCAACATCATCGGATTCGGCCCGGCGACGAAGCCGCGAGCAAACACCCAGTCTCCCATAAAATGATCGGCGATTTTCGGCAATGGCTCCTTCTGAAAGACCTTCTTATAGTCGTCTAAGCTGGCTGGGCGTGAGCTACCCTCAGTGACTAAACCTAGCCTGGGAAGGTAGTAGGAGAGAATTCCGGATAAATCCTTCGACAAAATCAGCCTTGCGACTTCAGAGGGAGATTTTTTTGGCATCTCGTTGGTAAACTTTCTGCCACACACTTTCAAATAGCCCTCGAGATTTGACCTGTTCTTGTAGCAAGCCACAAGTAGCTTCAGAACCCATCCTGTCCCTGCTTTATCACGCGGATAAAACTTTTCGCCAACAGGGAGCCCACGGGAATACACAAGGCGGTATTCGCTCTGCCGCTGTATCAACTGTGCTTGCCGCGCCGACTGCGAGGGATCTTTCTGAGGAAGAAAAAGCTGATTAAACATTGGTTACGGTGTCCTGCATTAAAAAATACAAGGTAATCGTTTAGTTTATCAATTAACGTCTGATTGGACCGGAGCTGGACCGAGATAACGAAGTGCCACTTTACCTTGGGTCGCTTCGATCACATTCGTTGACGATCCAAACTCAAGGACAATATAGCTCTCAAGTGACTCTCGACCGTCTAACGCCACTTTACCGAGAACGTAATCAGATGATTCGGCGTGTTGCTCCTTTTGATCCATAAGCCCACGCGCGAATTTGATCACTTCTGACTGATCAATCGGCAATCCTGGATAATTTTTATAAACAGTAGATATGATAAAGGTCTGCGCCTTCTCCTCGCTACCGTCCAGCTCCCAGCTTGCCGCCGCAGACCCTCGTGGGGTCTTACACCCAGGCAATAAAACCGCACCGGAAAACATAGAAATCATGATCACCGGAAGGAATTTAAATTTGAAATTCATCATAAACCATTCTATGAATTACGGTTTATATACGTTTCGATAATCTTAGGTGAGTAGGACTAGCCTGACGGATATAGAGGTCCCACCACTCCGTCTTCTCTAAAACTTTGGGATCTGCAGCCGACGGGACCAGAATGCGCCGTAGTTGATAACTATCAATAGGCTTACCGCGCACCGTGTTATCTCGTGAGTAAAGATGTGGACCTGTCCGGTTCATCGTAAAGCCTAGGATCCTTTCTGAGAGGCGCAGACGCTTCTCAATGGAACCCACCTTCAGGATAAACGTAGGAACGATCTTGGCGATGTCGTACTTACTGACGCCACCGATAAAGTTAAATTCGTAAATAAGCGAAAAATTCTTGGCCAGGGAAAACGCCATATTGCCGTGCCGAGTATCGCTAGACGCTGCGTCTAGCCCAGCGTGGAAGGAAAAATTATTGCTACCAAAAACCGGCAGAAGCGGCCTTTCCTGGCTGAAGTCCACCCCAGCGAAGGAGACCGTTTCATCAGGAATGGGATTTCCGTCCATCCACCAGATTCCCTGCAGCTCAGCCGGAGTGCCCGTAAGACTCGAGCCAGCGGTTTGAACCGAAGCTATCTCAGCTCGGGTAAACGGGTCGCCAAGCTGATGCCTCCCAGGGTCTGAATCCTCGGGACTTTGCTTGGGAGAAAAGATCGGCTCCGGAACACTGTCGCTGCTCAGCAGAGCTTCCTGGCCAACGGAAACCAGCGCTGCATCGGCAGCAGTATTACTGCTGGCTGCTGGCTTACAACTCGCAAATAACGCAACTAAGGCCAGCGCAGATTTGGCATTCATTTGGGGGGGATTCCTAAGGCCAGTAGTTTTTCCTAATGATACTTTAAACTGGTACCCAGCAAAAGAAGTTCGATGCAAGAAATCTCGCGATTTTTAGCAAAAAACGCCGATAAGATTCCGGAATCTGGGCGGTTATGAAATACGCCGCTATGTCAGCCTGGAGAGCGCTTTTTCGGAGCCGTAATAAAAGTCTCGACTGCTACCTTGACCCAAGGAGTGTACAGAGTCTGGTACTTCAGAAGATTGATGTTGCTCGCATTAGTGTACTGCAGGGCCTCTCGTTGCAGTCCTATTTCTGCCGACCAGTAAAAGAGTCCGGCTATATGATGACGTATTCCAGCGTAGCCAGTTATGACAGTGCCGCTGAGCCACACGGGTTGATTTTGCCAATTGCCGGGGTAGTCGCGATTATCCCCCTCGTAGCCGCCGTAAAGTCGCCAATTATAGTCGTGCGTGTGCCAGTCTAATCTGACTCCGTAAGTGCTTGCCGTAAGCTCCCACAGATCACCGATGTAAAGCTCCTGGCTTAAATACAGCAGATAATGGCGGTGAGTGGGATAGCGACGTATGCGATATGCCACTGTGAGTCGGCCGTTTATATCGTCGAATAAAAGCCCCTTAGCTCGCGAGTAAAACCCAAAGATAATTTGATCCATGGGACCTAAGCCGGAGCCACTATCCGTCGCTTGTTGACGCGATGGCCAGATGATGGGGACGAAGAGTTCGCTCGGAGTCTTGAAGATGTAAAGCGCTCCCCACGACAGCAGTGAATTATCACTGACAACTTTGCCGCTATCATTAAGATTGTAAAATGTCCGAACTTCGCGCAGGAGATCCACAGTTACAAGTAAATTTCCGCCCGTTTCGGGGGAATGGACAGGGATGACGCCGTAGCCGCGAGTACGTACGCGTGAAACAGCGCGAAACTGGGAGCCACTGGGCTTGGCCGAGGCAGCCTCGGTCTGGACGGCTGGTCCCCTGATCTGCTCCGCAATGGCCAGACGTGGACTGAAGAGCGTGAACGCCAACAAGAATGCGCACGATAGGTACATTGCGATTCCAGTGCGCTGCATAATCTGCCCCAGTTAACTGGTGATCAAGGTATCTGCCGTTTGACTTTGACCTTTACGGTACTCTGCTTAGGGCTTCAAATCGACTAGTAATGGTTTACAAGAGTTCCCGGTATGTTGATTTTCATTCCACATATTGGTAAAATTATATATGATATTTTTTGTCACTATGTGGAAATTTTATCCACATACTGGAATAATAAATGGCAGTGGATAATCCCCTAAAAGAAATTGCAACCACCGAATTTGACTACAACTTATTACTGTATGTGCTGCGGGAATATCGGTTTCCACGCAATAAGATCAGCCGTCTCCTGGCATCAGGGGAGCTGATCCGGGTGAAGAAGGGGCTGTACGTTGGCGGAGGCGCCCCCTACAGCCTGCCAGTCCTTGCAAGTATGGTCTACGGGCCATCCTATATTTCTCAACACTACGCACTGGCGATGTATGGACTCATTCCCGAGCGTGTGCACACAGTGACTTGCATGACACTTGGGCGCAGCAAACAGTTTGAGACCCCAGTGGGCGTGTTCACCTATGAGCCCCTACCAGCGCGACTCTATGGTGTGGGGGTGCGTCGTGCAGAGCTCAGCCCAACGCAACCGTATCAAATCGCGACGCCGGAAAAGGCAATCGTGGATATCATTTGGCGCCGCAAAGATCTTAGCTCGGTCGACGCGCTGGAAGACTACTTGATTCACGATTTACGCCTCGATTTGGATCAGCGGCATTCATACTCTTTAAGCCGTATCGGCAAGATCGAGCGTGTTTACAAGAAAAAGCCAGTTACAGCTCTTGCCGCCGTGATCGCAAAGAGGTTGGGTTCATGAACGACATCATCATTGATAGAGTCAAGTCCTACAAAGCGAAGACACCGGAACAAGAGAAGGACGCCCTTCGCGAGATTATTCAGGAGATTGCGCTGCTCGGTCTGTGGCGCGCCAAATTCTTTGAGCACGCAGCTTTTTACGGCGGCACTGCCTTGCGTATTCTTTACGGACTAGATCGATTTTCCGAGGATCTTGACTTCACCCTGCTCCGCCCTCACCCAAACTTCAAGCTTGCGACTTATTGCAGCGGGGTTCGCGAAGAGTTGGCCGCATACGGACTCGATGCCGAGGTGGAGCAGAAGGTCAAAAAAACTCAAACCACCACCGAGTCTGCATTTATAAAGGCGGATACGCTCATTCATCTGATTAAGATCGGCTCTCCGTTTCGGGCGACAAAAGGGGAGCTCTTGAAAGTGAAGTTTGAGGTTGATACATCGCCAGCCATCGGATTCGCGACTGAGGTTAAGCAGTTCTTCTGGCCGCAAGCATTTACCGTGACCAGTTGTGATCTTCCAAGTTTATTCGCAGGAAAAATCCATGCAACGTTTTGTCGCGACCGAATCGCCAACGTGAAGGGCCGCGACTTCTACGATCTACTTTGGTACGTCGGCCGCGGCATCAAGCCAAATTTCGTCTACCTGGAGGCGAAACTGCGCCAGTCGGGCAACTGGTCGGAGGGAGAGGCCTTTAGCACTGCCGTCTTTCGCGACTGGGCACTTGAGCGAATTACAAACCTCGATATCAATGCAGCCAAACGGGATGTCGCTCGCTTTTTACCAGATCAGCGTGCGCTAGAGGGTTGGTCGCGAGATATGTTCAAGGCGGCCATCGAGAGAATCACGGCCTAAATCGCAAGCCTTACAACTTTTTCCCGCCCACGTGTCAATCAAGATCGTTCGACACCATAGCCACCACCACCTGGGGTTTCGATCGTTAAGACATCTCCCGGGGCGACATCAAACTGGCTGATGGGATTCAGTATAGTTGCTGGCCCGATCGGCACACTCCCACCGCGCTGAAGTTTATTAATACCGGCCTCACCTGGCTCGCCGCCCTCTAGTCCATAAGGCCTGGTAAGGCGCCGGCTAGTAATCAATGATACCGACAAGGACTCAAGAAACTCTAGCTCGCGAATCACACCGTCGCCACCATGATAACGACCTTTACCGCCGGATCCACGCCTGATAGCAAAGCGTTTAACCCGCACCGGGAAGCGCTCCTCTAATACCTCTGGATCAGTAATCCTAGTGTTGGTCATGTGAGTATGGACGGCTGAGGCACCATCCGCATCGCGCGTTGCACCGGCTCCCCCACAAATAGTCTCGTAGTAGCCAAAGCCAGGCATAGACGCGTTGGATGAACGACCAAACAGAAGATTATTCATAGTACCCTGGCTGGCAGCGGCCGCGCCAAGTGCACCCAGCATCACATCAACTAGGCGCTGTGAGGTCTCCACGTTACCGGCAGTCACGGCAGCAAGCTGCTCCGGATCATTACCACCGCTTGGACTTAGAATAGATGGCGTTGGAATCTCAAAGGTCAATGGAACGATGATACCCTCGTTAAGTGGGACGTCGTAACCAAGTAGACAACGCACCACATAAAATGCAGCGGATTTAACAATCGAAGCATTCGCATTTAGATTACCTGCATGTACCGGACCAGAGCCGGTAAAGTCACAAATCATCTTGGCAAAATCCGGATCTGCAGGATCGTCGCTAGCTCCGTGGACGATCGTCATAGCAACTTTGATGGGCGTACCATCGTCCATACTGTCAGCAAATTTATATATGCCTGCAGGAAAACGCCGCAGCATTTGCCGCACAGCTTCAGCAGCACCGTCGCGGACAAAGCCCATATAGGCCTGCACCACGGTTAGACCAATTTGGTCAATGAGTTCTAGGAGACCTTGACGACCCGCCTCATTCGCCGCTACTTGTGCATAAATATCCGCGATATTGTCGTCAATCGAGCGGCTAGGATAAGGGCCCGAGGCAAGCTTGTGACGTAAAAGTGTTTCGCTTTCTGGATCGCCAAGGTCAAGACAAACACAGCGGAGTAAGACTCCCTCCTCCGCCAGATTTTTTGCCTGCGGCGGCATGGATCCCGGTGTCATTCCTCCAATTTCTGCATGGTGTGCACGGCTACCGGTAAAAAACATCAGCGTGCCGTCCTCAGCAAATACCGGGGTAATCACCGTGACGTCAGGAAGATGACTCCCACCCATATATGGGTCATTAGTAATATAAGCACATCCGGGCTTAAGTGATCCCCCCATCAGACTGATCACACCGCGCACGCTATCGCCCATGGCACCGAGATGAACAGGAATATGGGGAGCGTTAACCACAAGTCCGCCGTCAGGAGCAAAAATGGCGCAAGAGAAGTCTAAGCGTTCTTTAACGTTCACCGACAAAGCCGTCCGTTGCAGGACCTGCCCCATGTGTTCGGCAATTCCGGCACAACGATTATGAAACAATGCGAGATTCAGCGGATCGCGGACTATTGTTTCACCGACAGGCATCGCCTGAACTACATGAGTATCAAGCCGGAGCAACTCGATGTAACCAGCGCCACGCAAGATGGCCCTCCAACCCGACTCCACCACTACCACAGTCATCGGCTCAACTATTAAAGCAGGGCCAGCTATCTCAGCTCCGGCACTCAGGTTAGCGCGGAGGAATAAGGGTGCATCAACAAACGCACCGTGAAACCAAACACTGGCAGATGACGAGGGCTCAGGCTGGTAATTATGTTCACTTTCCAATACTAATTCAGTCTTGGCGTTTGCGGCGACTAAGTCCAAACGGGCACAGCGCACTTCAATAGCGCGATGCGGGAGCACGAAGCCAAAGCGTTTTTGATGCTCCTTGGCGAACTCAATCGCGGCATCGGCACCCGTCACCCTCATCGTAAGGATACTATCCTGACCGACGTAACGCAGATCTAAGCAGCGCTGCCAAGTGAGATCTTGCTGTTCGGAGACCGCCTCACCTTTTAACCTGTCTAATAGCTCAGAGGTTAATTCAGAGTACATCTGATCAAGGTCGGATTGAGTCTGCTCATTCCAAAGTTTACCAACATCACGAGCCTGACTTAACCGAACATCAGCGCAACCTATACCATAAGCGCTTAATACACTTGCCAGCGGATGTTGAACGATCCGCTTCATACCAAGTTCATCAGCGATTTGGCACGCGTGCTGCGCTCCAGCGCCTCCAAAGCTAATGAGTGTATAGTCGCGAACGTCATGACCACGTGCAAAAGTGATTTCTTTAACGGGGCGAGCCATGTTACTGGCAGCCACAGCAAGGTAGCCAGCAGCTAATGCAATCGGCGTCAGTGGCTCCTGATCGCGCAACTTCGCTTGGTTAATTTGATGACAAAGTTCAAGCATGCGAGCTTCGGCAGCATGGCGATCGAGCGCAAACGGAAAGAGTTCCGACTGCAATCTTCCGAGTAGCAAATTACAGTCAGTAATTGTCGCTGGCCCTCCCGCACCGTAGCAGGCAGGACCGGGACTAGCACCTGCCGACGCTGGGCCCACGGTCAGACGCAAACCGTCAAACCCCACAATAGAGCCACCACCTGCGGCGACTGTCTCTATAGCAAGCATTGGTGCGACGATACGCACGCTCGTTGTTTGATTCGGGTCTTTGACCTCCATTTCATAACGGCGCTCGCATTCACCGTGAATGTGGCAAATATCCGTGCTCGTGCCGCCCATGTCAAAACCAACAGCTTTGGTTGATTGTGACTCCTCGGCGACTCGCTGTACCCCAACCACTCCCCCAGCGGGCCCACTCAAAATGCTGTCTTTGCCGCGAAAGCTTAGGTAGTTCACTAGACCACCAGCGCTGGTCATTACCTTGAGCTGAGACTGAGGAAGTAGTGCCGCTATTTTTGACAAGTAATCCGCGATCACGGGAGTTAAGTAAGCATCCACCACCGTCGTGTCACCGCGGGGCACGATCTTTTGTAGCGGTGCGACAGATGAGGATAGCGAGATATGCTTGAAGCCAAGATTGAGAGAACGAACCACGTCGGCAACGGCATGCTCATGAACCGGGTTTACATGGGAATTAAGCAAGCAAACCGCCAGAGAATCAATGCCCTTGGATCGCAGCGTTCGCAGCCCATCGGCCAGGGCAGCTTGATCCAGAGATAAGAGCACCTCACCCTTGGAACTTATGCGCTCGCTAACTTCGAGCACAGCTTCGAATAGAGGCCGAGGCTTGCGAATAGCCAGATCAAACAACTTCGGCCGCGCCTGATAAGCAATGTCGAGCACATCGCCAAATCCCGCAGTCGTTACAAAAGCAGTAGACGCTCCGCGCCGCTCAAGCAGGGCATTCGTACCTATCGTTGTACCTAAACGAACGTCTACCTCTGGGACTACTTCTTTAAGTCGCAGCCCCATAAGATAGCGAATGCCTGTGACTGGAGCTGGATCGCCACTTAGCAGAGTAAAGAAAGTTGCCGGCGGTGGGACTTCGTCAAGGTCGCGATCCAGCGTTAGGTAGCCCGCAACTGGGTCGTAGCCTACGATCAAATATTCGTTCATAGTTGCGTTCAAAGTTGCGTTCAAAGATGCGGTGGAACACTCGGTAGGATGAACTGCCTCTAACCGGAGGGTGTAACCGGTAAAAAAATCTGCGACGAACGCCGACGATGGAACAAATTTAATCTGCCGGCAGTTACTCCCCACCGCAACCTGGCCGCGGTAAGCGCCGCTGCTCAAAAGTTTATGGCTGGCCAGAGTGCCATCTGGCTTTCTGCAGATGCAATCGGTGAAGGTACCACCGACATCAATCCAGAAAGACCAAAGCGCCTCATCGCCACCCTGCGCTAGAGCCGCACCACGCGTCTCAGGTAGGCGCCAAGCAAGCAGTGCTCCGAGCAAAAAGAACGCCGATGTAATAGCCAATGCCGGCCCCACCCCGATGGCAGAGGCTGCAGCACCGATCACAAGTGGAGCAGCAGCACCAAATATTTTGCCCATATTGTAGCAAACACCCTGTGCCGTAGCCCGCACATGGGTGGGGAAAACTTCGGCAATTAATGCACCAAACACACTAAAATAGCCGTGCCCGACAAATCCTAATACAGGTCCCAGCACCATCAGCATCCATGGGCTGCGTGCCATAGCGCCGTAGATGGGCACAATAATGGAGGTTACTAATAAAAAAGCAATGAGACTGGGTTTACGTCCGATATGATCGGAGATCCATCCAAAGCTTATGTAGCCGGCAAACGCGCCAAGCTGCATTGGTACAATCCAACCAACCGATTTTACCAGTCCAAGGCCTGCACCACCCTTCTCTAAGGGACTGGCAAGAAAATTTGGCAGCCAGGTGAACACGCCCCAATAACCGAACATCACCGCCGCAAGTAGGGCGATCGACAAAGCAGTGATCCTGCGAAATTGTGGCTCCCAAAGCACGGCAAACGTGTTTTTATCGCTCTTTTTCGCTGAGGCTCTGGAAGTTAACCAGATTGCTGGCTCTTCGATATGACGGCGCATCCAAAGAAGGAAGATTGCCGGAAGTGCAACCAAAGCAAATAACCACCTCCAGCCCAGCGTTGGCAATACGAGACCCGCAAGCACCGCCGCCAATATATAACCAAGCGCCCAACCACTTTGCATCAAACCGATGGCCTTACCACGGTGCGCCGCCGGCCAAGACTCGCTAACGAGCGTCGCACCAGTGGCCCACTCCCCTCCCAGCCCAATCCCCAGCAGTGCTCGCCACATCATCAGTTGGGGTAAAGTCTGAGCGGTTGCCGTACCCAGGGAGCAAAACGAAAATAGCACGATGCTGAGCAACATCGTGCGCGCACGCCCCCAACGGTCGGATAGATAGCCGAGTCCTATCCCTCCGATAGCGGACGTCACCAAAGTGATTGTTGCTAACAAGCCGGAAAGTTCTGCACCAAAACTAAAATGCTCTTGCAGAGAAGGAATCGCCATCAAATAGACGACAAAATCCAGCGAATCCAACGTCCATCCGGCCATCGCAGTTGCCAATATCAACCACTGCTGCCGACTGATATCGCGCATCCATGAACGGCTAATGGACATAAGTGGCTGCAAGATGAACCTCTAACTGATGGAGTCTCTGCGAATCTGGCCAGTGCCGATACAATCTAGTAAAGGACCTAAAATTTGAAGCACAACATGGACTGTACCCGGACAAATTGTTAACAGGCGTCACCTGACTAAACACTAGACCGCTACTTACCCGAGAGAAAAACCTTTAAAAGTTAGATATATAGACTCGAAATAGGAACGCCACCCCCTATGGCGCAAGATTTGCAGAGGGTATCCTACCTGGCTGACACAGATACCCTAGTAGAAACGGCAAGCTCCACACGAGGTCGCGACTCTATATGATAAACTTCACCCTTATCCTCAAGTTGGAGTTGATCGGTATAGTTACAGTCACCACGCTGTCCCTGAGTTGCACTAACGCGCGCAAAGATAGCCAGACTGCTTCAATCACAGGTAGCCAATCCAAACCAAACCTGCCTGCAACCCGGCATGCAGTTGCTAATCCCCTTCATTGGATTCAGCTAAACAATAATGAGGCAAATTCAGTTTTGGGAGAGGAAGAAATTTTACCCATAGATCATCCCACCGTCCTAAAGCTGCAAAGTTGGGCTGACAGACTCTACGATCATTTAGAAGCAAAAGATCCGGCGCGCTTTAGAAACAGCGTCGGAGAGGTCTCGCTGCCTCGGCCACACGTTCGCGTCGTTATTAGCGAAAAGCCGGAGGCACACACAACGGCAGCAACCGCGTGTTATAAGGTACCAGTCATTTTTTCTAAGCCACCAGCTGACGCCACTCCCCCAACGGAGGATGATTTAATACTGGTCGGCAACCGAGGAATCATAGGCTTATTTTCCAGGTCTAAAGTGGCTTGCGTCGATCGGATGCCCAATACTGTCAGACCCCAGGATGTGATCGACCTACTCGCAGGAAGTGGTTGTCGCTTTGATTTCAAGGGCGACTCTCTAGTGGTCGGAGAAGACTGCAAGCTTTCCGATAAGATTAAAACTAACGGGGCCAGTGGCATTGTACTTCGCTCTGTAGCCGACATCGTCAGCCTGTCGTCTGGTTTAGAGACTGTACTAAAACAAGATGGATCACTGCTCTACACACTGCTTCACGAACTGGCTCACTATTTCCGCTCGCATGCTGTCTTGGATAAGGACGAGTATCAATACTTCTACCAACGCGATGGTCAGAGCGAGAATTTAGCCCAACCTCTGCCAGCACCGGATCTAGTTGCGTTAGGAGCGGACCTACTTAAGCTACCACATTATCGCACGCAGCCAATTGCCGGTCAGTTTTGGCATTCCGAGATATTTTCCTACGGCGCCTATGCCCTAAATACACTGATTATACCCTCCTGCGCAGCCGCAGATAGTCCATGCCATCTGGCATGCGCGCCGTGGCAGCAACTCATGCAAAACAAAGAACGTATGGCGACGCTCGGACGATTTCCACAGGCAGTCATATCTGCGGAGGCCAGAACTATCTATGCAGACTGGGAACAAGGATTGAGTCAGTGCCTGGCAGCGATAGACTCAAGTCACGTCGACATTGCCGCCGCCAAGAAAGTTTTTTGGCGTGCTGACTTCCCTGAGACAGTGCCGTCTGATTGGCGCCTACTTGATGCAGCCGCATCGATGAACAAGAAAATGTTTGATCAAAGCAATGCTCAGACGCAACTACTGCAGCAAGCTTTGGATGCCAAAGTCGGATACTACACAACAGAAGAGGAAGCCGACAATATCGCTCTAAACTGGTTGGTTGAACTAGGCTTTTCTGCCTCGGACGCGATCGATCATTGGTGGAATTTTGCTGCGTATTTTGACGGCACGTCACTACAATCAGAACTTAACTTTAGCCGCTCACGCTGTTTAGAGCTCTACAACGCCACACCAAGGTGGACTGAAAACGGCAAGCC
>Ga0315274_10006031_pt1 | contig 17699 bp, 24 predicted proteins | sample YL17G02_20_MG_FD_203700 | JGI IMG/M metagenome (GOLD analysis project Ga0315274, IMG submission 203700) | Sediment microbial communities from Yellowstone Lake, YNP, Wyoming, USA - YL17G02_20 | ecosystem: Environmental > Aquatic > Freshwater > Lake > Sediment | place: USA: Wyoming | collected...
TGCAGAGGCTGCAGGCATAGCTCCCGCAGGACCTCCCCTGGGTGAGGCGGGTTGTGCATCTTCATGGCCGGTCTAGTGGTAGTCTTCATAGTCAACGTCCTCAACATCGGGGCCTGAGAACTTGAAAGTGACGCGCCGGTTGGCACTCACCTTTACGGCCGAGGATCCTTTGCGGTCGCCTCTCAGGGCGTGCAGGTCGAGGCCAGGCAGGGCCATGTCGCGTGGTTCAATAGCCACATTGAGTCGGCCCAGGACAAGTCGTAATCTACTGGCGTGCTTGGCTTGGATTCTAGCGGTCGTTCCATGGAGAAAGAACCGCTCCAGGCCCTTGTGCCGGAAACTGAGTATCGCCACGAACAGAGTGTACCACGTAACGTACCGGGTTACAACCCGGCTAACTATCGCCTGAGCCAGCCGGTCCCGTCCTGTCACCTCCCGTGTGGCGCACGGGCCGCGCCAGGCCGGTCCCGCTGGTTAGGCAACCGTTAGGCGAAGAATGGAGCAGGAGAACGCAATGGGAACATTCTATGTTGGCGCATTGATTCAGAGCCACATTGATAGGAAGAAGTCCGCGCGAATACCCAAGCTTCTTGTTCACACCGGAAGTGAGCATACCTGGCTGCCAGAAGCCATCTTGGACAAGATAGGACTGAACCGTGAGAAAAAGAACGTATCCTTCGTCATGGCGAACGGCACAGTAGTCACACGAAGTGTCGGCTTTGCGGTCATCCGGGTGGACAAGTACTTCACCATCGATGAGGTCGTGTTCGCAGAAAAAGGAGACCTCGTTCTTCTTGGAGCTCGTACCCTCGAAGGACTCAACCTGGTTGTGAGCCCAACCAGGAGGAGACTGGTTGCTGCCGGCCCAATTCCTGCAGCGTAGACGCCGAACAATGCGATGCACCTGTCGGCCTGCTCTGCAGTCCGCAGGTGATCGCTGGCGTTGGGCGGCAAGACAGCCACCACCAGGTAATCGATGTCGCGGGAACTGATTAGCAAGAAGACCCGGTACGAGTTCCAAGAGCACTTTGTGGGGAATGTTCTTCGAGAAATCGAAGCTGAGTTCGATGCCGCAGATGTGCCGTTCGATGCTCAGCATGTTCCCCGCGTGTCCGGTGCTCGTCGCTCGCTGGTCCAGCAGTACTACCACGCAGTCGACTGGACGAGGTGGGACGACGTCCGAAAGGTTCTCGTTCTCTATCAAAACGTCCTCGCGGAGCTGGAGGAAGGAAGTCGCGCGACGAGCGGTTGGGACACCCTTTCCCGAACGACCCGACTCACCCCCTACGCTCTGCAGCACTCCAGGAGACCAGGGTCTGCCAGGATTGGTTGGGGGGCTAGAAGGCTCCCAGCCGCTGGCCGTCAGTTCGCCAGCAGGGAGCTGATCCGCCGTTCGAAGTCGGCCTCTTCCAGGCCGCCCTCGTGGCGTTCGACCAGCTTGCCATCCTTGGCGATGAACACGCTGGTGGGAGTCGCCTCCATGCCATAGAGGCTGCCGATCCATCCGTCGGCGTCGCGCCCGACGGGGAACGGCAGGCGGTACTGCTCGACGAAACGCTTCGCGTCTGCCTCCTTATCCCAGTTCACGTTGATGCTGAGGAAGGTGAGGCCTTTCTCCCGGTACTTCTCATAGAGCTTGGCGAGAACGGGAGCCTCCCGTTGACAGTGAGGTCAGCCGGAGGCCCAGAAGTTTATCAGGACGGGCTTGCCCTTCAGGCTGGACAGGGTGACGCTCTGTCCGTTGAAGAGCCGCAGGGTGAAGTCCGGTGCAGGCTTCCCGACGTGTGGCGCGCCTGGCGTGGGCTTGGTCCCGCTCTGCATCACTACGAGTGCGACCATCACACCGAGGACCACCGCCGCGCCTCCGGCCAGCGCCCAGGTGGTCCAGCGCGACTTCGCCTGACGCTTCTCCTTTGCCGATGGTGCCTTGGCCAGTCGGCGCTTTCCCATGGGACTCCTTTCGTGCTTGTGGGCCTATGCGCCCAACCCGTGGTCGTCAACCTGCCAACAGCCAGCCGATCCGTTGCTCAAGTCCGGCCTCGATCCCTTTGACATCTTCCGGGGCACCCTCCACTCGCTCCCGGAGCTTCCCGTCCTTCCCGATGAAAAGCGTGGTCGGTGTGGCCTCGACGCCGTAGAGGTCGCCGATCCGCCCGTCGGCGTCGCGTCCCACCGGAAATGGCAGGTGATAGACGTCCACATATTGTCTCGCTGGCCGCTCCTTGTCCCAGGAGACATTGACGCTGAGGAGAACCAGACCCTTGGGGTGATACTTCTGATACATCTGCGCCAGAACGGGAGCCTCCCGTTGGCAGTGTGGTCACCCAGAGTGCCAGAAGTTCACGACGACGGGTTTGCCCTTCAAGCTGGAGAGGGTAATGCTCTTTCCGTCGAACAGCCGCAGAGTGAAGTCCGGCGCCGGGCTTCCAATGCGAGCCATGCTGCTCGCGCCGGACGCAACGTTGGCTCCGCGCAGGTGGGCTACCGCGACAATCAGCACGGCGGTGGCCATCGCCCATGGTATCCACCACGACTTCGCCCGACGCTTCTCCTCCGGCGAAGGCGTTCGCGCCAATCGAGCCTTTCCCATGATGACTCCTTTATTTTGGAAGCCGTCAGCTTTCAGCGGTCAGCTTTCAGCTTGTCGAATGAACCACGAGCGCAAACTCTCTGCAGCGCGTTCAGCGCTTTGCAGCAAGGAAATCAATACCACCCCGCAGCGAATTCGAGGCTGAGGGCTGATTGCTGACGGCTGAACGCGGACCTATCTTTTACAAGGGCAGGGGCCTGGGCGCAAGGTATTTTGGTGGAGGGGCAGGGGAGAAGAGGTGGTGTGGAGCAGGGGAGCAGGGGAACAGGGGAGACAAGGTGACCAAGAGCGCGGGGGAAAAGGAGAAGCGGAGAACCGGAGAACCGGGGAAATGGGGAAACGGGGAAAGGGAGACGTGAGGCGTGAGGCGGGAGGCGTGAGGGGAACCAGGTGCTGCCCGTAGAGAAGGGTAAGGGAGGGTGAAGAAGCCGAGGCGGGAGGGGAAATGACGGAAAAATCCCTTGACCGGGTGTCTTGGTTTGATTACCGTGTGGCGCGATTTCAACCAGCGGTGCTCTCAGACCTCACGCCGCCGGATGCCATCACCGCCTTTGCTGCGGCCAACCTCGCCGGCTCGGAAATGGTGTCCGCTTGGCTGGCGGCACACTTGCCTGGGCATGGGTTCGGCCTGCCGAGTCATGACTCTTGTAACAGCCGGAATCCTCACCGAAGGGGACCGCGTGTTAATCTGTCAACGGCGGGCCGGGGCCCGATTCGGCCTGAAGTGGGAGTTTCCGGGCGGCAAGGTGGAAGACGGGGAGTCGCCCGAGGCCTGCCTGCGGCGAGAACTTTTCGAGGAGCTTTCCATCGAAGCCGAGGTTGGGCCGGAAATCTATCGGACCGAGCACCGGTACCCCGACGGATTTGCCGTCCGGCTGCTGTTCTTTCGGATCCTACGATACAGTGGGACGCCGACGAATCACGCCTTCGAGCGAATCGCGTGGGCGCGCATGACCGAGCTTTCCAGCCACGACTTTCTCGAGGCGGATCGGAAGCTGGTGGAGCGGATGACTCGAGGAGAGATCAGCCCGAACACTTAACCGCCGCTACCAACGGCATCCGCCTCAGGCGGATTGGTGCGCCAAGGGCGTCAACATGAAGCGGCAATCCGGGGCCTGGGCGCACCCAGAGGGTACCCGGCAACTCGGAACCCCCGATTGCCTAGTTGCCGGACTGCCTGATTGCCAGGCCTTGGCGGCGTGACACGAGATAGTTGGAATGAGGATGCGCAAGGCCCAGGAATATCGTCCGCGCCTGGATGCTCGGAAGGTCAAGGCGTTTCAGGCTCGGCTGCTGGCTTGGTTTCGGCAGAACGGCCGGGACCTGCCTTGGCGACGAACGCGGGACCCTTACAAGATCCTGGTCTCGGAGGTGATGCTTCAGCTGTTTCCGAGGAGAGGCGAGACCATCCCCTCGGCGAGGAGGGCGGTCGCCTCGGGCAGCCGCTGCCCCAGCTTCATGCACTCCTCCACATCCACGTGCGGTTCCATGTGAATGCGGGTCTCTCGTACCTGGATCCCCGGAGGCAGCATCCGAACGATCTCCGGGGTGGGATTCAGGTTCGGACCGACGACGATCAGCCCCACCCGCCCCCGATACCCGTAGGGTACCTCGTAGCTGATCCCTCTCATCTCAGCACCTCCTATCCGCGTGTGGCTTGACCTCATCGATGTCATCTAGTGGGCGATGGTCGCGACATCCTTCATCGGTATCTCCTTCTCTCGATAACCGAAGACGGGCTGGGGAAGGGTCATCCTCCCCTTACTCCGCCGAGGCGTCGACCAACTCTTGCCCCAGGCGACCTCAAGCAGCGAGTTGCCGGCAGAACTTGCTCCGGCCACTGAAGGCTGATCTCCTTCCTCGTACCTGTTACTCTCGCCGCTCGGACCGCAGCGAGAGCCACGTCAGCGCGCAGACACAGCGGAGAGAACCCAGCCGGAGTGAAACGCCATCGTCCGTCCTGTGCCCCTCCGAACCTGAATCTTTGCGAGGGATATTGGCCCGAGCAAAAGTGCGGGTTGCGGCGGTGGGTACCGTGTCTGTCGATTGAGGACGCGACCGGGGATTCCGGGAGGAACACTGATGAAGGAGGAATGACTCCGGGGTTCTGATTCCCGGCGTAAGCCGGTGGGCCTGCGCCGGCGGCCTGTGGGCTCTGGGAGGGCACACCCTTTCCGGCGCATCGCCGATTCCTGTTTCTCTTCCCTTCTACCACGAGAGAGCCTAGAGAGCAGTCCAACCCCCATCGATGTAGATCGTGGTCCCGGTGATGTAGCTGGAGGCTTCTGAAGCCAGGAAGATCACCGACCCGATCAGCTCTTCGGGCTTGCCGAAGCGCTTCATGGGCAGGCGATCCATGAAGTACTTCACCTTCTCTGGATCGTTCAGGATGACCTTGTTGAGATCGGTAAGGAACGGCCCCGGGCAGATGGCGTTCACCCGCACGTTGTACGGGGCCCATTCCACCGCGAGCACGCGGGTCAGTTGAACCAGCCCTCCCTTGCTCGAGGCGTAGGCCGCTCGCTCGGCATGCACGACGCTGGCCATCATCGAGGCGATGTTCACGACGCTACCGGCCTGCCTAGCCAGCATGTGCCGTCCCACCGCCCTGGCGACCAGGAAGCAGCCCTTGAGGTTGGTGTCCAGCGTCTGGTCCCAGTCACCCTCGGTGAGCTCCAGCGCCGGTTTTCGGATGTTGATCCCGGCATTGTTGACGAGGATGTCGAGCCGACCCATAGCCGCGATGGCGCGCGCGACGGCGTCATCAACCTCGGACGCCCGGGTAACGTCCACTTGCAGTGCAAACACTTTTCGCCCGCCAACGGCCAACTCCGACGCCACCCGCTCCACATCCGGCAGGTGCCGGCTGGTGATGACGAGGTCTGCGCCAGCCTCGGCCAGCCCACCCGCGATGGCGCGACCCAGCCCTCGGCTCGCCCCTGTGACCAAGGCCACGTTCCCCGTCAAATCGAAGAGCTGTGCCATTGCGATCCCCTTTGCGTCGCGGCCTCAGGCCGTCATCTCGTCCAGCCGCACCGATCGCCGCTTCTGCATGGATCGGTAAGCCGCCAGCGCTACGGCCAAATCCTGACGTCCCTCGCTGCCCGGCACCGGCGGTTCCCCGCCGCCGGTCACGCAGGCGACGAAATGCTCGATCTCGGTCCGGAAGGAATCCACGTTGGGCGCCGTGTACTCGGTCCAAGAGCCATCCAGGAGCACCCGGACCCGCACCTCGTCAGGAACGCGGGCCAGGGAGCGTTCCGAGATGATCGCGCCGCGGTCGCTGTAGAGTTCCAGCGCGTTGCGGCCGTAGGGAACGCCGCCACTCACGCTGATGATCCCCAGCGTCCCCGTGTGGAAGCGGAGCTGGATCACTGCGGTGTCCTCGGCCTCGCATTCGTACACCAGGTGGTCCTGGAAGGATCCCACCGACTCCACCTCGTCGGCCAGGACGTAGCGGATGAGATCAATGGCGTGGATCGCCATGTCCATGATCACGCCGCCGCCCCCCAGCCCCTTGGTCAGCCGGTACTGGGTGGGGCGGAACCGCTCGCCCTGCCGCAGCCGGAAGGAGGTCAGGAAGTCAATCTTCGCCAGCACGATCTTCCCGATGGTATGGTCCAGCATGAGCTGCCGCACGCGCTGGTGGGCCACGTGAAACCGCTGGTTGTTGCCGATCATCAGCTTGACCTGCGCGGCCCGACACGCCTGGATCATGCGATCGCACTCGGCGAGGCTCACGGCCATCGGCTTCTCGCAGAAGACGTGTTTGCCCGCCTCGGCAATCAAGAGCACGTGCTCGCAATGTAGGGCCGGCCAAGTGGCCACGTACACCGCATCCGCCTGGGCTAGGCGGCGGATCTCCTGCGCGTCCGTGAGGGCATGGGGTGCTCCGCAGCGCCGCGCAAGGGCCGCGGCCGCCTCGGGATTCTTGTCGATCACGGCGAGGATGCGGCAGGAATCCAGGGACATGAGAGCGGGGACGAATTGGTTGCTGGCGATGTCCCCGGCACCAAGGATGATCCAGTTGAGAGGCACGGGCACATCTCCGTCAGTGCCCACAGGCGGAGCGCTGTGGGTGAAAGGGTCTGTGGGGGGGGTAGAGCCGTGCGGCGTGCGTCACGCTGCTTGTTGGCTCCATCATCTGGCTGCGTTCGGGGATCGGCGAGGCTGCCTGGATCGTGCGGCCAACGTCAAGAGGTTCGCGTCCATCACCCTCGCGCCACCATTCGGGGCCTCGCCGAACCTCCGGATCTCGTCCTCGATGAATTCCAGGTGGGCGACCATGGCAGCGGTTGCGCCGGCTTGATCCCGGCATCGGATGGCCTCCAGGATCCTTTCGTGCTGGCTCACGAGGAGTTGCGTGCGGGCGGGATTCCGGATCATGTAGCGGACTCGGAGGACTGCCTGGAACATCCCCTGCAGCGAATTGACGACATGTGCCATCATGGTGTTGTGGGTCGCCTCGGCAATGGCGATGTGGAAGTCCACGTCCGGTTTCCCGAGCAGCCCCCCCACCCGGGAGATCTTGGCCATGCGCGCCAGGCAGGCCCCCAGCTTCTGCAGGTCGCTGGGCCGCCCCTTGCGCGCCGCCTCTGCCGCGCACCACCCCTCGAGAACCTTCCGAACCTGGAGGAACTCCAGGACCCGCCCAGTCTCGCGATGCAGCAATTCCGAGAGCGGCTCCGTCAGGGAGCCGGGGACCAGCGATCGGACATACGTGCCAGCCCCCGGCCGCACCTCGACGAGGCCGAAGAGCTTCGCACGGTTCAACGCCTCGCGCACGGACTGGCGGCTGACCTGGAAGCGCTCGGCCATCTCCCGTTCCGGCCAGAGCTTCTCCCCGGGACCGAGCGCTCCTTTGCTGATCAGCGAGAAGAGTCGCTCGTAGACTTCATCCGAGAGGCGCACACTCCGGATCGGCGCGAGATGATCTGACCCGCGCCTCCGATTCCCAGGATTCGCCTGGCGCGACGGGCGCGCTTGCGACATGCAACTCGCCTCGGAAGGGGGGCCACCGATGTGCTCCCCCCTTCCACCCCTTGAATCAGATAGCCGCCGGGGGTGCCGGGAGTCCGTGATGCCTCCCGGCGCGACACCGGCCCGCTTCGACGCCTTGCCTCCACCGGACCGGAGGACGGTTGCCCGTCCCCCGGTCCGGTGTCATATCGGCTACCGCGGGAAGCCCTTAAACGCGCTCCGGTTCGGCAGCATCAGGAGCTTGCCGAACCCCGGGATCGGATCGTCAATCTTGAGGAGCCGCAGGCACTCCCACAGCGAGGCTTGGTTGGAAGTGATGACCGTCTTGCCGGTCTCCTTCTCCAGCCGCTGGATGATGTCGATGACGCGGAACGTCGTGCACGGGATGAAGATTCCATCCGCCTCGGGCACTACCGTCTGCAGCGCGAGGTGATAGGCCTTCTCGGTGGGGGTCCGGCGCAGCTCCTCCAGCATCTCGATGGCCAGGGTCCCCGACTTCAAGACAGTGTACCCCTTCGCCTTCAGCGTGTTGATGAAGCGATCCACGATCGGCTGGAGGTAGGGGCTGACCATGACGAACTTCTTCCAGCCGAGCAGATTGAAGGCGTTGAGGATCCCCGTCGTGGTCGTGGTGCAGGGGATCCCGCCCGAGGCCTCCTCCATCCACTTGATCTGCTGGTAGTCCGCCTCGGGACCGACCGACATGGCGCTGGCCGTGCAGGTGAAGGCGATCACGTTCGGCCCGCCTTCCGCAATGACCCGCGCCGCCTCGATCGCCCGCTTCCCGAGCTCCTCCGCCTCGCCAGCGACCTGGGGCGGCTCGTGGATCTTGTTCTCGTTCACGATCACGCCCGCGGGGATCATCCGGTAGAAGTCCACCACTGGCGTGGGATTGCCCCCGACGTTGATCAATCCGATCTTCCCGCGTGCCCCGTACGGTTCGCCTGCCAGGAACTCTCGACCTTGCATGATCTGCCTCCTTTGCGAATGACATTTCAGTACGCGAAACCCAGCAGCCTCTTACTTGGTCTCGGTCAGCGGTCGAACTTCCAGCACCTTGGAGTTGAGGAGGTACGTGGGCTTCTTTCCGGTGAGGACCCGGGCCACATCCTCCGCCACCGTCACGGCCATCTTGCGCCGCATCTCCAGTGCCGCCGAGCCGATGTGGGGGATCAGCACTACATTGTCCAGGGTGAGCAACGGATCCCCCGGCGGGATCGGCTCCTCGACGAACACGTCCAGGCCGGCTGCCGCGATACGCTTGGTTTTGAGGGCCTCCACCAGGGCAGGCTGGTCCACGATCGGTCCACGGGCCGTGTTCACGAGTACGGCGGTTGGCTTCATTATGGCGAACTGCTTCGCACCCATGAGGCCGCGAGATCGCTCGTTCAGGGCGCAGTTCACCGAGACGAAGTCCGACTCTTTCAGCAGTTGGTCCAGGCCCACCCGAACGGCCCCCGTTTCCGCCTCTACGTCCGGCCGCGCCACCTCGTCGAAGTAGAGGATCCGCATGTCGAATCCCTTGGCCCGCCGCGCCACGCCGGCGCCGATCCGCCCGCACCCGATGATCCCGATCGTCTTGTCGTGCACGTCCAACCCCATGTGCTGCCAGGCCACCCACTCACCCCCCACTGTCCATTTCCCGCTCTTCACGAACCGGTCCGCCTCGGCGATCCGGCGGGCGGCGGTCATGAGCAGGACGAAGGCGGTGTCGGCTACGGTCGGAGTGTGGACGGGGGTGAAGGTCACGTAGACCCCTCGCTCGGTGGCCGCCTCAAGGTCAATGTTTTCGTAGCCCACGCCGTGCCGGCCAATTACCTTCAGGTGGGATGCCAAGCCTATTGCCTCCCGATCCATGACGTCCGTGTGCCATGGGAGGACGACCGCATCCACGTCTCTGATCTGCGTCAGGAACTCCTGCCGGGTTAGCGGCCGGCCCTGGGGGTTAGACTTGACCTCGGCTACCTGCTTGAGGATCTCGACTCCTTCCGGTTGAATCGGTTGCGCGATGAAGATCTTCATGAGGTCTCATCCTTTCTTGCGATGCGAACCGTGTACCCTTGCTGCCACCAGCTCGATCCGAAATCCGCGATGAGGTGTGCAGGACTCTATTTGTCCTCACGCATAACCGAAGAACCTTGGGACCCAGAGGGCCAGTTCCGGAAAATACGTCACCAGAGCCAACACAACAATCTGCCAAACCAGGTGGGGCCAGACGGCCCGAAACAACCGCTCCAGGGAGACGTTAGCCATGCCGCAGACCACAAACAGGACAGCTCCCACGGGAGGCGTCAACAGTCCGATCACCAGGTTCAACACCACCACGAACCCGAAGTGCAGCGGGTGAATCCCGTAGATTGCCGCAATGGGGGCCAGGATGGGAACCAACATGATGATCGCCGCGGCCGTCTCCATGAGACAGCCGACCACCAGCAGGAACAGATTGACCACGATCAGGAACATGACGGGGCTGGGGGAAATGGACTTCAGGTATCGCGAGATGAGGACCGGGACCTGCTGGGTGCTGAGCAACCACGACACGCCGTTGGCGGTCGCGATCAGAAGGAAGACAATAGAGGTGGTGATGCCCGCCCGCAGCAAGGCGGGTGGGATGTCCCGGAGCTTCAACTCCCTGGTCATGAATAGCCCCACAAACAGGGCATACACTGCGGAGATCGCCCCCGCCTCGGTGGCGGTGAAGATCCCGCCCAGGATCCCGCCGAGAACGATGACCGGCATCATGAGAGCAGGCAGAACGTGCCAACACCGGGAGAAAAACTCTTCGGCGGTGATGCGCTCCTTGCGGATCGGGTACTGCCTCTTCCGGGCGATGTAGTAGGCAATGGCCATCATCCCCAGCCCCATCATGATCCCCGGGATTACCCCGCACAAGAACAGGCCGGCAATGGAGACGCCGGTTGTGGATGACGCGTAGATTATCATGGGGATGCTGGGGGGAATGATGGGACCGATGGTGGCTGCGCCGGCGGTGACGGCGGAGCCGAACTCCAAGTCGTACTCCTTCGTCATGGCCGGGATGCAAATGGCTCCCAACGCGGAGGCGTCGGCCACCGCCGACCCACTGATGCCGGCAAAAATCATGCTGCCCACGATGTTTACATGGGCCAGGCCGCCGCGAATGTGCCCCACCAAGGCGTCGGCGAACTTAAGCAGGCGAGCCAGGATCCCGGTGGACCCCATCAGCTCCCCCGCGAGCATGAAGAACGGGATGGCCATGAGGATAAAGGAGTCCACGCCGGTGAACATCCGTTGTGGAATGAGGTACAGGGGCACCTGCCCCCACACAAGCATGCTGCTCAGCGCGGCAACGCCCAGGGCGAACGCGATGGGAATGCCGATGATCACGGAAAAAGCGAACGCCACGGCCATTACTGTTAACATCGTGTTGGGTCTCCCCGCTCACCTGATGAAGGTGGAGACGCCCGTGCCCCCTCGCTCGTCGGGAGCGAACCCACGCGGCGCGGCCCTGCATCGCATCAGGTCAGTCGTTCCTCCGTCTCGCTCACTTGGGCAGCCGCACCGATCTGCCACTCCCGGATCACCATCGGCACCATCTGGATAATCATGAGGATCAATCCGAGGGGAACCGATAGGTAGGGCCAAAACATGCTGATGGGCAGGACCAGGCTCGTCTTCTCCCGGACCCCCCCCAGGAGGATGATTCCCTGGTATGCCACGACCACAAAGAAGGTTAGGCCAATCAGTGAGCCGATCAGCATCAGGACCCGCCGCATGGGCCGGGGGAGGGCGTCGCGAAGCATGCTCACCCCCACATGGGCCCCGTTCCGCAGGGCCAGGCTGGCCCCCAGGAATCCCATCCAGATCATCAGGAATCGCCCCGCCTCCTCCGACCACTCGAGGCCACGCCCAAAGCCATATCGAAGCACCACGGCGACCGAGACCAATAGCGTGAAGGCGGCCACCAGGATCATGACACCGACGCCCGTCCAGTACGCAACGCGCTCCGCGAACCACTCCAGATCTCGCATCACCACTCCTGCATGTCCTCGGCGAACGCGTCGCCGCTGGAAAGAACCCCAGCGGCGACGCGTTCACAGCGGAATGAGCCTACTCGACGTACGGGTAGGTGTTCGACTTGGTATCCCGGATCCGCTTGATCAGATCCGGCGGGAAGATGTCGGCAAACTGGTCATATACGCTCTTCGTCGCTTCGACAAAGGGCTCCCGATCCTTGATCTCGTTCACCACCATGCCGGCAGCCTGCAGCTTTGCGACCAGTTCCTTGTCGGCCTTGATGGATTCCTTGCGAATATGCACCGCCCCCTCGGCGACTGCCTCTCGCATCCCTGCCTGGATGTCTGCCGGCAGTTGGTCCCAGAACTTCCGGCTGAGGAAGACGACGTTATTGGAATAGACGTGCCCGGACAGGGTGAGGTACTTCTGGACCTCAAAGAACTTCGCGGTCCAGATATTGATGAGCGGGTTATCCTGTCCGTCCACTACGCCGGTCTTCAACGAGGTGTACAGTTCTCCATATGGAATCGGAATGGCATTCGCCCCCAACGCCTTCATGGTTGCCAGGTAGATCTTGTGCTCCACGACCCGCTGCTTGAGCCCCCGGATATCCGCCGGGCTGTTGATGGACCGCTTATTGTTCGTAATATGGCGCCATCCATTCTCCCAGAAGCCGAGCGCCACCAATCGCTGGTCCCGATTCTTCTCCAGGATTTCCTTACCGATGGGGCCATCCAGGACCGTGTAAACGTGATGCCGATCCCGGAAGAGGAATGGCATATCAATGATGTCGAAAAGCGGCTCCGCAATTCCCGCCACACCGCTAGTCGTCATTTCGATCGTGCCGATGCGCAACCCTTCGAGGATTTCCCGCTCGTTCCCGAGTTGGGACGCGGGATAATGCTGGAACTCTATCCGGCCAGGGAACTTCTTCGTGAGAACCTCTCCGACTTTATTGGCCCCCTGATTGAACAGCGATTTGGGATCACCGTGGACCGTGGGGAACTTGATGACGAACTTTTCTCCCGCCAGGGCAGCCCCAAGAGAAAGGCCGACCAGCAGGGCAGTCCCCACCACCAACACGACAATGCGGCGAAGGGTGAATAACGTGGCCATTGGCTTGCCTCCTCTCCTGTGTTAGGAGCGACTGCGGCCCCAGGGCAGCCCCCTCCAGAGATCGCCCACACGATCGAGCCGCCTGACGTCCAGGCACCGATCCAGGAGGCGTTGCGCTGCCCGCGGGCCGATGACAGACTCGACGCTCTTCAGGAACTTCGTGGCGAGGTCATCACGAGACAAGGCATTCGATGGATCGCCCTTAGGAATCTCCACGCACGCGGTGTGGCGTGTGCCGTCCACGAGTTCCACCGTCACCTCAGAGGACCACCTGGCCGGGAAGGTCGCGGTCAGATTCGGATCCTCCCGTGTCCGCACGCGGGACATGAATTGCCGGAGATCCTGGCGCTTCAGCTGGCGGGGGCCGAACGACTGCGGCGTCACCTCGCCGTCCAGCACGGCCACGGCCACACAGAACGGCAGGCAGAAGCGCGCTAGAAAGGGACTCGTCGGACGGACCGGCTGGAGGAAATTATAGGCCTCCGCGTAGAGGGCAATCTCGACGGCCTGGACCTGCGCCGCCCGAATCTGGTGCGTTTCACGCAAAGTGAGCAACCCTTCCAGCGGTGAAAGGATATGCCCATTGACGGGAAACAGGCGTCGGGTGACTCGGGTGATTCGATCCGGAAACGATCGTTGGTCCAGGCCAGTAGTAATGGCCTCCGGATGTGGAGCACTCGTCGTCGCCCGAAGAAAGCCTTTGTCGCCTTCGAAGATTCGCGTCGCCCCCGTGAACCCCTTGGCCGCCAGCATGGCGGCCAGGTACCCGTTCAGGCCCGCCTTGCCAGCGTGGAGCGGCTTGCTCATCTCCCCGCCGTCGATCATGTACTGGTTCATGCCCGCGGCCTGGGTTCCTGCCGTCCCCAGGGCGTTATTCATGGCCGCCGGCGCCAGACCGAGCAGCTTCCCCACGGCGGCGGCTGCCCCAAAGGTTCCACACGTCCCGGTACTGTGCCAGATCCGGTGGTGAGCGGGATTGACGGCCTCCCCGGCCCGGATACCAGCCTCGTAGCCGACGACGATCGCGGTGAGCAGGTCCCGACCGTTCCGCCCGAGACGCTCGGCCGCTGCGAGGGCGGGGGGAACTACGGTGCTTCCAATGTGGACGATGGATTGCTTGTGGAAATCATCCATCTCCAGCGACTGTGCCATCGCCGAGTGCACCAAGGCGGCGAGCGCTCCCGGCACCCGCGTGCCCGTGCCGATCAGGCGGCATGGACCGCCCGGCCGCATTCCGTCCGCGCGCCAAAACTCCCGGAGGCGGTGAATGGGGAACTCCTCGACGGCCGCGTACACGGCCGCCAGGGTGTCCACCAGACACCACGTGGCCGACTGGACGGTCTCCGGGGGCAACGCACGGTACCGACAGCTTGCGAGGGCATTCGCCAACGCCTGACTCGACATGACCGTTTCCATCGCAGTCTCCTTCAGGGCGTCAGATCAGAGGGGCGAGGCCGCACTGCCGATAGATGGCATCAACCATGCGGTGGCTTTCCACGGCATCCTCGGCCGGGGCGACGGGCGTCCCGCGCGTCCGGACACAGTGGATGAAATCCTCCAGCTCCTGCTGGAAGCCCCCCTTCTCCAGCATGTCCACGGCCCACGCCCAGTCCTTCGGGCGAAACTCATAGAAGCGAGTCTCCCCTTCCAGATGCGTCAGTGAGGAGTCGGGGAACTGGACCTCCGTGGTGCACCCCGAGCCGTGAAGGGTCGCCCGCTCGATCCAGCGGCCCGCCCGCCGGCTCATCAGGAACACACCCAGGGGACCAGAGTCGAATTCGATGAGGGCGGTGAGGGTCGCCTCCCGATCGGGCGCCGCGGTGCGGGCCACCGCCGAGACGACGCGGCCCGTGCCGCCGCATACCCAGCGCATGAAGTCGATCATGTGGATCCCGTCGTTGAAGAGGGCGCGGCGATCCAGAACATCTTTGTGCTTCTCGACCACACAGAGGTCAACCTGCCGCGACGCAAAGAGGTCCTTGGCCCGGACGCAGACAGGCGCGTAGCGGCGGTTCAGCCCGACCATGAAGACCCGTGCCTTCGCTTTCGCGAGGGTGACCATGCCCTCCATGGCGGCGAGGGTCGGGGCCAGGGGCTTCTCACAGCAGACATCCTTCCCGGCTTCCAGCAGGGCAGTCACTTGACCGGCGTGGGCATCAGGCGGCGTGCAGATAACGGCGGCGTCGAAGGGGGGACCGGCGAGCAGGGCCTCAACGGAGAGGAAGGTGTGGGAGACGCCAAACAGGTCCGCCGCCCGCTGCAGTTTTTCGGGCGTTCGGCCCGTTATGGCAACGACTTCGACATTGGGGAGGCGCTTCAGGATGGGAAGGACGGCGAGGTTTGCAAACCTGCCGGCCCCTACAACGACCACCCGAACCGCACTGGGCATGCGGACCTCCTTGCGTTTGGAGGTAGCGACACGTAAGGATCCGACAGGTGCGGGCAGCGCGGGGGAGGAATGCACCGCGCCACTGTTTGGAATTGGTCAAGTGGTTTGACCAATTTTGCTGGCCGAACTCTAGAGCGTCCTTCACACGGAGCGCAACCCAGAAGCAAGGTTTTCGCACGAGATGTATGATACGGTAGACAAGTGGGCAAATGGCGAGTCATGATTCAGATCCTCACGTCCCGGAAGGTCGCGCAAGGGGTTGCCCGCCCTGGCGGATCCCTTGGCCATCTGTGTGGTCCGGCGCAGCATCATGTTGCTCCGGAAGATGGACTAGGAGAAGTTCCCAAGACCTCAAGGTACGATTCCACTTGACACGACTGGAACGGTATTCCTCTACGCGTTGAGAGGGGATCGAATAGCCTTGGTGGAATTCCACACCCGGCCGCTTCGCATACTGGAGTTCCCCCCCGAAGCCATACAGGAGCGAGCAGCACACGTCCGAAAAAACGCCGGGGAGTCAGCGGGGGTGGATGTCGTGCTGTCAGATGGCGACGGTATAGACTTGGGGGCAGGGGTGAGGCGAAAGGGGTGAGGGGGGCGAGAGACGAGAGCCGAGAGGGGAGGGGGGCACGGTTCAGCCGGTGGGGAGCCGCTGGAGATAGTGCTGAATGTAGCCGAGATACTGCGGAGTGTTTCCCACCACCACCTGGAGCCCGTCGTAAAGCTTCCGAGGTTCGATCTCGTCGTATTCGTGTACGATCCGGTTCCGCAGCCCCGCGCAGGCGGCGATCTGTTGGGCGAAGGCCGGAGGAAGGATACCAAGCTTCCCCAGTTGGGTGAAGGATTGGTAGTAATCAGGGGGAGGCGGATGACCGGTCTCGGTGATGAGATGGTAATTGATGTCAATCATCCGGCCGATCATCCGCTCGAGATATCGTTCGGCCAGGATCTCATCGATCCGGGTGGACAGATACTCATTCAGATCCTTGCGAGAGATAGGGAGCAACTCGTCGAGATCTTGGCTGATCAGGTTGATCTTTCGGACGACCAAAGTGGGGTCAATCATTCCGCGGGCGAAGGGGCTGCGAGGTACTTGGCGGCGTACCGCCGTTCCATGTCGAAATACTTCTGGTGGTCCTGATAGCGCTTGAAGGCGTAGATCTTCAACCGCTGGAGCCTTTCGACGGAACCATAGAGGATCTGGCAATCGTCAGTGATCTTCTTCAGGAAAAGGGGATCCGCGTGATTGATCAGCGCCAGATCTACGTCTCCCCCCGGAAAGAGTCGCTGCAGGGCATCCAGAAGATCTGCGTGCTCCTGAAAGAAGATCTCCGGACGGTCCAGTAAGACAGCGATATCCACATCACTCCGGGCGTGGGTCTTTCCCGTCACCGATGACCCGAACTGGAGGATCAGGAGCACCCCGTACTTCTTCGCGATTGCGCTCAAGTCGACCTGCATGGTGTCCTCTTAATCAGTATATCGGCTCCGCAGACCGATCTCAAGGATTTCCCGGATAACAATGTTGGGCCGCGACACTCCCCGGCACCCTTGCCCCCTCAAACGGGCTGGCAGATGCTGCATGGGCCATAGCCACTGGCCCGTGCGTCATCGAATGAAAGGAAATTGACCCGGTTTCCCTCGCGGATGCGCCGCTCGTGCGCGCAGCCGCGCCGGCAGAATATCTTGGTGCTGATGCAACCAACGTAGGCAGCCCGCCGCCGCTCCAGGTCGAGCAAAGCCTCTTTGCGTACCAGGCCGAACGAGTAGCCGCCCAAGCCGCCATCCGTCTTCACCACGCGGTGGCAGGGTACGATGATGGGGACGGGGTTTCCGGCCATGGCGTTGCCCACGGCCCGGGCGGCGTCCGGCTTGCCCAGCCGCTCGGCGATCCACTTGTAACTGCGGACCTCACCGTAGGGGATCTGAGCCGCGACCTCCAGCGCCGCCCGCTCGAAAGCCGGGACCTGTGAGAGATCAACCGGGACGGTGAAGAAGGTGCGCTCACCGGCGAGGTACTCCGCCAGTTCCTTCCGCGCCCGGGCAATGATCTTTCCGATTCGCCCCGCCTCTGGGGTCACAGACGACGCGCCGCCCCCGCGCCGCAGAAGCATCCGAGTGATCCCGGCGGCGGAGGCCGCCAAGTCCAGGCGCGCCAGGGTGAATGCCGGCTTCTCTGCATCGAGCCGAAGATCAAGCTGTTCCATGATGTGCCTCGCAAGCTGGGACGGGGCGGGCGGAGGCGCAAAGGCCTCGCGGAGCCAGGCCTCACCCACGACTCCCAGCCGATAGACCCGCTTCTCGATTGCCCGTCGGTCCTGTTGCCTTGTCATGTTCCATCCACCCCTCGCGCCCGCAGGGCCCTTCGCAGGGCCAACCGGCCGCGCCGCAGATGTGTCTTGACCGTGTTCACAGAGATCCCCCGGATCGCACCGATCTCCCGGTAGCTTTTGCCATCACCGTAATACAACGTGAGAACGATCCGTGCCTCCAGCGGCACCGTGGCTAACGCTGCGTGCAGCACCTGCTCCCGCTCTGACCGCTCCAGAGTGTGGTCGGGCTGTTCGACCGACGCCTCGTCCCACTCTTCTAGCGGGACCAGGGGAGGGCGGAGGCGCAATTCATCCA
>Ga0315274_10006032_pt1 | contig 17699 bp, 12 predicted proteins | sample YL17G02_20_MG_FD_203700 | JGI IMG/M metagenome (GOLD analysis project Ga0315274, IMG submission 203700) | Sediment microbial communities from Yellowstone Lake, YNP, Wyoming, USA - YL17G02_20 | ecosystem: Environmental > Aquatic > Freshwater > Lake > Sediment | place: USA: Wyoming | collected...
CGGAACCGGATACGCCCCACGTTGGCTGGGCGGGCCAGGGGTCCGCGCCACCCAGAAGCGCGAGGTCGAGCTCATCACCCTCGACAAGCCAGAGGCATAGCGGTAAGCACAGTCATGCGCTCGCCCCGAACCCAAAACCGTATGGCGGCCTCATGGAGCCCGTTCGTGCTGATCGCACTGGCGTGGACCATCTCGAGCCCAGCCCAGACCGTGAGTTACTACGATACCAGCGAGGAATTCGTCGGGCCGTTTCCCAGTTGGAAAAATGTCCAAACCGATTTTGGCGCGAAGGGGGACGGCGTTACGGACGATACCCCCGCCTTGCAGCGGGCCGTGGACGCGCTCAAAGACATGCCCAGTCTCAATTGGAGTGTGCTCTATCTGCCCGCCGGCACCTATCGCTTGACCGCGCCGCTCACGACCAAGCGCGATCAGCACACCGACTACCTCGGATGCAGTATCATCGGCGAGGATCCGGCCACGACCATCCTGCGCTGGGACGGCGCGGCGGGGCAGAACATGCTCAACCTGGACGCCTGGTACTGCAAAGTCAGCCGCTTAACGTTCCAGGGCCAGGGCACCGCCAATGTCGGGCTGATGCGGGACGGCGGATTTTCGACTTATTGCGAACTGAGCGACCTGTTTTTCCGGGACCTGAAGACGGGCGTTTCGCTGGCGGGAGGGCGGGGCGACAACGGCCAGGCCGAGCATGCGGTGTTGCGGTGCCGCTTCCAACGCTGTTCGCGCGCCGGCCTGGTGACCGCCAACTTCAACAGCCTGGACATCTATGTCTGGCATTCCTTGTTCGAGGAATGCGGAAGCGGCATCTACAACGTGGCGGGTGGCTACCACGCCTATGAGAATGTCTTCCTCCGTTCGAGGGAGAGTGACTTGCGCCTCGATAACTTGTGCGTCTTCGCCTGGGTCAACAACGTGTCGGTCGGGTCGAGATGCTTCTTCGACATGCCGGGCCATTCCTGGCCATGCCCCGTGCTCGTCCAAAGCAATCGCGTTTATGACTTCACCGGTCCGTTCGCCATGCGCACCGGCACCGGCGGTTCGCAGGTGCTCCTCGACAACGTGGTGCGTTCCGGTGAGCCAAACGATACGCGTCAACCGATCCACCTGGCGGCCGGGGACCAACTGCTCCTCGGCAATACCTTTACCGTGACAAACCCGGTCAACACCGCGGTCGCCGACACCCGCCGCGACCGCTACCGCGTCCTTGATAATCGTGTCCTGAAACCGGCGGATCTTGCGGCGCCCTCCCCTGCCCTTCCGCAGACGCCGCACAAACGCCGTCGCGTCGTGTTCGAAGTGCGACGAGCCACCGGCGATGACGCGGCCGAATTGCAGTCGAAGATCGACGCCGCCGCGGCCGAGCCGGCCAGCAGCAAGCCGGTGGTTCACCTGCCGCGCGGGAGCTATGCGATCCGACGGACCCTGGTCATTCCTGCTGGGCGCGACCTGCAGTTGATCGGTGACGGGCCGGGGGAAAATGCGACCAGCCTACAGTGGGCCGGAGCGGGGGACGGGCCGGTGTTGCGTCTGCAGGGGCCCAGCCAGGCAACCCTCCGCGACCTCGGCATCAGTGGCCGTCAGGGCTTGGTGATCGAGAATGCCGATCAGTCTGGCGGACGCATCTATGGCAACCAACTCAATCTGTCAGGCACCGCTGACACGCCGGACAAGTTTTGTGAGTACGGCATTCTGGTGGACGGGGTCGAGCAGAGCGATGTGACCCTCGTGTGCGGTGGTTTCGGCCGGTATCAGTATGGCATCCAGGCCCGAGGCGGTCCGTTACGGACTTCTCGCCGTGATGCACCGGGCCAGATCAATGTGCTCTCCGGCGCAGCCAGCCGCGGCGCACGCATGTTCGACGTGGTGAACGCCGGCCGGATCGTTGCCCAGGGTTACTGGTACGAAGCTGATTGGAAATACACCGCCCCCTTCATCGACCTCGCGCACAAGTCCGGCACGCTCACCATTGCGGCCATGCCGTGGGCGGTCAACACCGACGGGCCCTTCGTAAGCACTGACGGGTTCTCGGGCACGGCCACGCTGCTCTGCAACAACATCGGCCAGCGCATCTACCGGTGGAACATCTCCGGCGACGGTTCGCGCTGTCGTTTCCTCAGCCTTTGTAACTCATTCAACATGGCTTCCAGGGATCTCGACTCCGCCGATGCCTGGGACGATGAATCGGCGCCGGCCGCTCAAACGGCAATGCTCAACTGCAACTATTGGGGCAACAAGACCGGCCGCTTGGCGAACGTCAGCAACAAGAAAACCGGTGCCGAGCCCGACGACGCCTTCATCCGGGAATGCCTCGCGCCTTTGCGCGGCCTGCGTCTCGATCCACTGACTCCCCGAAAGCCGGAGGTGACCGACCTCAAACTCATCCGGGTCATTGTGACCGGCGCTGGCGGCACACTCGTCCACCTCCGACGATGAACTGGGAATGCGCCACAGAATGGGTCACGCTTCGTGCCTTGAAGACGATTCTGACTGATTTCCAGACCCGTGCGAACGCATCCTACCCACAGGCCCGTCCGGCCTGTGACTGATGGGCCTGGCAAGTGTGGCGGCCGGCCTCAAGGAAGAATAGGTGTGAGAACGCTCGCAAAGTCACCCACGTTGTTGAAGATCCACCAACGCACCCGAACGGGTGTCGCGCTGACTGCAACGTGCCTCCTCATGCCGACCTTCGCTGCAGCGGCTCCCACGCCGCTGTTCTGGGCCCCTCTCCACGAGCCGGCTTGCGGCGAGATGAAGGCCGTCGCCGTCTCACCTCATGATCCGGACCTGCGGATTGTCGGCACCGGCGGGCGTGGGTTCTTCATCACGCAGTGGGCGGACATGACGATCCGTCGCGAGGGCGCGTCCCTCCCGCCCTCCGGCGCCTTAAACCAGGGACAGACTGCGCAGGCGGGTTCAACCCCCGTCCACCCGCGGGAGATCAAGGACCCTCTGGTCAATCCCTACTGCGGCTGGGGCATTTGGGCTGGGCCCAGGTTTTACGACAGCCGGCAGTTCTCCAGCGAATACAACACGACCGGCTTCGGCGATGATGCGCCACTGGTCAGTTGGGTGCTCATCGACTGAATGTGGGCGGACCTGGAGCCTCAAGAAGGAATGTTCAGTTGGCGCGAGCTGGATGCAGTCATCGATTACTGGAAGGCACGCAACAAGCAGTTCCTGGTGAGGCTTTGGGTGACGACCGATCCGGGTTGGGCCGGAGCGCCGGGCAACAAGGCCTGTCCCGACTGGCTGTGGGATGCCGGGGTCCGTTATCACGAGTACAACGGCGAGGGCGGCGCGCGGCAGCGGTGTCCGGCCTACGCGGACCCGTCCTGGGAGCAAATCTATCTGCCGAAGCTGAAGCGTTTCCTGGAGGCGTACCGCGACCGTTATTGCCGGCCAGGCAGTCCGATCATCATGAACCAGGTCATGGGCTTTGGAGACTGGGGAGAGCGGCACACGATGTGGTCGCACTATCCCTGGCCAAGCCGGGAGAAAAAGCGCGCGGTCCTGAGCCGGGCCCTCGAGACTTACTTGGAGGTCTTCGCCGGGGACCGCCGTCCGACCCGGCCGGTGCCACAGCTCTCCATCGCCCACGTGTACGATGACGACTGCGACGGAGCCACGCCGCTGCAGGAGGCGATCCACCGCCAGGCCCTGGACGCGGCGAATGACGGCTCACCTGCTTGGGCTGACGGTTGGGGTCTCCTTAGCTGCGGGGTTTGACCGCAACGTCGACCGGGCGGTGGCTGGCGGACGCAACGACGTGGTCTATTTGGCTCCGGCCACAGAACCCTACGAGGCCCTGCCGTTGGGCAACGGGCGCTTGGGTGTGATGGTGCGTAACCTGAGTGGTATCACGTGGCTCTTGAACCACGGCAGCTTCTTTGCCAATGCGGCCCAGGACAACGATCTGCTTTCGTCGGGCGAAGTGACCCTCGCCCTGCCGGGTGACTGGCAGAGCAGCCTGGTGGAGCAACGACTCGTTTTGCATGACGCGGCACTGGTGACCCGGTATCAAACGGGCCGCGATACCCACACGGTGACTTCCTGGATGGCGGAAGGACGGGACCTGCTCGTGGTGCAGGTGGAGAGCACGGCGCCGCTGCCGGAGCTGCCGGTGACGGTCAGCATCTGGGATCGCCGCGCCAAGTCCTATGAGCGGATCGGCGTTTCGGACGAAGTGGAAAGACGGGTCGGCCCAAGAGCCACCACCAGCGAAGCCGAGATCGCCCTGTCCACCGTCGGAGCGGGCGCCCGCCGCGCAACCGCACTGGCGGTGCGTCCGTTGGATGGCAAAGCACAGTCGGCGACCGCCGAGGGCTTGCGGGCCGCGATGCAAGTCGCCAGCGTCGGAAAAAAACGGATGACCCTGTTGGTAGCCTGCCCGGTGGTCATGGGCGAGAGGTTGTCACTCGAGGACGCATCGCGGGCGGCGCGGGAGGTGTTGGCTCAGGCCGCAGCGAAAGGGTTGCGCTCTCTGCGCAAGGAACACGACCGCTTCTGGCACGACTACTGGTCAAAGAGCGGCGTGCTGATGCATTCCGCCGATGGCTTGGCGGACTACGTCGAGAACCTCTACCATCTCCAGCTTTACTGGATGGCCGCCTCTTCACGCGGCCCGGAGGCGCCCAAGTTCAACGGCGGGAGTTTCCTTTTCTGCAATGACTGGCGGAGTTGGGACGGCTATTACTGGTACCAGAACACGCGCGAGCTCTACTGGTCGCTGTTGCCGGCGAACCACGCCGAGCCGTTTGCGCCGCTGATCGACCTGTATTGGCGCAACCTGCCCGCCGCCCAGAAGCTGGCCAAGGACCTTTTCAACGCGCCGGGTGCCTGCTACCACGAGACCATGGGCCGCACCGGCGACGGCGACAAAGCGAACAACAGTTACACTTGTCTCTACCACACCACGGGCACCGAAATCGCCCACCAGTTCTATCAACACTACCTCCACACGCGTGACGAAGCGTTCTTGCGCGAAAAGGCGTATCCACTGATGAAGGAAGCGCTCACGTTCCATCTCAGCTTTTTGCGCCAGGAAGCCGATGGCCTTTACCACCTTTACCCGTCGAACGCGCGCGAGACGTATTGGTGGATTAAGGACTCCATCACCGACCTCACCGCGCTGCGCGCCACACTGCCCATCCTCCTTCGTGAAAGCGAGCGACTCGGACGCGACGTGGACCAGCGGGCACATTGGGCTGATGTGCTGGCCAGGGCGGTGCCGGAAATGCAGTTACAGAGCTATGGCGGCGTCATTCGCGTCTTCCCCGCTTGGCCGAAGGGTTGGGAGAGCGAATTCACGCTCGCAGCGGAAGGCGGTTTCCTCGTCAGCAGCCGAATCAGCACGAACGGGGAAATCCCGGAAGTTCGCATTCGCAGTCAACTCGGCGGCGCTTGCACAATCGTCAATCCCTGGTCAGGCGACGCCGTGCTCCGCTTGAAGCAGGGAACGCGGAAGCTGGCGCAAACCCATCGCTTTGTCGTCGCGACGAAACCCGGTAATGAGTTTGTCCTGACGCCGGCCAACGCTGCCGCGAAGTTCGAGCCGATTCCGGTCGCGCGCAACGACGCCCCGAAGTGGCCCTTCCACCAAGGCCCGGACGACACCCTCGAGGCCTACCTCAAACGAACCGAATCCTTCGGCATGTTGGGCATTGCCAAGGACGGGCAGAATCTCACGCGCAACCGCGTGCAGAAGGCGCTGGCGGGGCAGCCACTCCAGGGTCCGGCTGGTTGCCCGAACCCTCCGGATTGTCACTTCGCCAAAACCACCCATCCGGATGCGCGGTGGTTCGCCGCTGCCGGCTTGGGCCTGTTCGTCCACTGGGGCATCGCCAGTGTGGATGGGCGCAAGGACTTGTCCTGGTCCATGGTGGCCGACACGCCGTGGGACAAAGGATCTGCCAAGCTCGCGCCAGAACAGTATTGGCAACTTGCCGAGCGGTTCAATCCCGAGAAGTACGATCCGGATCAGTGGATGAGGGCAGCCCAGGCGGCCGGGTTTCGCTACGTCGTGCTGACCGCCCGGCACCACGATGGCTTCGCGTTGTGGCCGAGCGCCTACGGCGACTTCAACACCAAGAATTACATGGGAGGCCGCGATCTGCTGAAGCCTTATACCGCCGATGAGCAGTAGCGCCCGCTGGGCTCGGTTCTGGCGGAGTTCGTCAAAACCCGCGCCTGGGGTGGCAACTATCTGATCAACGTCGGACCACGGCCGTCCGGTGAACTGCCGGAGGCGGCCGACCAGCGCTTCCGCGAACTCGCTGCCTGGCTGAAGCACAGTGGGGAATCGGTGTTCGGCACAAAGCCGGGCGACTGGCCGGCCAAATGCAACCTGCCCTCGACTCGCAAGGCGGGTGTCCTCTACCTGCACGCACGGCCGGAGTTCAAGGAGGAGATCGTTGTGAAGGATGTGTCCCGGCCAAAACAGGTGAGACTGTTGCGGACGGGCGCCAAGCTATCTTACACGTTCGAGAACGGCACATTGCGGGTCCAGGTCCCAGCCTTACAGCGGACGGATGAGGTGGACACGGTGGCTGTGAGTTTCCATCGACGACAGGGGAAGAGTAAAGAGTAAAGACCCATGACACGACGAGAGTTTCTTAAAACCTCCACCGTTTCAGGCAGCTCGCTGGCAATCCTCGGCGTGAGCCGGGCGCGTACCGCCGCCGCCAATGCCACCGCCCCGCTCACCGCCCGTCCGGCCGACCCTCGCGCCCGCCTGCCCGATCTCTCCCCGGCGAAGTGGATTTGGTATCCCTCGGGCCGGACGCTGCAAAACACCTTCATCCTGTTTCGCCGGGATCTGAATCTCCCAGCCAGGCCCCATCGCGCCACAGGATGGATCGCCGCCGACAGCCGCTATCGGCTGGAAGTCAACGGGCAACGCATGCAATGGGGACCTGGAGACCGGGCCAGTTCAAACGCTGGTACCTGCGCGCGTTGCCGGAAGAGTTCGACGCGCGGCTCTATCCGCACGGCTGGAGCCAGCCCGACTTCGCGCTCACGAAAGACTGGCTGGCGGCGATGCCGCTGCCCGGTTCCCCGAACCAACCCGCGCTCTTCACCGGCTACGACGAGTACATGCTCAATATCGGTGGCGGGCCTGCGGACGCCGAACTCCGGCCCCGCAGCATTCCCCTGCTGCGCGAGTCGCTCGTGCCGGTGCAGAAGCTCTCGGAGTCGCTCTGGCTGGAATGGCTCCGTCCGCCGCAGGAATACTTCGAGCTCCGTCCGCCAGCGGCGTTCAAGGAAGTCCGCCAGTCGTGCGCTTCCGAAGCCTCGCCAGGCGTGTGGCAGGTGAAGCTGGATGGCGCTCGCGGCGCGGCGCTGACCTTCGAGCTGACGGAGCAAAGTGGTGGGCTGGCCGTACTTCACCATCGAAGCGCCCGCGGGCACCACCGTCGAATTGCTCGTCCACGAGGCCCACCAGCCAGGCGGTCCGGCGCTGATCAACTCGCACTTTGATGCCTGGACGCGGTTCATCTGTCGCGAGGGCGTGAACCGCTTCGAGTGTTTCGACTTCGAGAGCCTGCGCTGGCTGCAATTGCACATTCACCATGGCACCGGAACAGTCACCCTCCGCGACGTCGGCGTGCGGCGCCGGGTGTTTCCCTGGCCGAACGAGCCTCAGGTCCGTTGCCGCGAGCCTGCCCTTCAGCGCCTCTTCGACGCCTCGATCAATACGCTCCACAACTGTGCGCAGGAAACGCTGGTGGACGGCATGGCCCGCGAGCGCCAGCAATACAGCGGGGACGTCGGGCATCAGTTGCACGCGGTGCATCTGGCTTTCGGCGAAACGCGGTTGCCGGCACGCTACCTGACCACCTGGAGCCAGGGGATGACCAAGGACGGTTACTTCCTCGACACTTGGCCCGCCTATGACCTCCTGGCGCGCCTGATGGAGCGGCAGCTCGATCTGACCTCGTGGGGGCCGATTCTCGACCACGGCGTTGGTTTCAATTTCGACTGCTGGCATCACTGGCAATACACCGGCGACCTCGACGCGCTGCGCGAGCCGTACCCGCGGCTGCTCCGTTTCGCGCACTACCTCCAGAGCATCGCCGGCCGTGACGGTTTGCTGCCCGTCGAGAACCTCGGCATTCCGATGGTGTGGATCGACCACTCCGCCTACCAGCGCCAGCGTCACAAGCAATGCGCTTTCAACCTCTGCTCCGCCGCCGCGATGCAGCATGCGCTCGCCCCGATCTGTCGCGCGTTCGGAGACGCCAGATCAGCCGAAGCCGCATCGGAGTTTGGAGAACGGCTCCAGGCCGCCGCGGTCAAGACCTTCTGGAGCCGCGAGCATGGACTCTTCGTGAACGACCTTCCCTGGCTCGCAGAAGAAAAGAAGCTGCGCACCTGCGACCGTTCGCTGGCCACCGCCATCCTTTACGACCAATGCCCCGCGGGCCAGACCGAGTCTGCGTTGCGCTCACTCGCCGAGTGCCCGGCCGAGATGGGCTTCTCGTATCCGGCCAACGCGGGCTGGCGGCTCTGGGCACTGGCCAAAGCAGGTCGCGCGGATGTGATCGTGAAAGACCTCCGCACGCGCTGGGCCACGATGACATCGGTGATCGAGAACAACACGCTCCAGGAAAACTGGCAGGCCCACCATGACTCCCACGAGCAATGGAGCCATTGCGCTGTGGTGCCGCTCTACCTCGCGTTTCACGGGCTGGCCGGCCTCCGTCCGCTGGTTCCCGCGTTCAAGCGCGTCGAGCTTCGCCCGCAGTTGGCAGACCTGGCGGACCTCGAACTCACCGCGCACACCGTCCAAGGGCCGATCCAGGTCAGCGCCCGGGGCGCGATCGGCCGCCGCGAGATCACGGTGTCGCTCCCGTCGGGTTGCGCAGGCGAGATCATCCTGCGCCGCGAGGAGAGCGTTACTCTTGACCGCGCCGCCGGTCCCGCTCCCGCCCGCCATCTGCGTTACAAGCTGCCAGCGGGGCGGAGCACGGTGGTCGTGTCATGAAACCGCCGAAAACGAAAAAAAGGATATGATGAAACGAAGACACTTCCTTCAGGCCGCCGCTACCGTGGCGGTGGGTTTTCAAATCGTGCCGAGCCACGTCCTGGGCCAAGCCCAGACGCCGCCGAGCGCCCAACCGAGAATCGATCCGAGAGACAAATGGCTTGGGGACGGCCTGATGAACCTGCTGGTGGATTACTACCCCGAAGTGCAGTTCCGTCCCTACGGATCCGGGGCCACGAGCAAGAACGTCGTGCCGTTCCTCAAGGAGCTGGAGCTTGGCTACCTCTGCATCTACGCCAAGGGCCACAGCGGCTACACGACCTGGCCGAGCTCCCTCAAGACCCAGCACAACATGCTGAGCCAGGACATGCCCCGGGCCTTCCGCGACTATACGCGACAGGCCAGGACGAAGCTCGTCCCGTATTACAGCGGGCTCCTGGATGGCATCGCCGGCGAACGACATCCCGAGTGGCGGCAATGGTCGATCGAAGGCAAACCGCATGAAGCCTGGTTCGCAGACTTCAAGTGCTTCATCGCCTACCCCATCTGCCCCCGGAGCGCCTACTGGGACGAATGGGTCCAGGTCCAGTTGCGCGAGCTTGTGGAGAACTACGATCCGGACGGCATCTGGGTGGACGGCGACTGGCCGGGCCCCTGCTACTGCCCGCGCTGCCAGGAACGGTTCCGCGCGGACACCGGGTGGACGGAACCGTGGAGCGACGCTATCAAGCGCCCGGATTTCCACGCCGAGTACATCAAGACGTGGAACCGCATCACGCACGAGTGGCGCACGCGGTTCTGCGCCTTCGTGAAGTCGCTCAAGGCCGGCTGCGTGTACAGCGCCGGCAACGTCAGCCCGCGCCGGGAATTCGCCGCGCCCTTCGACTGGCGCTCCGGGGACTTCTTCTCGCCTGGATTCTTCTGGCTTCACGACATGGCCCGCATGATGCGCTGGTATGGGACCCTCGACGTTCCCTACGACGCCTACATCTGCGACACCAGCTTCACCCACGCCCGCAAGCAAGTGCGCAGCCGAACCAAGACGTTGGACCGCATGCTGCAGGAGGCGGCGACAGTGGCCGCAGCAGGCGGCCAGGTCGGGTACTGGACCTACCCCCTCGGGAACGGCGCCTGGGTACCGTCCCGGATGCGCAAGGCCATCGCGGTGCGAAAATTCCTCAAGCAGCGCGAAGCGCTGTTCGTGCGCTCCGCCAGCGCGCGCTGGAACGCCATACTGGCCAGCGATCCGTCCTGCGAAACCTTCGGCGGTCCGGGCATCGTGGGCGCGCACAAGGCTCTGGCCGCTCTGCACCGCTCCCCCGACGTAATGGACGAGACCGGCGTCGCCGACGGCATACCTTACGACCTCGTCGTGCTTCCGGAGCAGCCCATCCTGGACCCGCGGACCGCGGAGCGGCTGGAGAAGTTCGTCCGCGCCGGCGGAAAGCTGCTCTCCAGCGGCTGCAGCATCCGCTCGGCCGAACTGCAGCGGATGCTCGGCGTGAAGAGCGTGCGCCTGGGGGAGGTCCAGGACGGGCACGTCTTGTTGAAGGCGGGCGACGAGCCCACCGGCGTGGACAGCGCCTGGGACAGGCTGGAGCTCGACCCCGGCACCGAGACGATCTACCCGCTGTACCTCTCCTGGGACCAATTCAATATCCAGGCCCGGAACTTGGACAACAACTGGCCGATGCACGGGCAGGTTGACGAGGAGCATCCCGGACCCGCCGGCTTCCCGGCGGCGGTCTCGCGCAGGCTCGGAAAGGGCCGCATTGTCCACATCTGTACGGACATCTTCTCGAAGTACAGCGTCCTCGGCGATCCCCAGATGCTCCGTTGGTTTCGCGAGATCATGGACGATCTCCAGCCCGCGCCGCTGTGCAAGACCGACGCGCCGTCCTGGGTGGACCTGTCCGTGCGCCACAGCGCCGCCGGGAAGCTGCTCGTCCACCTGGTCAACCAGAATCCGGGCCGGGACGTGGCCAAGCTGGGCGGCGACGACACCTGGGTGGACGAGATCCCGGAGGTCGGGCCGTACCGGATCGAATTGCGGACGCCGCGGAAACCGAAGGCGGTCTGGTGGGAGCCCGGGCACCGGGAGCTGACGGCCGTGCACGACCGCGGCGTGCTGTGCGTGGAGGCGCCTCGCTTCAAGATCCACGGATGCGTGGTGGTGGAATGGCAGTGATCACACCAAGAAAGGCGCCTCTTAATGAAACGCATCCTTGCCTGCTCCACTTTCCTCCTCGCTGCGAAGCTGGCTTTCGCGCAAGCCACGGACGTTGCCGGCGAACAGCATTCGGGGGAAGCGTCTCACGAACCGGCCGGCCTGGTCGTGAGCACCAACGTCTTCATCTCCGGCCAGGGCGGCTATCACACCTACCGCATCCCGTCGCTGCTGGTCACCGCGCTGGGCACGCTGCTCGCCTTCGCTGAAGGCCGCATGACCAGCGGTGAGGACGCGGGGAACATTGATCTTCTGCTCAAGCGCAGCACCGATGCGCGTAAAACCTGGCAGCCGATGCAAATCGTCTGGGACGACGGCCCGAACACCTGTGGCAACCCCTGTCCGGTGTTGGACCGCGACACCGGCACGATCTGGCTGCTCCTGACGTGGAATCGCGGCGATGACCCGGAGTCGAAAATCATCGCGCAGCAGAGCAAGAATACCCGCCGCATCTTCGTCACGAGTTCCACCGACGACGGGCGCTCCTGGTCCAAGCCACGCGAGATCACCGCCGACGTCAAGCCAACCAACTGGACCTGGTATGCCACCGGTCCCGGCGCGGGCATCCAGATGCAACACGGCCCGCACCCAGACCGTCTCGTCATCCCGTGCGACCACATCGAAGCCGGCACCAAGCGTTGCTTTTCTCATGTTATTTACTCCGACGATCACGGCCAGACCTGGAAGCTCGGCGGTTCCACGCCGCAGGACAGCGTGAACGAGTGCGAAGTCGTGGAAATGGCGGGAGGACGCTTGATGCTCGACATGCGCAACTACGACCCCGCTCAGCACGCCCGCCAGCCCGCCATCAGTTCCGATGGCGGGCTCACTTGGACTGACCCGCAGCCTGCGCCGGACCTGATTGAACCCATTTGCCAGGCCAGCATCCGCCGCTACTGCTGGCCGGATGGGGGGCGCCAGAGCGTGATTCTCTTTTCCAACCCCGCCAGCAGCAGACGCGAGAAGATCACCGTGCGGGCCAGCTTCGATGAAGGCCGGACCTGGCCCGTTTCCCGCCCGCTCGACCCGCGTCCCAGCGCCTACTCCTGTCTCGCCGTGTTAGCCGACGGAACCATCGGCATCCTTTACGAGGCAGGCGCGAAAGATGCCTACGAAAACCTTGTCTTTGCCCGCTTTGATGTGGATTGGATCAAGCAGAAACCTGGCGTCCGCCAACTCCCGTCCCTCGTCTGGGAGCCGCGCTCCGACTGGATCAACGTGATGACGGACGTGTCGCCCCGCGCGGTGGGCGACGGGGTGGCGGACGACACCGCCGCCCTGCAAGCCGCGTTCAACAAGTTGAGCGAGAAGTCCGGGGAAGCGAACACCATCTATCTGCCGCCCGGCACTTACCGCATTACTCGGACCATCACCGTGAAGCAGCGCGACGGCATTTCGATCATCGGTTGCGGACGCGCCACGCGCATCGTCTGGGACGGTCCCGCCGGCAAAGGGGATGACGCCCGCATGTTCTGGAGCAACGGTGCCCCGCGCAGCCGTTACGTCGGGCTGGTGTGGGATGGCCGCGGGAAGGCCCACGTGGGTTTCGACCACGATTCCAAGGGGTATTTCGAAACCGAGATTGATCATCAACACGAGGCCTTTCTCAACTTCACCGGCAGCGGCATCCGCATTGGGCACGACCAGAACACGCCGGGCGCTCAGGCGACCGCAGAGACCACCTATGCGAATTGCCTGTTCGTCAACTGCGAGAGCGGGCTCACGCTGATGCAGTTCAACGACTACAACCACACCCTGGCCGGCTGCGAATTCCGCGATTGCGGCATCGGCGTCAACAGCACGCGCGGGGCGAACTTCTACGTCCGCGACAGCCATTTTGAACGCAGCCGCATCATGGACATCCGTGTGCGCGGCGAGCACGGCATGTCCGTTCGCCGCTGCACCTCCACCGGCTCGCGCCTGTTCATCGAAGAAGCCACTATCGCCCCGCTCACGGTTCAGGATTGCCAGGTATCGGCTTGGACGAGTCCCGCCGGCGCCATCGCGCTCGGCTCCGGGCCGGTAGTTTTGTTCGACTGTGTCTTCGCGAATGCGCCGACGCGCCATCCGCCCATCGTCGTCTCCGACGGACAACATCTCGTTCTCGCCAACAACAAAAACGCCGGCACCGATGGCTTGGTGAAGCCTGGCTCCTCGCAGAACATCACCGAAGTCCCGGCGGGTAAACTCGGCGGCAGCCTGAACTCGCCGACGCAGACTTTCTTCCAGGAAACGGCCCGCATCCCCGGCAAGGTGTTTGATGCCAGACGTGACTTCGGCACGAAAGGCGATGGCAAAACCGATGACACAACAGCGATTCAAGCGACGATTGACGCCGCGCGGAAACACGGCCGGGCAGCGATGGCCTACCTGCCGTCGGGGGATTACCGTGTCAGCAAGACGATCGAAGTGACCGGTCAGGATTTCTATGTCGGCGGCAGCGGGATCCATTCGCGGCTGCTGTGGCATGGGCCAGATGGTGGCGTCCTGATGCGCGTGCATGATCCCAACCAAGTGACGATAGAGAACCTCGACGTCGGCAACGGCGGCACGCAGAAGAATGAGATCGACATTCTGCAAACCGGCTCCGGCATCCCCGCGCACATGCACTACGAACGCGTCTGGGCCTTCGGGATGTACCGGAAGCAGGCGTCCGTGAGAGGGCTCCAGTGCCGGAGCCTTCCGCCCGGCACGGTAATCGTGGCCGACCACTTCAACGGCAACCTGAAGTTCACCGATTGCTCGCGCGCGAACGTGCTCTTCAACACCTCCTTCGAGGGGGCGATTGTCGTCGAAGGCCAGGAATCCCGGCGCGACGGTCTGCTCGGGGTCATGACGCGGCTGGCGACGATCAACACCAACGGACTCCAGGTGAAGGACAGCCAGAACCTCGTGATGAGCGACTACTATGTGGAAAGCGCCGACCGCATGATGGAGTTTCACGGGAATGCCGGCGATCCGCCGGGTCGCGTCACCATTCAGATGCCGAAGAGCCACTGCTCGCAGAATCCGGTCATTAGTTTACAGAACTACCACGGGCGCGTCGCCCTCGGACCCAGCATGTTCTACCCCGGCGGCATCACGCCGGCGCGCATCACGCAGCAGGGCACGAATCCGTGCGATTTCATTCTGATGGCCTGCCAGGCCTACGAGGCCACACCGAAGATCGAGTTCGGTGACAGCGCAAGATGCACGTTGCTGGAAAACACCGGCACCGGAATGGGAGCAAATCAAATCCCGGCCGGCGCGCTGAATCGTGTCGCCGAGGCCCTGGACGACTTGCGACGGCTGGGCGCCTTCGATCTCGCGCTGAATTTCCCGTCGTCCGTATAGGCGGGACAGGTATCGCGAGAGCCGATACGGTGAAGCCGGTTGCCTGACACCCTTAGACGATGATGAAACGACGAACCTTCCTCAAGGCCACTGCCACAGTTGCGGTGGGTATTCAAATCGTGCCGCGACATATCCTGGGGCAGGGCCAGACGCCACCGAGCGGGAAAATCAACATCGCCGGCGTGGGCGTCGGCGGCCAGGGCGGTGGCGTCCTCGGCGAGATGAAGGGGGAGAACATTGTCGCGCTCTGCGACGTGGACTGGACGAAGGCGGCGGGCACCTTCAACGCTTTCCCGAAGGCGGAACGCTTCCAGGACTATCGCGTGATGCTGGAGAAGCGGAAGGACCTCGAGGCCTTGATGATCGCCACGCCCGACCACATGCACGCGCCCATCACGCTGGCGGCGTTGCGCGCGGGCAAGCATGTCTATGTCGAGAAGCCGATGGCGCACACCCTCGAAGAGACGCGTGTGATGGCGAAGGTCGCCAGGGAAACCGGCCTGGTCACGCAGATGGGCAACAACGGTCACGCCGGCGAAGGGTTGCGCCTGACGCGCGAGTGGATTCAGGCAGGGGCCATCGGCGCGGTGCGCGAAGTCCACGGCTGGAGCGACCGTCCCGGCACATGGTGGAAGCAACCAGCGGAGCGACCGACGGAAGCGATGCCGGTGCCGGCGGATTTGGATTGGGACCTCTGGCTCGGGTGCGCGCCTCAGCGCCCCTACCACAAGGCGTATCACCCGTTTGCGTGGCGCGGGTGGTTCGACTTCGGGACCGGCGCGCTGGGCGACATGGCGGTGCACAATCTCGATCCGGCCTTCTATGCCCTCGACCTCGGCGCGCCTGCGACCGCCGAGGCGCAGGACTCCGGCCTGGGCAAGGAAACCTATGCCGCCTGGCAGATCATCACGTTCGAGTTTGCGGCGCGCCGTCCCCAACCCGCCTTGAAAATGATCTGGTATGACGGCGGAAAACGGCCGAAGAAGCCAACCGACCTCGGCGACGAAATCGACGTGTCAGACAACGGCATCCTGTTCGTCGGCGACAAAGGAACGATGCTCGGTGGTGGCTGGTCCGGCCCACCAAGGCTCTTTCCGGCCAGCCGGCGCGAGAGCTTCCAACTGCCGGCGAAGACAATTCCACGTTCCCTCGGCCATCGCGCCGAGTGGATCCAGGCGTGCAAGGACAGGAAACCCGGGGATGCGAAGGCGGGCTTCGCTTACTCCGGTCCCTTCACCGAGGCGCTGCTGGTGGGCAATCTCGCAGTGCGACTTCAGAAGCGTGTGGAGTGGGACTCCGCCAACCTCCGGGCCAGGAACTCCCCCGAAGCCGAGACGCTCATCCGCAAGAACTACCGCAGCGGCTTCGGCATTGTTGGCTGAAACTCATCACCGAGCCCTTCTTCGCCGTGTGTCGGGCGCGTCGGCCGGCCACGGCAGGGGCCCGGTCGAGTTTGCGCTGCAGGAATCCAGACGTGACGACCAGACTTACTCAACCGCAGTGATCTCGATGGGCAGTGGCAGATGATCGAAACCTGGGATCGTGAACGCAAAGCCTTGTGGCGCATGGTGACACCCGCCCCCAACAGCTACTTTATCTATGGCTTGTTAACCGAAATTTCATGGATTGGGGGTAGGCGGACGGGTAAGCCGTTGGTTTCCAAGCCGACGGTCGGAAGGGTCTCCACTACATTTTCGAGATCGTTTCCGCTCCGGCAGCGACCGTTTTCTGAGCCTGCGCCGCGCGGATGCGCGGCGGGGGTTGCGGCGGCAAGTCCCAACCCAGCTTCTCCAGCACGACCCGATGCTCTGGCTCGGGCTGCGTGTAGCGCGGCAGCACCAACTCCCGCCCGTCGGCCAGCGGCAGCGGCACGTCGAGCATCAGGATGCCCGACACGGTCTCCCGCCCCGCCCGCGGGGTCAGTCCCGGCGCGTGGGCTGCTAGCCGCTTGCGCAACGTCACGCTCAGACCACAGGCCAGAAAACACACCAGGATGTGCGCCGCGATCCGCACCTGGACCGGGTGGCGGATCGGGCGCCATTGCAGGTCGCGCTTGAGCGTTTTGAAGGCCGCCTCGATTTCGCTCAGTTGCCTGGACAATTCCCCAAGCGGGCCCGCCGGGTCGCCGGCCCGAAAGGCGCGCCGCAGGTAAGGGCCGTCGCGATTTTCGGCGTCCGGGAGTTGGTCTTTCAATAACTCGAACTGGAAGGGGTCGCGGTTCACCGGCTGACGCGCCGCGGGGACGGTGATTTTTATGAAGCCCCACGCCTGGCCCGCTTCCTGGTGCGCGGCGCCCAGTTTGTGCAGGAGCGTGTCGCGTTTCCACGGTCGCTGACGGGTGCGACGCCGCGCGCGCAGGGGGCGCAAGAGCCGGGCCAGTTTGCGCCGGCGCAGGGCCGTTTCCTTGGCCCGCCGGCCCTGGCTCTGGGCCAGCACCTAGACTTCGTCGCCGTGGGCGAGCCGTTTGACTTCGACGGGGTCGCGCAGTTTTTGCCAGGGCGCTTTTTCCAAGGGGTCTTTGCATTGGTCCCCGCGGGCGCGCGGGGTGCCGACCCAATACGACCCGGGCGGATCGCGCTGGCGCATTTCGCGCCAGGTCTCTTCGGTGGGAATGCCCCGGTCCATGATCCAGATGCCATGGGCCTGGCCGTACTGCGTCTGGATTCTTTCCAGAAATAGTGTGAGCGTGGTTTTGTCGCGGGGGTTGCCGGGCCTCACTTCACAAGTGGGCGCACGGTGAGCAGTTCGAGCACTTTGAACCAGGGCACCTGGGCCTGGCCGTCGGGGAGGCGCTCGCGCCAGAAGGGGCCGAGCTGAAGTTCATCCCACAGGCGGCAGGCCAGCCAGCAGTCGCCGAAGACGCGCGGGCGTTGCCGCGTGAGTTCGGAGAGCTTGACCGGGAGGCCGTTGAGGACGTCGGACGGGAGGTCGCGGTCTTCGGGGAACCGACCGATTGGTTCGGTGAGTTGCGTGGCTTCGTTGAGCGCGTCGAGACTCTTGCGCCAGGCGCCTGGCTGGGGGTCATTGATCTCGCCCAGGTAAAGGACGGTGCGTTGGGTGGTGTGACCGGCGCGCAACCGGCGGTTTTCGACGACGCTCCAGTAGCGATGGAGCTTGCCGTCCTTCTTGCGGGTG
>Ga0315274_10006033_pt1 | contig 17692 bp, 9 predicted proteins | sample YL17G02_20_MG_FD_203700 | JGI IMG/M metagenome (GOLD analysis project Ga0315274, IMG submission 203700) | Sediment microbial communities from Yellowstone Lake, YNP, Wyoming, USA - YL17G02_20 | ecosystem: Environmental > Aquatic > Freshwater > Lake > Sediment | place: USA: Wyoming | collected...
GCCGCCCTACCTTTGGAGGGAAGACGCCGTCCGGCAGCGCGGGCAGCGGATCCGGGCGAACCCTCAGCGCGGGTTGCCGCAGTCGAGATACTTCTCGACCACCTCCTTGACGATCGGACGGAAAAAGCCGTCGACGGTCAGGGCCGGGTCCGCTTGTATTTTGGGGCGGAATTCTTTAGCATTCCGCTATATGTCCGTTGAAGGAGCCGTTATGGGAAAATTCCGTTTCGTCTTCGTCGTCTCGCTCATCGTTGCGCTGGCTTTCATCTCGCCGGCGTGCAAACGAAAAGAACCGGCGTCACGCCTTCCGGCCGACGCTTCGGCGGAAATCCGAGGGGATCTCGCGGTCCTTCACGCCACCCCCCGGGGCGATACGGGTTCCGCCGGGGAAGCCGCCGAGATCGTCGTAGTCTTCGATCATCCGATGGCCGTCCTCGGCGCCCAACCCTTCGAGGACACGGAGTCCGTCCTCCGGTTCGATCCGCCCCTCGCCGGACGGTTCCGCTGGATGGGAACGCGGACGCTGGCCTTCATCCCGAAGGAACGGCTTCCTTACGCGACCGAGATCAAAGCGATCGTCCCGGCCGGCCTTCGTTCCATCGACGGTTACGCCCTCAAGGAAAACTATGAATGGACCTTCGCCACGGCCCGCCCCCGCCTCGTCCGGATGGAGCCCGAGGACGGCGCCGGGCAGCGCCGCCTGGACTCCGATATTCTCCTCGTTTTCAATCAGCCCATGGACCTGGCTGGAGCGGCGGTCCAGCTCGCCTTCACCGGAGCGCCGGCCGAAGGCGGCGAAGAGGCGGTTGCTTTTGACCTCTCCCGTCCGACCGATCAGCGGTTGAAGGAGGCTGGTTTCTCCTTCCCCGCCGAACAGGTTTTCCGTCTCCAGCCCAAAAGTCCCTTGAAACCCGGATATGCCTACGTCGTCGAGGTCAAGGCCGGGCTTCCGGGCCGGGAAGGCCGCCTCGGCCTGGAGAAAAACGCCGTTCTCCGCTTCGAGACCTTCAAGATATTCGCCTTTATGGGCCTGGACGATCCGGACGGGCACAATCCTTCGGAGGCCCTGCGTTTCAACTTCACGAACCGGGTGATCTACAAGGATTTTCTGGCCAAGGTCAAGTTCGAACCGCCGATCGAGATTCCCGATCATTATGCCGAGTGGGATCACGGTAACGACACTCTCTGGGTCAGTTTGCCCCTTAAACCCGAAACGAGCTATACGGTCGAGATCCCCGCCGACCTGAAAGACGAATTCGGCAACGCCCTCGGCCGTCCGGCAAAGGCGGAGTTTACGACCGGCCCTTACCAGCCTTCCGTCCATATGACCACGGGGCACGGCGTCGTCGAAGCGTACGGCGACCTTACCTACCCCCTCTACGCCGTCAACTTCGAGAAAGTCCGGCTCCGGGCCGCCCGGCTGTCCAAGGATGACGTCATCCCCGTTCTCGCTGAGGACAACGTCTTTTGGACGAGCGAAAATTTCGTGCCGCGAACGGGTTATTCCGTCGATAAAACCTTGTCCTTCTCGCTGCCCCGCAACGAACGCCGGTACGTGCCGATCCAGCTCCGCGAATATCTTCCCTCGGGCCGAGGGCTTCTCTTTCTCCAGCTCGATACTTTTGACGAGGAGAAATGGAATCGGTATCCCAAAGCCTTTCTCCAAGTGACCGAGCTCGGCGTCTCGGGCAAATTCTCGCCGGACAACAACCTCGTCTGGGTGTCCGAGCTGCGGACCGGCGCTCCCGTCGCCGAGGCCGAGGTCGAGATTCGGGACGACGCCAACATCGTCCGCTGGCGGGGCCGGACGGATGCCGAAGGAAAAGCCCAGTCGCCCGGTTGGAAATCCCTCGGGCTGCGGCCGAAGGAACGCTGGGACAAGCCCCGGCAATGGGTCTTCGTCCGGCGCGGCGAAGACATGGCCTTCACCTCCTCGGAATGGGGGACCGGGGTCGAGCCCTACCGTTTCGATGTCCCCTTCGATTGGAATCCCGAGCCGGTGAAGATCGCCGGGACGATCTTCTCGGAACGCGGCATCTACAGGGCCGGAGAAACCGTCCATCTCAAGGGGATCCTTCGCAAGCGGGAGAAGGGAAGCTGGGCCCTTCCGGCGGTCCGCGAAGTCGCCTGCGAGATCCAGGACCCCTTCAACAAGACCGTCCATAAAGCCAAAGCCCCGCTCGACGCTTACGGCTCTTTTGCCTTCGATTTCGAAACCCGCGAGGATGCGGCCTTGGGCTCCTACACCCTCTCGGCCGCTGTTCCGGGAGAAGCACCGGGTGAAAACGAAACGCGGCTGTCCGAATCGTTCCGGGTCGAGGCCTTCCGGCCGGCCGAGTTCGAAGTCCATCTCCGGTCCTTGGCCGACAGCTATGTCTTCGGCGAGACCTATCAAGCCGAGGTCAAAGCGAACTATCTGTTCGGGGGAGCCATGGGCGGCCAAACGGCGTCGTGGTCACTCCGCCTGAATCCTTCGTTTTACGTCCCTCCCGGACACAAAGGGTATGTTTTCGGCAACGAGGCCGAGGCTTATGCCGATGAAGAACCGGCAGAGCGCAGCCGCCTTCTGGGTTCGGGCGAGGGAGCGCTCGACAAAGACGGAAAGCTCCTCTTGAAGGTCCCGCTCCTGGCGGAAAAGGAGCGGTCGACGGTCAGCGCCGACCTGGAAGCCGCCGTCCAGAGCCCCAGCCGCCGTCAAATCTCAAACCGGATCCAAACGGTCATCCACCAGGGGTCCTTCTATATCGGCCTGAGGCCCAAGACATCGTTTTTGAAGAAGGGCGAAGCCCTTCCCGTCGAGGTCATCGCCGCGAAACCCGACGGCGTCTTCGCCGCCGATAAAAAAATTACGGTCGAACTCGTCAAGAGGGAGTGGCGATCGGTCCGAAAAGCCGGCGTCGGAGGCCGTTTCGAATGGATGTCGGAAACCGAAGACACGACGGTCGCAACTCAGGAGGCACGGACAAAGGACGGTCCCGTCGGGGTGGGCTTTACCCCCGAGAAATCCGGATTTTATGTCCTCAAAGCCTCGGCCCGCGACGAGGCGAAAAATCAAGTGACGACGGCGACGTACCTCTACGTCACGGGAACCGACTATGTCCCCTGGGAGCGCACGGACGACGATGCCGTCGAGCTCGTCGCCGACGCCGCTTCGTATAAACCGGGCGACAAGGCCCGGATCCTTGTGAAGTCGCCCTACGAGAAAGCCAAGGCGCTCGTGACGATCGAACGGGAATTCATCCTCCAAGCCCAAGTTCTCGAAATTCAAGGCTCGACCTCCGAGATCGAGATCCCGATCACCCCCGAATTCCTCCCCAACGTTTATGTCTCGGTCCTCCTCCTCCAAGGCCGAACGTCCGAAGCGACAACGGACCAGGTCGAGGATGTGGGCAAACCGTCCTTTAAGATCGGATATGCCAACCTGAGGGTCGATCCGTCGGAAAAACGACTGACCCTCGAGGTCGCGACGAACAAGCCCGCGTTCAAGCCGAAAGACCCGGTCGAGGTCCGCCTTAAAGTCAAGGATGCGGCCGGCGCCGGCGCGACGGCGAGCATCGCCGTGGCGGTCGTCGACGTCGGCGTCCTGAGCTTGATCGGCTACCAGACCCCCGATCCGTTCCCCGGTTTTTACGGCGAAAAATCGCTCTCGGTCGAGACTTCGGAGACGCGACTCCATGTCGTCGGCCAGCGCCATTACGGCGAAAAAGGCGAGAATGCCGGAGGAGGAGGGGCGGAAATGGCCCGAGGGATGGGGCTGTCCGAAGTGGAAATGCGGGGCGATTTCAAGTCCACCGCCTATTGGAATCCCTCCATCGTCACGGACGCCAACGGCGAAGCGGTCGTTAAATTCAACCTTCCCGACAATTTGACGACGTTCCGGGTCATGGCCGTCGCCCAGACCAAGGACTCCAAATTCGGACGGGGAGAAACGGCCTTAAAGGTCGCCAAACCTCTCCTTCTCCTCCCCGCCCTTCCCCGCTTCGCCCGGCTGGGCGACGTCTTCCAGGGCGGCGTTCTGGCCGCAAATCATTCGGATAAAGCGGGAACGGTCGCTTTAACGCTGGACGTCAAGGGATTGACCTGCCGGGACAAAGACGTCCGGCGCGAGATCGGCCTCGCCCCGGGAGAATCCAAGGAGGTCCTCTGGAATTTCGAGGCCTCCGCGGAGGGAGCGGCGCAGCTGGGCTTCCGGGCGGTGATGGGGCCGGACGGCGACGGATTGGAAATCACCTTGCCGGTCCAGCTCCCCCGCCCGACCGAAACGGTCGGCCTTTACGATCAAACCGACGCGGCTAAAGACGAGAAAGTCATGATCCCGGAGAACATCTTTCCGCCGGCGGGAGGGATCGACCTTCAAGCCTCGGCCTCCGCGCTCAACGGGCTCAAGGCCTCGCTCGAATACCTGATGAATTATCCCTACCTCTGTCTCGAGCAGAGGCTCTCCGGAATCCTCCCCTTCCTGGTCGCCCCGCGGATCATCCGCGACTTCAAGCTCACAACCCTCGCCCCTGATGAAATCGAAAAGATGGTCCGGACCCAGCTTCGCGAAGCTTATGCCTGCCAGAAGGACAACGGCGGGTTCGGCCTCTGGCCCGATTCGCCGTTCGACTCGCCTTATGTTTCGGCCTACGCTGTTTTCGCGATGCTCAAAGCCTACCAAGGCGGATTCCCCATCGACAAAGATCGCCTGGACATGGCCCTCGGGTATCTCCGGAACATTCTCCAAGCCAAGTTCGACCGGACTTCGTATCCCTACGACCGGAACGGTTGGGGAACGGTCCAGGCATTCGCCCTCTATGACCTGGCCTTGGCGGGACGGCCCGAACCGGCCTATGCGGAAAAGCTGTTCCAAGCGCGCGACCAGATCTCGCTCTTCGGCCGGGCCTTGCTGCTCAAGGCCCTCTATCAAGGCAAGGGGCCTCTCTCCGCCCGGGAGACGATCGTCCGGGAATTTCTCAATAAGGTCAAAGTGACGGGCGCGGCCTCCCATTTCGAAGAGGACGAGGCCGCCGGTTTGTCCTGGATCTACTCCTCGAATACGAGGACCACAGGGATCATCCTCCAAGCTCTCCTGGAAACGGGAACGACGAATCCGCTTCTCCCCAACACCGCCCGCTGGCTGGTCGAGAAACGCCGGGCCGGACGTTGGGCCTCGACCCAGGAGAATTTCTTCGTTTTTTACGCTCTGAACGATTACTACAGCGTTTATGAAAAAGGCCGGCCCGACTTCGCCGCAAAAATCATCCTCGCCGGGAAAACGCTCCTCGAGGAAACGTTTCGGAGCGTGAGTCAAACGGCTCGCGCCTCGACGGGGCTCGCCGGTTTTCCGGCCGGGCGGGAGCTTCCCCTCCGGTTCGAAAAGGCCGGGACGGGAATGTTCTACTACGGATTGCGGCTCACCTATGCCCCGCTCGGGACACTGCCGCCCCGCGACGAGGGTTTCGCCGTCTTTAAGAAAATCGAAACGCTCGACGGGAAGCCGATCGAATTCGTCAAGGCCGGGTCCCTCGCCGTCGTCACCCTCGAGGTCGCCGTCCCCAAGGAAAGCTTGTTCGTCGTCGTCGAGGATCCGCTTCCGGCCGGATTCGAGGCCGTCAATCCCAACTTCCGGACGGAAAGCGAGGAACAGCAGCGAAAGCTCCAAGCACTGGCCGCCGAGGACGAAAACCGTCCCTGGTGGGATGGATTCCGTCATGTCGAGCTTCATGACAACCGGGTCCTGCTTTTTGCCGATTCTCTCCGGACCGGCGTCCACACGTACCGGTATCTCGCCCGCGCCCTGACCGTCGGCACGTTTGTCGCCCCGGGCGTCAAGGTCGAGCAAATGTACGCGCCCGACGTTTACGGGCGGTCGGCGGAACAGGCGGTGAAGGTCGGGAAATGACTCTCCGTGCCCGGGACCAAATTCTCCCGGGAGCCGCGATTGCGGTCCTGGCCGCGATCGGCTCCTGCCGGCTCCCGATCCCGGGCCGGCGTCTGGATCCGAAGCCCCTCCTCTCGCTGAGGCTCACCGACCGGAACGGCGGACTTCTCCGCGAAGTCCTCTCCGACGAAGGGGGCCGCTGCCGTTGGATTTCCTTGGCCGAAATCGCCCCCCCGGTCGTCTGGGCGACGATCGCCGCCGAAGACAGGAATTTTCCCTTTCATCGCGGAGTCGATCTCGCCGCCGTCGGACGGGCTCTTGTTCAGAACATCCGGCGCGGCCGGGTCGTCTCCGGCGCTTCGACGATCACTCAGCAAGTCATCCGCAACACCTATCGCTTTCCCCGCTCGCTCCCGGCCAAAGCCGCCGAAGCATGGTTCGCCGTCCGGCTCGAGCACACGATCTCCAAGGAGGAGATCCTCGCTCAGTATCTCAATCGGGTCCCCTACGGGAATCTGGCCTATGGGATCGAGGCGGCGGCGCGCCTGTATTTCGGCAAACCCTCGTCGGACCTGAGCCTCGCCGAATCGGCCTTTCTCTCCGCCCTCCCCCGCGCGCCGTCCGAGCTGAATCCATTCCGAAATCCGGCGCCGGTCCTGAAACGCCAAAAAGAGATTCTCCGCCGGATGGAACGTCTTGGGATGATCGCCTCCGAGACGCTCGACCGGGCCCTTCGGGAGGATCTGCGGGTCGTCTCCGCCGGCCAAAAATTCCGGGCCCCCCATTTCTGCGATTTCGTCCTGGCCCGCCTTCCCGAGGACGTAAAACGGCGGGTCGCCGAGGTCCGGACGACCCTCGACCTCGGACTTCAGGAGAAGGTCGAAGCGCTGCTCAGGAACCACCTCCGCACCCTGGAACGCCGCGGTCTCACAAACGGGGCGGCGATCGTCCTGGACAATAAGACCGGCGAGATTCTGGCCATGGCCGGATCGCGCGACTTTTTCGACGAAGCCCATGACGGGCAGGTCAACGCCGTCACGGCTCTCCGCCAGCCGGGATCGACGATCAAGCCGATGACCTACGCCCTGGCCCTGGAGAACGGAATGACGGCGGCCTCGATCATCGAGGATGTCCCGTCCGAGTTCGCGACGCTCGAAGGCGTTTGGGCTCCGGATAACTATGACGAGCGCTATCACGGCCCCGTCCGGTTGCGGAGCGCCTTGGCGAGTTCCTATAACATTCCCGCCGTCGCCGTTTTGGATCTTCTGGGCCCGGACCTTTTGTACGGGAGGCTGAAAGACAGCGGCTTCGACAGTCTCCGCGGAACATCCGGCTTCTACGGCGTCGGGCTCACCCTCGGGAACGGCGAAGTCACCCTCCTTGAGCTTGTCCGGGCCTATGCCGCCTTTTCCCGCGGGGGAACCTATCTTCCGGAGCGTTTCATCCGTTCGACGTCCGGCAAGGACGGACTCCCTCTCGATATCCCCTCACCGCCGCCGCCGCGGCGGATCTATTCGCTCCAAGTCGCCTATCTCATCACCCATATCCTGGCCGACCGGGACGCTCGGATTCCGACGTTCGGGTATCTGTCTCCCCTGAACCTGCCGTTCCGCGCGGCCGTCAAGACGGGCACGTCCAAGGATTTCCGCGACAACTGGACGATCGGATACACGCCCGACACCACCGTCGGCGTCTGGGTCGGCAATTTCGACGGATCCCCGATGCACAACGTCTCGGGGGTGACGGGCGCCGGGCCCCTCTTCCGGGACATCATGCTTCATCGCGAGGCCGGAAAGCCGAAAGCGGATTTCCCCGAACCGCCCGGCATCGTCCGGACGATCATCTGCCCTCTCTCGGGATTGAGGCCTTCCGCCGCCTGCCCTTCGACGATCGAGGAGGTCTTTATCGCCGGGACGGAGCCCCAGGAGGAATGCCCGCTCTCCCACCGGAAAGGCGTCGAGGCGTCGACGGTCCGGGCCTCTTTCTCTCGCCTTCGGACGCCGCTCGAAATCGATTCACCCCGGGACGGGGATGTTTTCAAGCTCGATCCCGTTCTTCGAGCCGAGTTCCAAACCCTCCGCCTCCGGGCTTCCCTCGCCGAAGAATTCGGCGGGACGCGGGTGGAGTGGTGGGTCAATGACCGGAAGGTTGGAGCCTGCGGCGCCCCTTACTCCCTGCCGTGGAATCTGCGCCCCGGATCCTATATAATCCGAGCGCGGGCCGTCCTCGAGAGCGGCCCGATCGAGAGCCGCCCCGTCAAAATCCGGGTCCTGTCGTAATTCGCGAATCGAAGACAAAGGGAGTGAGATCATGAAGCGTGAAATTCAGACTCCGGACGCCCCCAAGGCGATCGGTCCCTATTCCCAGGGCATCGTCGCCAACGGATTCGTCTTCTGCTCGGGCCAGATCCCGCTCGTCCCGGAAACGGGCGAGATCCTCTTGGGAAGCGTCGAGGATCAAACCCGCCAAGTCCTCAAGAACCTCAAAGCCATCCTCGAAGCCGCGGGAAGCTCGGCCGACCGCGTCGTGAAATGCATCGTCTTCCTCCAGGACATGAATGATTTTCAGGCCATGAACAAGGTCTACGGCGAGTTCTTCAAGCCGCCGTTCCCCGCCCGGGCCGCCGTCCAGGTCGCCCGGCTTCCCCGCGACGCCAAGGTCGAGATAGAGGCCACCGCCCTTGTTTCTTCAAGCGGATAATCGAGGCTTCGTTTGTCCTCGAACGGCCTTCACTCCAGATCGGGTTTGTAGGTCCGCCCCCCGCCGCTCCTTCTCGGCGCCTCGGATCTTACGCTCTTCGACCTTTACCAGCTCGTAGCCTTATGTCGGCCTTGATGGTCTCCGAAACCTCGGCGCCCGAAGACGGGAGCCTCGAAGAGCGTCTGCGGGGCGGCAAACCCTCATCACGTTCCGGCCGTCCGCGGACTTCAAAAAGGCTTGCCGTATTTAAATACGATTCACAACCAAAAACAATTATGCGGTTAATTCGGGCTTTCGCTCTCGAGTGCCGATAAAATCGCCGCCAGATCCGCGGGCAGGGGGGCTTCGAATTCCCGCCAGTCCCCCGTCACCGGGTGCCGGAAGCCGAGCCGCCGGGCGTGGAGGAACAAACGCGGAAATTCGGCTTGGGGTTTGCGGGTTCCGTATGTCCGATCGCCGACGACCGGGTGTCCCGCCGCCGAGAGATGAACCCGGATCTGATGCGTCCGGCCGGTGTGGGGACGGACCTCCAGGAGCGAATGGGCGGCGAACTCGCGGAGGACGGTGTAATCCGTGATCGCAACCCGGGGCTTATTCGTCACGATGGAGTATTTTTGGCCGTGGTGGATATGGCGGCCGATCGGCCAGTCGAGCGTTCCCTCCGGGTGGGGCATCTTGCCCCAAACCAGGGCGTTGTAGATTTTCTTGACTTCGCGGCTCTTGAACTGGCGTTTGAGCTCGTTGTAGGGGGCAAGACTCCGGGCCACGACCATGGCCCCCGAAGTGGCCCGGTCGAGGCGATGGACGATCCCGACCCGGTCTTCCGGCCCCAGCCCGCTTACTTCGGGGAAATGGAACAACAGGGCGTTGACCAGGGTCCCCGTCCGCTTTCCGGCGCCGGGATGGACGATCAGGCCGCTGGGTTTGTTGACGACGGCCAGATGCTCGTCGCTATAAAGGAGATCCAAGGCGATGTTTTCCGCGGCCATCGGGGCGGGTTCAGGAATCTCGAAAAAGGCCTGGACGCGGTCCCTGTCCCGCAAACGATAGCTGGGTTTGCGGAGCTCGCCGTTGACCCAGACCTGTTTTTTGTCGATGAACCGCTGCCATTCCGACCGGGCGAAGTCCCGGACCTGACGGGACAGGAAGACGTCCAGGCGGACGCCCTTGCCGAAATCCTCCGCGATGTGAAACTCTTTTTTAGTCACGCCGCCGTTTTCTGAAAACCCGGAACATAAGCAGCCCCGCCGCCAGTCCCAGGACGCAGAACAATTGGGAATAGGAGACGCTGAGGAGCGCCGACGGTCCCTGGAAGGCGTAGGCTTTGGCCGGGTGGTCCCCCCGGAACAGCTCGGTGAAATACCGGATGACGGAATAATTGACGATGTAGAGCGAAAAGACCTGGCCGGTGAACTTCCGCCGCCTTAAGACGAGATACAGGATCAAGGCGTTGGCGAAATTGAGGACGGATTCATAAAGTTGGACCGGATGGATCTCCTGTCCTACGGGAACACCGGTGAGGCCATGGGCATATTCATCATGGAAGGTCGCCCCCCAAGGCAGATCGCACGCCCGGCCGTAGCAGCAGCCCGCCAGAAAACAGCCGATCCGGCCGAATCCATGGCCCAGGGCGAGAGCGGGCACGGCGATGTCGGCAATCCTCCAGGTCGGGAGTTTGTGCTTCCGGAAATACCACAAAGCGAAAATGATCCCGAAAGCCAACCCCCCTTGAAAAACGCCGCCCGAGCGGGCGATCCAGAGCAGTTCCTTCGGATTCTCGAGATAATAGGAAAAATTTCCGATCAGGAGAATGAGCTTGGCCCCGACGAGGGAGACGATCATGATGTAGAAAGCGGCGTCCAAGAGCCGGGGCGCATCGATCCCCTGGCCTTTGGCCTGGCGGTATACAAACCATAAGGCCAAGCCGACGCCCAAGGCCATCATGAACCCGTAAGAATGGATCGTGACCGGCCCGAGCTTAACGAGAATCGGGTGCATGCGGCCTCCTCAAAAGGATCGTGGCGATGAGGGCGACGGCGCCGACGGTGATGCACGAATCGGCCAGATTGAAGGTCGGCCAGTGGAATCGGCCCGCGTAGAGCTCGAGGAAATCGACGACATAGCCCCGGACCAGGCGGTCGACGAAGTTGCCGAGGGCGCCTCCGAGAATGATCGCCATCGCCCACTTCGCCGGCTTTTCGGACGGCGGCGTCTTGAGGAAATAAAAAACGACCATCGCCAGGGCGAAGAGCTGGAGTCCGACCAGGCCGTAGGTGACGAGGCGGCTCCCTGACCTCGACATCAGGCCGAAAATCGCGCCCGAGTTGCGGATATGGGTCAGGTCGAAGAACCCGGGGATGATCCGCTTCACCCCGTAGAGCGGAACGGCCGAAACGACCCAGGCCTTGGCGATCTGGTCCAGGACGCCCAGGACCAAGATCACGATCAGATATGGCGCTTGCCGTTTCATCGCCCGGCCCCTCCGACGACATCCTCGCAGCGATCGCAAAGGTCGGGATGGGACGCGGAGGCGCCGAGATGGGTCGAGTAGTTCCAGCACCGCCGGCATTTCCCTCCGGCCGCGGGTTCAACCTCGACCGTCGTCTCCGGCCCGGACGTGATCTCGACGGCGACGTCGGAGACGATGAACAGGGCGCGGAGCATGTCTCGATATCGATCCGCGACGCCGGCAAGCGAAGCGGGCAGGCCGAGCTTCACCCGGGCCTCCAGGGCGTTGCCGATGAGCTTCCGTTCCCTGGCCTTTTCGAGCTCCTTGAGGACCTGATCGCGGAGGGCCAGGAGATGATTCCAGTCTTGGCTCTCTTCGGCCGAAAGGACCGGATCGCCATAGGCGGGGAAAATAGCCAGATGGACCGAGGCGTCTTTTTCGCGGAAAGCCGGCAAGGCGTCCCAGGCTTCTTCCGTGGTGAACGGAAGGATGGGGGCCATGAGCCGGAGGGAATCGGCCAGGATTCGGAACAGGGCGGTCTGGGCCGATCGGCGCAACCTCGACGTCTCGGCCGAGCAATAGAGCCGGTCTTTCAGGACGTCGAGATAGAAAGCGCTGAGGTCCACGGTGAAGTATTGATAGACGGCGTGGAAGACCTGGTGGTACTCGTACTCGTCGTAAGCCTTGAGGATCCTCGATCCGATTTCGGCGTTCTTGGCCAGGGCCCAGCGGTCGAGGGGTTCGAGCTCGGCGATCGGAACCGAGTCTTTGTCCGGGTCGAAATCAGACAGGTTGCCGAGAAGGAAGCGCCAGGTGTTCCGGATCTTTCGATAGGCTTCGACCAGCCGTTGGAGGATCTCGCCTCCGAAGGGTGCATCTTCCTTGTAATTGAGCATGGCCACCCAAAGACGGAGCACCTCCGCGCCGTTCTGGTCGATGACCGATTTAGGCTCGATGACGTTGCCGGCCGACTTTGACATTGCCCGGCCCTGCTCATCAAGAACGAACCCGTGGGTGATGCAGGTTCGATAAGGCGACGCTCCTTTGGCCTCGAGGCCGACAAGAAGCGAGCTGTTGAACCAGCCGCGATGCTGGTCGTGGCCTTCGATATAGACGTCGGCCGGCCAGGGCAGGTCGGAGCGCTTGCCGAGGACCCCGTGGCTGGCCCCCGATTCGAACCAGACGTCGAGGATGTTGTTTTCCTTGTCGAAGGCCGTTCCGCCGCATTTCGAGCAGGACCTCCCGGCCGGCATGAGATCGGCCGCCTCTTTCGTGAACCAGGCGTTCGAGCCTTCGCCGGCGAAGATCTCCGCGACGTGCCTGACGGTCGCCTCATTCGCCAGGGCTTCGCCGCAGCCCCGGCAGACGAAAGCCGGAATAGGCACGCCCCAGGACCTCTGTCGGGAGATGCACCAATCGGGACGGTTGGCCATCATCCCCGCGATCCGTTCTTCCCCCCAGGACGGGATCCAGCGGACGCGCTTGATTTCCTCGAGGGCCTTCCGGCGCAGCCCGCTTTTGTCCAGGGAGATGAACCACTGGGCCGTCGCCCGAAAAAGGACGGGGTTCTTGCAGCGCCAGCAATGGGGGTATGAATGGCTGATCTCTCCCTCGTGGAGGAGCGTCCCGTCGGCCCGCATGTCCGCGTTGATGAGTTTGTTGGCTTTGAAGACATTCAGTCCGGCGTATTTCGGCACGTCGGGGGTGAAGCGGCCATCTTCGTCCACGGGAGTATAGATTTCGAGACCGTAGGCCAGGCCGGTGAGATAGTCCTCATAGCCGTGGCCGGGGGCCGTATGGACGCAGCCCGTCCCGTCGTCCAGGGTGACATAATCCGCCAGAACGAAGAGCGACTCCCGGTCGATGAACGGATGCCGGGCGGCGCGGCGGTCGAGGGCCCGGCCTTCGATCGTCGCCAGGATCTTGGGGTTTTCGACGCCGAGCAGCTCGGCGATGATGGGGACGAGCCTCTTGGCGACGAGATAGACGTCCGCTCCGGCCTCGAAGGCGGCGTATTCATACTCCGGATGGAAGGCGATCGCCAGGTTCGCCGGGAGCGTCCAAGGCGTCGTCGTCCAGATGATGACCGAGACTGAGCGGCCCCGGAGCGCGGGGGCGATCTCGCCCAGGTCGGAAACCAGGGGGAACTTGACGTAGATCGAGGGCGATGTTTTATCTTTGTAGATGATTTCGGCCTCGGCGAGCGCCGTCCGGCAGGTCGGGCACCAGTGGACCGGCCGCTTGCCTTTGAAAATGTCTCCCGCGGCGAAAAAGGCGGCCAAATACCGGAGAATATCGGCTTCGTAGGAGGGATCGATCGTCCGGTAAGGCGCGTCCCATTCGCCGAAGACGCCGAGACGCCGGAATTCTTCGCGCTGAACGTCGATATATTTGAGGGCGTAGGCTTTGCATTCCTCCCGGAAGGCCGTGATCGGCAGGTCCTTTTTCTTGTCGCCGAGGAGCTTGTCGACGTGGATCTCGATCGGCAACCCGTGGCAATCCCAGCCGGGGAGGTAAGGGGCGAGATACCCTTGCATGGTCTTGGATTTGACGATGAAATCCTTGAGGATCTTGTTCATCGCCGTCCCCAAATGGATGTGGCCGTTGGCGTACGGCGGCCCGTCGTGAAGAACGAACGTCGGCTTGTCCCGCCGCGAGGCGAGGATCTTGGCGTAAAGGCCCGACTCCTCCCAGCGGCGGAGCATTTCCGGCTCCAGGACCGAGAGTTTCGCCTTCATGGCGAAAGCCGTCCGGGGCAGGTTGAGCGTCTCCTTATAGTCCTTGGGGTTGCCCATGGAATTCTCCGCAAACCGCGAAAAAAGCGCGAATGAAGATTCCTTATTGTACCCGCTCCCCCCGAAATGTCAATCAAACCGACGTCTTGCCTCCGACGCTTTCCGCCTGAACAGCTTTTCAAAGTCTCCGAGCGTCCGAGAACGGCCTCCACTCCAGATCGGGTTTGAAGGACCTCCGGCCCCCGGAAACGCTGGCCTGATTCGGGGCTCCCCCTAGTTCAAGGGGGAGATGAGGGGGTGAGTATCAATAAGGTCAACGTCTTGATAGCGTTTCCGTTTCTCGGCGCCTCGGACTTTACGCTTTTCGTCCTTCACCAGCTCGTGGCCTTCGGGTCGGCCTTGATGGTCTCTGAAACTTCGGCGTCCGAAGACGGGAGCCTCGAAGAGCGTCTGCGGGGCGGCAAACCCTCATCACGTTCCGGCCGTCCTCGGCCGCTGGTTTACTCAATGCGGACGTTTGATCCCGGAATGGGAAACTTAGTATTGGTCAGAGCCTGGGGATCAGTCGACGCGGAAGTGGGCGCCGGCGCTGGTCCGATTCGCCAGGGCGGCGTGGGTGATCATGAGGGCGACCTGGATGCCGTGGCGGAGCCCGACGATCTGGGGATCGATGTCGGCTTCCTTGTAGAACTTTTCGATCCGGTGGCGGAGGTACTCGAGGTCGGCCTTCGCCCGTTCGAGGCGTTTTTCGGTTCGGACGATGCCGGCGTAATTCCACATCGTCGAGCGGATAGTCAGCCAGTCCTGGTTGATGAGCGCCGGATCGACGGGCTCGCCCCTCTCGGGATAATACCACTCGTGGAGCTCGGATTCATCGATCGCGAGAGGATTTTGGGATTGTCCGGCGGCGTCGCGGCCGGCGCGCGTTCCCCAGATAAGCCCCTCGAGAAGCGAGGTCGAGGCCAATCGATTGGCCCCGTGCAGGCCTGTGCAGGCCGTTTCGCCCGCGGCGTAAAGCCCCGGAAGAGACGTTCTCCCCCACCCGTCCACAAGAACTCCGCCGCAGCAGTAGTGGGCCGCGGGGACGACGGGAATCGGATCTTTCGAGATATCGATCCCGACCTGCAGGCATGTTTTATAGATGCAGGGAAACCGCTCGGGGATGTTCACCTTCGTGAAGGAGGCCAGGTCAAGAAAGACGTTCGTGTCGTTGGTCAGGATCATTTCCTCGTAGATCGCCCGAGCGACCTCATCGCGCGGAGCGAGGTCCTTGAGGCCTCCGTACTTGTCCATGAAGGTCCGGCCGTCCCTCGTTTTGAGGCGGGCGCCTTCGCCCCGCACGGTCTCGGAAATCAGAAACCCCTCCGCGTCGCGGTGGTAGAGGATCGTCGGGTGGAATTGGATGTACTCCATGTTGACGATCCGCGCCCCGGCCCGATGGGCCATCGCGTATCCGGCCCCGATGGCATCGCGCGGATTGGAAGTGTTGAGGAAGACGGCGCCGCACCCTCCGGTCGCCAGGATGGTTTGCCGAGCGAAGACCGTCCGGACCCGGCGGGAGGCATTGTCGAGGACATAGGCCCCATGGCATCGCGGTTCGCGATAGTAAGCGATCGGATTTTTCGAGTGATGGGGCGAGGTCAGCAGGTCGACGGCGGTGAAATTCTCCAGGAGGCGGATCCGGGGATGATCGCCCAAGGCGGCGATGAAGGCCCGCTCGATCGTCATTCCCGTCGTGTCCTTGACGTGGAGGATGCGGCGGCGCGAATGGCCCGCCTCGCGGGCATAATTCAGGCTTCCCTCGGCCCCCCGGGAAAACGGAACGCCAAGCCGTTCGACCAGGACTTCGTCCACGAGGCGCCGGCCGTCGCGGACGAGAATATCCACCGCTTCCCGGCTGTTCAGCCCGTCGCCCGCCTTGATGATATCGTCGCGGAGGACGACGGGATCGTCGTCCGGCCCCAGGGTGACAATCCCTCCCTGGGCATAGAAAGTATTGGAAGCCTCGGCGTTCGCGCTCTTAGCGACGACGATGACCTCGTTTCCCGCATCGGCCGCGGCGAGCGCGGCGCTCGATCCGGCGATCCCGCAGCCGATGACCAGAAGGTTCGTCCGAAGCGGTGCGTCTTCCATGTCCCCTCTCAGGCCTCCCCCAGCTCGGCCCGGTTGATGTCGCTTCCGAGCGGTCCGAGAAATTCCAGGCTGAGATCGACCGCCGCGGCGCTGTGGGTGAGCTTTCCGACCGAGATGAAGTCCACTCCCGTCTCGGCGACGCGGCGGACGGTCTTGAGGCCCACCCCGCCCGAGGCTTCGAGGGGAACGCGGCCGGCGACCCAGGCGACGATGGTCTTCATCCGGGCCGGGGTCATGTTGTCGAGCATGATCATATCGGCTCCGGCCGTAACGGCCTCACGGGCCTGGGCAAAGCTCGTTACCTCGACTTCGATCTTGAAACGCCGGCCGACCTTCGTCCGAGCTTTCCGGACGGCCTCACCCGCGCTTCCCGAAAGGGCGAGATGATTATCTTTAATCAGAACCATATCCGATAGATTCCGGCGGTGATTGACTCCTCCGCCCATCTTGACCGCGTACTTCTCGAGGATCCGGAGCCCGGGGGAGGTTTTTCGGGTATCGAGAATGCGCGCTTTCGTGCCCGACACGGCCTCGACATAAGCCCTGGTCATGGTCGCGATCCCGGAGAGGCGTTGAAGAAAGTTCAGGGCCGTCCGCTCCCCTTTCAGGAGGACCATCGAATTCCCCTCGACTTCGGCGAGGATGTCCCCTTCCCGAAAGGCCTGACCGTCCTTGAGATGGCGATTGAAAGACGTCCAGGGGTCGAGCTTTCGGAAGACCCGGCCGGCGATGTCGATCCCCGCCAGCACTCCTTTTTCTTTCGCCATGAAGACCGCCCGGGATCGAGACTTCCGGGGAATGAGAACTCGGGACGTGATATCGCCCTCAGGCATATCCTCCCGCAAGGCCGTGGCGATGAGGCGATCGATCTCGGGAGTGATGTTCACGACGTTTGATTATAGGGCGAACCATCAATCGCGTCAACGCGAAAAGGCTTTACTTTTTAACCCGTTTTGAAAATGATGTAGGTATTATGAGCCCCAAGATTGCGACGCTGGCCGCCCGCCTCGACAACCTCTACGAGTTCGACCGCGAGCCCGTCACCCCCGAAAAGCTCCAGCCCTGGACGAAATTCGCCGGGATGTTCGCCGGAGAGCACGTCGCCGCCACGGAATTCGTCATCGGCGCGTTTTTCGTTCTTCACGGCGTCACCGCCCGCGACCTCCTCCTCGGCCTCCTTTTCGGCAACCTGCTCGCCGTCCTTTCCTGGACATTCGTTTGCGCGCCCATCGCCGTCCGGACCCGTCTGACCCTCTATTGGTATGTCCGGAAGATCGCCGGGCCCGGATTGATGGTCATCTATAACATCGCCAACGCGATCCTTTACTGTATTCTGGCCGGAGCCATGATCGCCGTTTCAGCCACGGCCGTCGGCCTGGCTTTCAACATCAAAACGCCCGCCCTCACCGACGTCTTCCCGAACAGCCTCGCCTGGGTCCTCATCGCTTTCGCTCTCGGGGCGCTGTTCACCCTTCTCGCCGTTCTCGGTTTTGAGAAATTGAGCCGATTCGCCCAGGTCTCATCGCCCTGGATCTTCGTCATCTTTATCGCCGGAGCCCTAGCCCTCCTTCCGAGACTGGGGGTCAAGACGGATTTTTCCAATTTTTGGGAAATCGCCCAAACGAAAATCTGGAACGGGGTGGCGGTCGCGGGACAGGAAAAGCTCGGATTCCTCCATATCCTCTTTTTCGCTTGGTTTTGCAACCTGGCGATGCATATCGGGCTTTCGGACATGGCCGTTTTCCGCTACGCCAAGCGCTGGACGTACGGCCTGTTCAGCGCCTTCGGCATGTTCCCCGGTCATATGCTGGC
>Ga0315274_10006034_pt1 | contig 17692 bp, 17 predicted proteins | sample YL17G02_20_MG_FD_203700 | JGI IMG/M metagenome (GOLD analysis project Ga0315274, IMG submission 203700) | Sediment microbial communities from Yellowstone Lake, YNP, Wyoming, USA - YL17G02_20 | ecosystem: Environmental > Aquatic > Freshwater > Lake > Sediment | place: USA: Wyoming | collected...
CTGCTGCGGGTGCGCCGCATGTCGCCCGAAGGACGCGAGCAGGTGCTGGCCTACCTGGGGCCAGGCGAGTCCTTGAACCTGGTGCCGGCCCTTGACGGCGGGAAGAACCCAGCCACGGTGGAAGCGCTGTCAGATGCCACGCTGCTCACGCTCTCCTGTGGGCAGTTCCACACGATCCTCTACGAGCACCCTGAAGTGGCTCAGGTTGTGCTGACGCAACTGGCGCGCGAGGTGCGCCGCCTGAACGACATGGTGGAGGAACTGGCCCTGCACACGGTGCGTACGCGCCTGGCGCGTTTCCTGCTGGGCCACGCCGAGGGGACCAGCCCGCCCAAGGGCTGGACGCAAGAAGAGATCGCCACCAGCATCGGCACAGTGCGCGAGATGGTTGGGCGCACTCTGCGCGCCTTTGCCGATGAGAACCTCATCCGCCGCCCGCGCGGGCGCATCGTGGTGGCCGACCGCGCCGGTCTGGAGCGCGTGGCCAGCGGACAGTAGGTTCTAGCTGCAGATTCCGTAGACTACATCACCAAATGAACATAACATGAGAGACTGGGTTCCGGGCAGGAACCCGGTCTCTCTGCTCTCGCGGGTGTCGAGCCACTCAGTGCAGAACGGTGTCCTGCTAGAGGCCTTTTCCGGCAATATGCCCGCGCCCAAGGCGTCCGGGAAGCGCCCTACCAGGTCACGGTGGTGAACTGGCAGCGCGGACCGCCTCCGACATGTCCTCTTGGCGTGACTTTGGTCACATACAAAGCCGCGCCGATGTGGTATACAATGATGTGGTCTGAGGAGAAGGAGTCGCTATGAATCACCCAGCATCGATGTGTACGGTTGATGTGGGGCGCTGCACGCTGTGCGGACTGTGCGTCGTGGCGTGTCCCTGTCATTCGGCTGAGATGGGGGAGCATGGTCCCGTCTTCCACTGTACTGACGCGTGCGCCAAGGAGCCCACGCCCGGCTGCAGCGTTTGTATGTGTGAAGAGGTCTGCCCCACCGGCGTGCTGACGTGCAGGGTCCAGATTGTGGCAAGTGAAGAGTGACGTGCAACGGGTAGTGAGTTGTGAGTGATGGGTCGTAGGTGGTGGACTGGGACTACTGGAACGTGACCCAAGACCCAAGAAACGCAACACGCAACACGGAGACACATATGCTCTGGATCTACGATGACATCACACAGACCGTTGGCAACACCCCCCTCGTGCGTCTGAACCGCATCACGCAGGGGCTGGAGGCCACGGTGGTGGCCAAGGTCGAATCGTTCAACCCGCTGTCCAGCGTCAAGGACCGCGTCGCCCTGGCCATGATCAACGCGGGCGAAGAGGCTGGCCTGCTCCAGCCCGACACGGTTGTGCTCGAGCCCACCAGCGGCAACACGGGCGTGGGCCTGGCATTTGTTTGCGCTGCGCGTGGCTACAAGCTGCTGCTGGTCATGGCCGACAACATGAGCATGGAAAGGCGGCTGCTGCTCAAGGCGCTCGGAGCGGAGATCATCCTCACCCCAGGAGCAGAAGGCATGGCCGGGGCGGTGCGCAAAGCGGAGGAGCTGGCCGCGCAGGACAAACGTTACTGGATCCCGCAGCAGTTCAAGAACCCGGCCAATCCCGAGGTTCACCGCCGCACGACGGCTGAGGAGATCTGGCGCGACACTGACGGCCAGGTGGACATCGTGGTAGCGGGCGTGGGCACGGGGGGCACCATCACCGGCATTGCCGAAGCGCTCAAGCCGCGCAAGCCGGCCTTTCGCGCCATCGGGGTGGAACCCGCCGGCTCGCCAGTCCTGAGCGGAGGCAAGCCAGGCTCACACAAGATCCAGGGCATTGGCGCGGGCTTTGTGCCCGCCGTTCTGCGCAGAGACCTATTGGATGAGATCATCGCGGTGCGCGATGAGGACGCCTTTGGCATGGCCCGTCGTCTGGCGCGTGAGGAGGGCATCCTGGTTGGCATTTCCTCGGGCGCTGCAGCGCACGCGGCACTGCAGGTGGCGCGCCGCCCCGAGAACAAGGGCCGGCTGGTTGTGGTGATCTTGCCGGACACCGGCGAAAGGTACCTGAGCACCGCGCTGTTCTCCGAGGCATAGTCGCCCATGTTGAGCGGCAGTTGTACTGCCGCAGGCGCACGCACCCGCAGTGCAACCGCTGGCGAACGGGTGATGCAGTCCCTGTTTCGCCCAGGGGTGAACTGCATCCAGTCGTGGGTCCGCATTTCACCGCACGAGAATTGTAGGGTAGACTCTATGAACAAGGGCAGTGCACTGCCCACACCCGTGTCGGAGGGATGAACGTGTACAGTGAGCAGGTGCTAAAGCACTTTCAGCGGCCCCAGAACGTGGGGCAGATCGAGCCTGCCGACGGCTTTGGGCAAGGCGAGGGCGGCGAGCATTGCCCAGAGGATCTGGCCTACTTTTGGATCCGCGTGCAGGATGGGCGCATCACGGAGGTCAAGCAGAAAACGCGCGGGTGCCCGGTGGCCATCGCAGCCAGCAGCGTCACCAGTGTCATGGCCCAGGGCAAGACCCTGGAAGAGGCCGAGCAGATTACCGAGCAACAGGTTGCGCAAGAGTTGGGTGAGCTTCCTGAGCGCAAACTGGACTCCATCGCCGCACCCCAAGCCCTGCGCGCGGCCATCGCAGACTTTCGCTCCAAGGTGAGATAGAGCATGAGGGCTTTGGACCACATCCGAGAAGACGTCCACACCGTCTTTGCCAAGGACCCGGCAGCCAGGTCGGTCTGGGAGGTCGTGCTGCTCTATCCGGGCCTGCACGCGGTCTGGCTACACCGCCTGGCGCACTGGCTGTGGCGGCACAAGCTGCACTTCCTGGGACGCTGGGTCTCCAACGTCGGGCGCTGGTGGACGGGCATTGAGATTCACCCGGGTGCCAGCATCGGTCGACGCGTGTTCATCGACCATGGCATGGGTGTCGTCGTTGGCGAGACGGCACAAGTCGGCGACGACGTGCTCATGTACCAGGGCGTGGTGCTGGGTGGCACCTCGCTGCACAAGACTAAGCGTCACCCCACAATTGGCAGCAACGTGGTGATCGGCACGGGGGCCATCGTTCTGGGACCCGTTACCGTCGGCGACAACGCCAGGATCGGTGCGGGCTCAGTCGTCATCCGGCCGGTTCCCTCCGGGGCAACCGTGGTCGGCGTTCCGGCGCGCATTGCCGGCAAGCCAGAACCCAGTGAACTACGGGTCGACCTGCAACATGGCGCGTTACCAGACCCCATCCTCAAGGCCGTCAGCGAGTCGCTGGACCGTGCAGGACGTCTCGAGGAGCGCGTGCAGCAATTGGAGCGGGCGCTGGCGCGGCTCACCCCAGCCGCGGTTCCTCCGCTTGCGCCGCGGGCAGTGAGCCTACCCGGCCTGGACCTGGGCGCACGCATCCGCGCCTCGCTCTATGAGGTGATCGATCCGGAGGCGGGCATCAACGTAGTGGAAATGGGCCTGATTCGCGACATCTTTGTGGACGGTGAGCAGGTGGAGGTGCAGGTGCTTCTGGACAACCCACATTGCCCGCTGGTGGAGTATCTGGTAGATCAAATCCGGCGCAAGGTCAAGGGCATCAACGGCATTCAGAATGTGCAGATCACGCTGCTGGACCAGCCGCTCTCCCTCGCCAGTTGCGCCGAGGGCGTCGCGAAAACCACTGAGGAGGCAGCAGACTATGTCGGATAGCATCACGTATTTGGATAATGCCGCGACCACGCGCGTGGACGAGCGCGTGCTGGAGGCCATGCGACCGTACTTCCTGGAGACCTACGCCGTGGCCACCTCGCAGTTTGGCTACTCGCTGGGCATTGAAGCCAAGGATGCGCTGGACTCGGCCCGGACGCGCATTGCGGCCGCCCTGGGCGGCGGGCCAGAAGAGCTCGTCTTCACCTCGGGTGGCACAGAGTCCAGCAACCTGGCGCTCAAGGGCGTGGCCATGGCCCTGGGCGAAAAGAAGGGCAAGCACATCATCACGTCCAAGATCGAGGACTTTCCCGTGCTGTACAGCGCGCGGACACTGGAGAAGCAGGGCTTTCGAATCACCTACCTGCCGGTGGACGGGCTGGGCCGCATTGACTTGCAGCAATTGCGCGACGCCATCACCACCGAGACGATCCTCGCCTCGATCCAGTCCGCCAACCAGGAGATCGGGACCCTGCAGGACGTGTCCGCCATCGCCGCGATCTGCAAGGAACGTGGCGTGCTTTTCCACACCGACGCCGCCCATAGCTTCCTGCGAGTGCCGCTGGACGTGAGCCAAGTGCCCGTGGACCTGGTGACCGTGACGGCACACCTGCTACACGGGCCCAAGGGCATTGGCGCGCTGTACGTGCGCAAAGACACGCCCCTGGCCAAGTGGATGGACGGCGGTTTCCAGGAGTTCAACCTGCGCGCGGGTGAAGAGAACATCCCTGGCGCGGTTGGCTTTGCCAAGGCCGTGGAGTTGGTGACGCCCGAGGAGACGGCACGTCTGCAGGCTATGCGTGACCGGCTAATCGAGAATCTGCTGCGCGTCCCGCACTCGCAGCTCAACGGCCATCCCACCCTGCGTCTGCCGCAGAACGCCAACGTTTCATTCCGCTTTGTGGAAGGCGAGTCGATTCTGCTGCACCTGGACATGCGCGGCTTTGCCGTCAGCACGGGCTCAGCCTGCTTTAGCCGCTCACTGGAAGCCAGCCATGTGATCATGGGCATCGGTGGCAACCACGAGCGTGCGCACGGCTCGGTGCGCTTCACATTCGGCCGCTTCAACCAGGAGCAGGACGTGGACGCAGCGGCGGACGCGATTGCCGCAGTGATTGCTTCGCTGCGCGAAATCAGCCCGCTAGGCAAGAGTGAAGAGTGACGGGTGATGAGTCGTGGGTCGTGGGTCATGAGTCTTGAGTAATAGTCATGACTCATGACCCAAGACCCATGACCTGCAGCTCGCAACACGATACGTGTACCATTCTTAGCACACAGACGAAAGGAGAACAGCACCATGTTGAGCAAGGCGATGTTGGAAGCGATCAATGAGCAAATCAAGAACGAGTTGTACTCGAGCTATCTGTACCTGTCGATGGCGGCCTATTTCGAGTCGCAGACGCTGCCGGGTTTCGCCCAGTGGATGCGCGTCCAGGACGGCGAGGAGCGTGCGCACGCCATGAAGTTCTTTGACTATGTGTACGACCGCGGCGGCAGCGTGACTCTGCAGGCCATCGACCAACCACCCAGCAAGTTCGAAGGCCCCCTGGACGTGTTTGAGAAGACGCTGGCGCACGAGAAAAAGGTCACCGCCATGATTCACCACCTGTACGAACTGGCGCTCAAGGACAAGGACTATGCCAGCCAGGTGATGTTGCAGTGGTTCATCAACGAGCAGGTCGAGGAAGAGAAGAACGACACGCAGATCATCGAGAAGCTCAAGATGGTCGAGGACAAGTGCCACGGCGGACTGATGCTCGACCACGAGATGGGCAAGCGCGGAAAAGACTAGGCAAATTGAGAAGGCAGAAATGAGGTAGGCACATGCCTTTACCCTATAGTCAACTGGTGATGGAACACTTTAAGCATCCGCACAACGTTGGCACGATGGACAACCCGGATGCCAAGGCGGTGGAGGGCAGCCCCGCCTGTGGCGACATGGTGGAAGTCTTCCTGCGGGTACACCCGCAGACTCACGTCATCACCGACGTCAAGTTCCTGTCGTATGGCTGCGCCTCGAACATCGCCACGGGCTCGATCATCACGGACCTGGCCAAGGGCAAGACCCTCGACGAGGCCAAAAAGATCACGTGGAAGGAAGCAGCCGACGCACTGGGCGGGCTGCCCGCCATCAAGGCCCACTGCTCCGTCTTGGCAGTGGATGGGCTGCGCGCGGCCATTCAGAACTACGAAGAGAGCCACGGCCTGGTCACGGAGAAGGAGCCCACCACGCTGGACGAGGTGCAAAGGCGGCTCAAACACGTGATGAACCCCATGACCGGCCTGGACCTGGTGCGCACCAAGCTGGTCAAGGGCATCGAAGTGAACAATGGCGTGATCCGCATCGTGATTGACTTGCCAGCCGACCACCAGTTCGCCGCCAACATCCGCGAGGACGTCGCCGACAAGCTGGGGCACCTGTGGGACGTGAAGGAAGTCCAAGTCGAGTTCGCAGAATGAGGTGGAGAGATGGTCGACATCAAGGTTGACACGACGCAGCATGTCTGCGCCACGGCGGAGATTATGGTGGACTGCCGCGGGCAGACCTGCCCCGTGCCCCTGGTCGAAGTGCGCAAAGCGCTCAAGCGCGCCAAGCCGGGCGAGGTGATCGAGGTCGTGGGCACACACCCGGCATCCAAGAAAGAGATCCCGATGGCCGTCACGGCCTTGAAGGCCGAGGTGCTGAGCGTCGAGGGCAGTGATTCGGACTGGAAGATTGTGATTCGGCGCTGATTGGGAGAGGGCATGAACGGCACACAAACGACACTGCAACCAAATGAGATGCGTGTGACCAGCAGCGCTGTGACGTGGGCGAACCAATGGGATCATTTCCTGGCGCGCTGGGGGTACCGGCGCAGCGCGCATCGCGTGGGGCCGGGCCTGTACGCGCTGGGTGCGCCCACGCCGGACTCGCCCGTGTTCGTCACGGCCAACTACACCCTTAGCTTCGACGCACTGCGTGAGGCGCTGGCCGGGGTGGATGGCTACATCCTGGTGCTCGATACCCAGGGCATCAACGTGTGGTGCGCAGCGGGCAAGGGCAGCTTTGGCACCGAGGAGCTGCTGCAACGCATTGCCGCCACGCAGTTGGCGAGCGTGGTTCGGCATCGCAGGCTGGTCTTGCCCCAACTGGGGGCCTCGGGCGTGAGCGCGCACGAGGTTATGGGACGCTCAGGCTTCCAGGTCGAGTACGGCCCGGTGCGCGCGGCGGACCTGCCCGAGTACCTGCGCACTGGCGAGGCCACTGCCGAGATGCGCCGCGTGCGCTTCAATCTCCCGGACCGCGCCGTGCTGATTCCCGTGGAGCTGGTGTACGCACTCCTGCCTACGGTGGCAGCGGCGCTCGTTCTCTACTGGCTCAGCGGCGGGTTGGCGGCGAGTGCGTCAGTAGCAGCGGTCCTGGCGGGCGTCCTGCTGTTCCCGCTGCTGTTGCCCTGGCTGCCGACGCACGATTTCTCGAGCAAGGGGTTCGTCCTGGGGGGCCTGCTGGCGTTGCCCTTTGGCCTAGCCGCGTATGGGGGGCATCCACAGGCTGCCGCGTGGCTGCGCCTCGCCGCGCCCCTGACGTACTGGTTGGCGATGCCAGCGGTGACGGCCTTTCTGGCCTTGAACTTTACCGGTTCGACGCCCATCACTTCGAAGAGCGGCGTCAAGCGCGAAATGGCCACGTACGTGCCGGTGATGGCCTGGATGTTCGGGGCGGGCATCCTGGTGACGCTGGGGCTGGCTGTGGTCTCATGGGTAAGGGGGTGATCGGGATGACCATACGGAACGGATGGCAGGTGAACACGCTCGGGTACGATGCCGAACTGTGCACCGGCTGCGGCATGTGCAGCACAGTCTGTCCGCATGGGGTCTTTGCCTTGGACAACCAGGTGGCGGCGCTGGTGCGGCCCGAGGCTTGCATCGAGTGCGGCGCGTGCCAGCTCAACTGCCCCACGGGGGCCATCACGGTGGACAGTGGCACGGGCTGCGCCACGGCCATGATGGTCAGCGCCATCATCGGCAGGAGCGCCTCCTGTGGAGAGGACAGCGGGCAGGGCTGCGCCGAGGCCTGAGTGGAGCAGAAGTAGGCTCGCTCCCGGGCGGAGTGCTGACAAAGGACCTAGAATCGAGACCGAAATCAGGAGACAGGCAATGTCAGAGGACAAGCAGAAGATCACAGAGGCTGTGCGTCAGCATTACTCGTCTGCGGCGCAGAGCGGCTCTTGCTGCTCCGGCGCCAGTTGCGGCAACGCAACGAGCGCCATCCAGCGGCTGACCGAGGTGGGCTACTCGCAGCAGGAGTTGGACAGCGTCCCGGAGGACACGGTGATGGGCCTGGGCTGCGGCAACCCCACGGCCCTGGCTGAGCTGCGTACGGGTGAGACCGTCCTGGATCTGGGCTCGGGCGGCGGTCTGGACGCCTTCCTGGCCGCCCAACGGGTGGGGCCCGGCGGGAGCGTAATCGGAGTCGACATGACCTCCGAGATGGTGGCGCGCGCCACCCAGGCGGCCCGGCGCGGTGGCCACGCCAACGTCGAGTTTCGCCAGGGCGAGATCGAGCAGCTGCCCGTCGCGGATGGCACGGTCGACGTCATCATCAGCAATTGTGTGCTCAACCTGACGCTAGACAAGGTCGCCGCGTTCCAAGAGGCGTTCCGCGTGCTGCGTCCCGGCGGACGCATGTTGATTTCGGACCTCGTGACGCAGGGTGATCTGCCTGCGCAGGTGCGCACCAACCTGACGGCCTGGGCGCAGTGCATCGGCGGCGCGCTGCAGAAGGCCGAGTACCTGGGGGCCATGCGCCAGGCCGGCTTCCGCGACGTCACGATTGTCTCCGAGCACGTCTACGACCTGGAGGCGCTGGCCCCGTCGCTGGCCGGCAAGATCATCAGCGTGCAGGTGCGGGCGGTCAAGGGTGGCGAGTGACGAGTCCCGGGTGGCGGGTCACGCGTCCCGGGTTTCGGGTTCCGAGCACAGCGCACAGGGACACGCACTACGGAATGTGAGAGAGGCAATGCGCGACACGCGACACGCAACACGCAACACGAAGGAGTCAATGACACAAGAAGTTCGCATCCAAGTTGAGGGCATGTCCTGCGCGGGCTGCAAGGCCAAGATCGAGGCCGAGGTGCGCAAGCTGCCAGGGGTGAAATCCATCCGCGTGGAATACGGCACGGGCGAGGGCGTCGTCAAGTTCGATGCCAGCCAGGTTTCGCAAAAGCACATCTTCAAGACCATTGCGGCGCTGGGTTATCCTGTCAAGCGGGCGGCTGTCCAGACCAGGCCGGCTACGTCCCTCACGGCGCGCTACGGGCGCTGGATCGTCGCCGCAGTCGTGCTGGCGCTGTTCGTGGTAGCCTACGTGGTCGTGCAGCGCCTGGGGCTGCTGCAGCTCCTGGCGCGCTTGAACGAACACAACCTGAGCTACGGTCTGATCTTCGTGATCGGCCTGTTGGCCAGTTTTCATTGCGTGGGCATGTGCGGCGGACTGGTGGTGACTTACACCGCGCGCCAACAGGCCCAGGGGGAAGGGCCCAGCAGCGCCGTCTCCTCACACCTGCTCTACAATCTGGGCCGCGCGGTCTCTTACACGGCCACCGGCGCCATCCTGGGCGGCTTTGGCTCGTTCTTCGCCATCAGCCCGGTCTTCACGGGCGTGGTGACAGTGCTGGCCGCGTTGTTCATGTTGCTGATGGGCCTGTCCTTGCTGACCGAGTTCCGCTTCTTGAAGCGGTTCGAACTGGCGCTGCCTGGGTTCGTCGGGCGCTTGCTGTACGGACAAGGGTCGTCCAGCCCCAAAGGCCCCCTGGCCATCGGGCTGCTGAACGGCCTGATGCCGTGTGGGCCGCTGCAGGCCATGCAGCTCTACGCGCTGGCCTCGGGCAACGTGGTGCGTGGCGCGCTCTCCATGGCGGCCTACGCCCTCGGCACGGCGCCCATGATGTTCGGCCTGGGCAACGTGGTGTCGATGCTGAGCGCCGAGCGCACGCGCCAGGCGCTCAGGGTCTCAGGCGTGATCGTGATCGTGCTGGGCGTATTCATGTTGAACCGCGGCCTGGACAATTTCGGCCTTGGCATTGGTGGATTCCCTACGGAAGTGCAGCCCGTGGCGCAGGTCGCTGCGAAGCCGCGACCTACGTCGGCTTCGCCCACGGCTTCTGCGCCTGCGGATCCGAGCGTCCAGGTTGTGCACATGAAGCTGACGCGGCGCGGCTATGAGCCAAATGTGCTATATGCCAAGCCGGGCGTGCCCGTGCGTTGGGTCATCGACGTGGTCGAGATGAGCGGCTGCACGAACCGCCTGATCATGCCCGAGTACAACGTGACCAAGTCCTTCAAGTACGGTGAGAACGTGATCGAGTTCACTCCCCAGCGTACTGGCGAGATCAAGTTCAGTTGCTGGATGCAGATGGTGTGGGGCAAGTTCATCATTGAAGCGTGAAACGTGATCCTTCGTGCGCAGTGCGCGTTCAATCGCTGTGCATGGTCGCAGCCAAGACGGAACACGGAGCACGTAACGCGGACCAGGGAAGACGGAGGTGCGGATGGGTCAGACAACCGAGAAGGCCGAGAAAGTCACCATTGTCCTGCACAGCGGTGACATGGACAAAGTGTACAGCGCTCTGATCATCGGCAACGGGGCGCTGGCGATGGGCATGCAGGTGTCGATCTACTTTACCTTCTGGGGCCTGCAGCGCCTGATCAAGGGTGGACTGGAGAAGGGGCCGCTCTCCAAAATGCACATGCTGGGACTGGGCAAGTGGATGATCCGGCGGCGCATGAAGAAAGCAGATGTAGCGCCCCTGGAAAGGTTGATGAGCGACTACAAGGAATTGGGCGGCAAGATCATTGCCTGCGACATGACCATGGAGATCATGGGCATCCGCCGCGAGGACCTGCGTCAGGAGTGGATCGACGAATGCGGCGCTGTGGGCACGTACGTGCAGTCGGCGCGCGAGTCGGCCATCACGCTGTTCATCTAGGTGCGCCTGGCGTGCTCTCATGTGTCAGATCGAGGGTTGGATTGACGTAACGGGTCACATTTCACTCCCTATGCCTTTGCAGAAAGCGAGACCAAAGATGACCAAGCAGATGATTCTTCCCGTCCAAGGCATGACCTGCGCGTCATGCTCGGCGCACGTGGAAAAGGCGCTCAAGAAGGTGCCCGGAGTGACCGATGCGGTGGTCAACCTGGCGACGGAGCGCGCCAATGTGACCTTTGATCCGACGCAGGCCCGGCTCCAGCAGATGGTGGACGCCGTGTATGATGCGGGGTATGCCATCGGCACCGAGAAGGTGATCTTGTCCATCGGCGACATGACGTGCGCTTCCTGTTCGCAGCACGTCGAGAACGCACTGAAAAAGCTCGATGGCGTGCTGAGCGCCAGCGTGAACCTGGCGACCGAAAAGGCCGCCGTGGAATACGTGCCCGGCGTGGTGGGCATGTCTGATTTCCAAAAGGCGGTCCACGACGCGGGCTACGTGGTGCTGGAAGCGCCCGGCGAGGGCGCCCAGAAGCAGCCAGTGGACGAAGCCGAGGAGAAGATGAAGGCCGCCCGCTTCCGCATGATCGCGGCCTGGGTCTTTACCGTGCCGATCGTGATCTGGATGCTGCCCGACATGCTGTTCGGCATCATGTGGCCCAACATGATGGTCCACAAGTTGGGCATCATCCTGTTGACGCTGCCGGTGCTGGCCTGGGTGGGTCGCCGCACGTACAGCAGTGGCATCCGCGCTGTGCTCCACGGGTATGCCAACATGGACACACTGATCACGCTGGGCACGGGCGTCTCCTTCCTCACCGGCCCCGTCTCGTTCGTCTTCCCCGGCGTGGCTGACTATGCGGGCGTCTCGGCCATGATCATGGCCTTTCACCTGACCGGGCGCTGGGTTGAGGAGACGGCCAAGGGCCGCGCCTCGCAAGCGATCCGCAAGCTGCTCGAGCTGGGCGCCAAGACGGCGCGCGTGCTGGTCGACGGTCAAGAGGTCGAGGTGCCGATTGAGAAGGTGGCCGTGGGCGACGTCATGGTGGTGCGCCCGGGCGAAAAGATCCCCACCGATGGCAGCGTGGTGGAGGGCGAGAGCGCCATTGACGAGTCGATGGCCACGGGCGAGTCCATGCCCGTCAACAAGCACCCCGGCGACGAAGTGATCGGCGCGACAGTCAACCAGGAGGGTCTGCTCAAGGTCCAGGCCACGCGCATTGGCAAGGACACGTTCCTGGCGCAAGTCATCAAGCTGGTGGACGAGGCGCAGGGCTCCAAAGTGCCGATTCAGGAGTTTGCCGACAAGGTGACGGCGGTCTTTGTGCCCGTGGTGATGGGCATCGCCACGCTGACGCTGCTGGCCTGGATCGTCTTGCCTCGCGTGATGGGGTCGCTGCTGCAGGCAGGCGGCTTCCTGCCCTGGGTCAATCCCAACCTGGGCACGGTCACGCTGGCCATCGTCTCGACCGTTTCAGTGCTGGTGATTGCCTGCCCGTGCGCTCTCGGGCTGGCCACCCCCACGGCGCTGATGGTGGGCAGCGGCATGGGCGCCGAAAACGGCATCCTGATCCGCACCGGCGAGGCCATCCAGACCATGAAGGACGTCAAGGTGATCGTCTTTGACAAGACCGGCACCATCACCAAGGGCAAGCCCGAGGTGACGGACGTGCTCCCGGCGAAGGGCGTGGAGGCGCAAGAAGTGCTGCGTCTGGCAGGCGCAGCGGAACGCGGCAGCGAGCACCCGCTAGGCCGCGCCATCTACGAACGCGCTCAAGCTCAGAGTCTCTCACTGCCCGAACCGCAGGAGTTCCAGGCCGCGCGCGGCAAGGGAGTCATGGCCACCATCGACGGTATGCAGGTGCTGGTTGGCTCACGTCGACTGATGGAGGACCATCAGGTGGACGTACGCGCGCTGCTGCCCGAGATGGAGCAGCTCGAGGCCGAGGCCAAGACCGTCATGCTCGTGGCGACGGTCAAGGACGGCCAACGCGTCGCGGCGGGCCTGGTGGCCGTGGCCGACACGCTCAAGGACGACTCGGTGCAGGCCATCCGCGCCCTGCGCGAGATGGGGCTGCAGACCGCCATGATCACGGGCGACAACCGGCGCACGGGCGAGGCCATCGCGCGGCGCGTGGGCATCGACCACGTGCTGGCCGACGTGCTGCCCGACGGCAAGGTGGCCGAGATCCAGAAGCTGCAGCAGCAGTACGGCCTGGTGGCAATGGTCGGTGACGGCATCAACGACGCGCCCGCGCTCAAGCAGGCCAACGTGGGCATCGCCATCGGCACGGGCACGGACATTGCCATCGAGGCCAGCGACATCACGCTCGTGCGCGGCAACCTGACGGGCGTCGTCAGCGCGGTGCGCCTGAGCCACGCCACGTTCCGCAAAATCCGCCAGAACCTGTTCTGGGCGTTCTTCTACAACGTAATCATGATCCCATTGGCGATCATGGGCTGGATGCACCCGCTGCTGGCGGAGATCTCGATGGCCACGTCATCGATCACTGTGGTCACGAATGCCAACCTACTGCGGCGAACCAAGATCGTGTAACCCGTATCTGCTGACTAACCTTGGGAGGCATTGGAAATGAGTAGACGTGTTTGGACAACCATTGCGGTGTTCCTTACTGTGGTGGCCATTGTGTTTGCGTGTGGCGTGGGCGCGTTGGCGCTGTGGCGCGTGCGGAGCGGCGTCGGCATCGGCATGATGGGTCGTGGGGGCCTGCTGCTGCGCCAGTGGCAAGGACGAGGCTGGCAATTTGGACGGGGATGGCAGGGACGCGGCGGGATGATGGGTGGCGGCCCCAGGTTTCTGGTCGGCCTAGCCATGCTCGCTTTGGTGTGCTCTTTCCCGCTGCTGGGGCTGGCGCTACTGATTGCGGGCATCGTCTGGTTGGTGAAGAGCAATCGCAAGAGCGCCCCGCCTGCGCCAGAGGCATGACCCGGCACTCAAGTGCCGACTACAAACAGAAAGAACAGGTTCGTAGTGCGCACGTGTCAGTCCTGTCGTCCCCGCAGCCCTGTCGGGCTGAGCCAGGGTGAGACAGGGCCTGTGCGCCGGGGCGGCACTTGTGGGCCGACTACGGACAAGCCAGTTCGCGTTCACGGTAGATCGGAGGACACCGCGTGTGCAAGGCAGTTCGTGTGCTCTGCGTGACACTCTGTCTGAGCCTGGGTTTGGCATGGGCAGTATCGGCACACCAGGCAGGAATGCGTCCGGTTGCCCCTGATGTGAGGGGGAGGCCATCCGCAGCGGCCTCCGACAACCGCAACGTGGAGCTGGTTGGGCAATTCGGCGGGTCCTGCTACGCCGTGGACGTCCAGGGCAGGTACGCCTATCTGGGAATGGCGCGACGCGTGATCGTGCTGGACGTGTCGGATCCCTCCCACCCCATGCCTATAGGTCAGACGGATCTTCTGCCGGATCTCGTGGTGAGCCTGGCTGTGTCGGGAAGCCACGTCTACGCTGCCTATGGCTCCAATATGTCCGCGCAAGTGGCCTCTAACGGCCTGAGCGTGATCGATGTGGCGGACCCGACCAACCCGCGCACGGTGGGTACCCTTGCGACTCCCAGGTGGGCAACGGCCGTGGCGATGAGTGGGAGCTACGTCTACATCGTCGAGGGAGCCGGGGGACGGTCTGATTTGCGCATTGTGGACGTCGCGGACCCAACGCGCCCCAGGGAGGCGGGCTTCTATGACGTGCCCGACCGCGCGTTCGACGTGGCGGTCGTGGGTGAGCATGCTTATCTTGCCTGCCTTGAGATAGGCCTTCGCATTGTGCGTGTGGCAGATCCCGCAAACGTGGTCGAGGTGGGTTCTTTGGACCCTCCGAACTTCATGGGGGCTCTACGTCTGGCAGTATCCGGTCACTACGCATACCTGCACTCGTCCTGCAACTACATGCTGTGTCTTGTGACTGTCGACGTAGCAGACCCCACGCAACCTCGCGAAGCAAGCCGATTCGGGCGTGGAATCGCGATCACCAGGATGGCCGTGGCAGACGGTTACCTTTTCGTTGTGAGCCCACATCTTGGCATGGTGACATTCGACCTCTCAAATCCGGCGTTTCCAGCCGAGTCTGGCCTCTGTGCTATCCCGGCGTGCGTGGTGGCCCTGGCCCTGTCTGGCAATTATGCGTATGTCGCGGCTACAGAAGAAGGGGGCGGGCTCTACATCGTGGACGTTTCCCAGCCCAACGCGATGGCACTGGCAGGCTCCTATTCGGAATGCGGCGCGGCCCAGAGCGTGGCAGTCTCCGATGGCTATGCCTACGTGGCAGGCAACGGCCTCTTCGTCTTTGACATCAACGACCCCTCCCATGCTGTGCGGGTGGGTGCCTGCGCGTTTCCCGGTGGAGGGGGCAGTGTTGTTGTGCAAGGCAGCCGTGCCTACTACGGAGGCCTTGGGCTGCAGGTGATGGACGTTTCCGACCCCACGCGGCCGCGCGCGCTGGGTTCGTGCCCTGTGCCGTCGGGCGTTGCCGGCATGGCAGTCGAAGGGCGATACGCATACGTGGCGAGCCGGGGCCTGCACACCATCGACCTAGTTGATGCAGCGCACCCGCGCGAGGTCGGGTTCTATCCGGTTCAGGAGTGGGCGCGGGGCGTGGCCGTAGCGCGCAACGTGGCCTACCTCTTGGCTACACCCTGGCCTGAGCCGAAGGACGCTGCAACCACTGGGGCAAGTCGCTTGGTTGCTTCGTACTCCGCAGGGCTGCACGTCTTGGATGTGTCGGACCCGCTGCACCCTGTGCAAGTAGGCTTCCTACCAGACGCTGGTGGCTCAGGCGCAGCGATTGATGGAACTTGGCTGTACGTCGCTGCCGGCAATTCGCTCCGCATCGTGGATGTCACCGACTCTGCGCACCCGAGGGAGGCGGCCTCGCTGGCGATGGGGGCTGAGAGTGTCGCAGTTGCGGGATACATGGCCTATGTCGGTGGCTGGCAGGGCTTGCACGTGGTGAACGTGGCCGATCCACGACGCCCGCAGGAAGTGGGAGTCTACGGGACCAGCTATGATGTTCTCTGCACTGCGGTGGCTGGGCACGCTGTCTATGCCGCCAACTACTATGACGGCGTGTTGGCCTTGCGTGTCTTGGGGCGCGACCAAGTCCGTGCCACGATACCGCCGGCTGGCGGCGGCCTCACTTCCAGTCTGGGCGACACCAACTTCGTCTTTCCTGCCGGGGCCTTCACGGAGACGGTGACGTTGACCTACCGTCACTTGTGGGCACGCAGCCACGTCGACGCCCGCTATGGCATCCGGCATGCCTTTGACCTGGGCGCTCTGTACACGGCCACAGGGCAGGTCGCACAGCTCGCGTCGGGCCAGGTCTACACAGTTGCGGTGCATTACACGGACGCTGAACAGGGCCCCGCCATTGAAAGCACCCTGGCCCTGTACGGCTGGGATGGAAGCGCGTGGGCCAGGGAACCGAGCAGCCGGGTGGATGTACGGAGCAACCTGGTCACGGCCGCACCCACTCATCTATCGGAATGGGCCGTGCTCGGTGAGACGCGCTGGACGTATCTGCCCGTCATTTGGCGACGCGGGGAAAGCGCAGCCAGGTGACCGACGCCGGCAATGAGTCTCCATGCGGAGGGACGCTGATGGACTCGCCGTCCACAACGAACACCGCTCTGCAGGGCATTCTGGTCGCGGACGCGACCCAGGCCCTGGCCGGGCCGTTCCTGGGCATGCTGCTGGGTGACCTGGGTGCCGACGTGATCAAGGTCGAACGGCCCGATGGCGGCGACCAAGCGCGTGGCTGGGGCCCGCCCTTTGTCGGCACGGAGAGCACCTACTACCTGGCCGTCAACCGCAACAAGCGCAGCCTCACCTGCAACTTCAAATCCGCAGAGGGCCTCTCCGTCCTGAGCCGTCTGGTGGATCGGGCGGACGTGGTGCTGACCAATGAGCGGCGGCGCGCCACGCTGCAAGGCCGCGGGGCCGACTATGAGCAGGTCGTGCGGTGCAACCCGCGTGTGGTGTACTGCTCCATCACCGGCTTTGGCATGTCGGGCCCCAACGAGGGACGCGCTGGCTACGACGTGATCGCACAGGGCATGGCGGGCCTGATGCCCATCACTGGCCCACAGGACAGTGTCCCCATGCGCTATCCGGCCTCGATTGCTGACCTGGCGACGGGGATGTACGGACTATCGTGCATCCTGGCGGCGTTGTTGGTGCGCGAACGCACCGGCCAGGGGCAGTACATCGACCTCTCACTGCTCGAATCCCAGGCCTGGTGGGGTGTGACGCAGGCCGTGGCCTACCTGATGAGCGGGCGCGCACCCGGCAAGCTGGAGAACGATCACCCCTACATCGTGCCCTACGGCGCGTTCAAGGCCCGGGACGGCTACTTCATCATCGGCTGTGGCAGCGAGCCGCTCTGGGCGGCGCTGTGCCAGGTGCTCGGGCTGGAAGGCGTGCGCGACGACCCGCGCTTCTGCAGCAACCGCGAGCGCGTGCTGCACCGCGCTGAAGTGAGACAACTGCTGGAAGCGAAACTGGCGGAGCGCGGCGTGGATGAGTGGTGTGCGTTGTTCGACCAGGCCGAGATTCCGGCAGGGCCAATCAACGGCATTCCAGAGATGCTCCAGGACAGGCAAATGCGCGGGCGGGGCTTTGTGGTCGAGCAGGACCATCCCACGCTCGGCGCCCTGCAGCTCCTGGCGAGCCCGCTGCACCTGTCCGACACGCCTGCAACCTACCGGCGACCGCCGCCTCTGCTGGGCCAGCACACTGACGAGGTGTTGGCCGAGTTGGGGTACTCGCAGGCGGAGACTGGGGAGCTGCACGCGCGTGGGGCAGTGTGGGGGGGAACCGCGCAGCGCAAAACGCAAGGCGTAGGCGCAGGTCGTACGGCGTAAGAGTCGGATTCGCCTCTGAAGAAAGAGGCACTGCCCATTGGCAACCGAGACCCGACAGCTCGTAACTGATAATTGACAGCCGAAAACCGATGACTGATAACTACAAACTGACTACCGGAAACCGATTTCGAGGAGGGAGGACCATGAGCGAAAAAAGGATCAACTGGG
>Ga0315274_10006035_pt1 | contig 17692 bp, 19 predicted proteins | sample YL17G02_20_MG_FD_203700 | JGI IMG/M metagenome (GOLD analysis project Ga0315274, IMG submission 203700) | Sediment microbial communities from Yellowstone Lake, YNP, Wyoming, USA - YL17G02_20 | ecosystem: Environmental > Aquatic > Freshwater > Lake > Sediment | place: USA: Wyoming | collected...
GCTCCACCGAAGGGGCTGGGCTAAAATCTCTCCGCTCTCTACCCCTCTATGGATAACTCAAAATCAGGAGTGCACTTTTAAAATGAAAATCTATTAAAAACGGTGCAGTTTTAATTTGCAAATGACAGAAAATAATAAAGGACTTGAATCTTGAGATCTCTATCCATTAAGATGGGGTTGACCATCAATCGCCTTGTCAGTTTTTAGTCTGACCATTTATATTTTTCTAACTTTGTTTAAGAAATAAGCTATGGAAATAGATTTTTTAAAAACATTGCTCATCATTTTCGGAGTTTCTGCCTTTGTCGTTTTTTTTCTTCATAAATTGAGAATTCCTTCGATTGTAGGATTCCTTGTCGCTGGTGTTTTCCTTGGGCCTCACGGATTCGGACTTGTCCAGAAGATTCGCGAAGCAGTACAGCCATCGTCATGAAGATGATTTTGGATCGAGGGGAGATCGATTCACCCCATGGTCGGCTCTCGATGGGGGTTTTTAATTTTTCGGGATCTTTGTGTTGTGCCTTTTATGCTATTGGTTCCTGTATTAGTCGGCGGGCGAGGGAACTTTATTGAACTGACATGGACTCTTGCCAAATCGGCCGCAATCCTCTTTGTTGTCATCTTGGGTGCCCGTTGGTGGTTCCCAACCTCCTCCACCACGTCGTCCACACTCGAAGTCGTGAGCTTTTTATCATTTCCATCATCCTCCTTTGTTTAGGGACAGCACTCCTAACCTCAAGTCTTGGACTCTCCCTATCCCTTGGGGCCTTCCTTGCGGGATTAATCATCTCTGAATCCGAATATGCTTATCAAGCAATCTCTGAAATCTTGCCTTTCAAGGACAGCTTTAATGGTCTCTTCTTCGTTTCGGTCGGGATGTTGATGGATTTAAGGTTTTTTAGTGAGAATATCCCATCTATATTTTCCTTAGTTGCCATTATTCTAATTCTTAAGACTATTACGGGTTTTTTCTCCCTTCATCTCCTCGGCCATCCCCGAAGAGTTTGAGACATCGATCGAAATTTTCGCTAAGGTGCTGCATCATTACCAAGTTCCGAGGAACCTGATCACCGAACAGATCGAGAAAATCAGAAGCGGGAGTTATGAAGTCCTAAGGAAAGTTGAAGTCCCGGTGAAGAGTCTGCCGGAGAAATGCGAAATCTTTCAGGCAGCAAGCTTGTTGGGATTATAGAAAGAGGTTCAAGCTAACGGGTGATGTTGACCGAAAAGGGCTGTCAAGGCGAAATATATTCAAATGGATGAAGGAGAAGCTATGGATGATATTTTAAACGGACAAAAAATATTGAGTATAAACAAACTTTTAACTTTTTAAGCATTCTACAAATCATTCTTATACGTCTCACCTAAAGACCTCACCTTAAAAAAATAATGATAAAAAAGTTGATGCCTTTTTGACAATTTGTCACCTTACTAAGTGTTTCAATACAGATTAATATTTAAGAAATATTTGTTATTTCAATATGTTATAATTTGGCATTAAATTTGCTTATATTAAAATTAAAAAATGCAAGTAATTTCATCAATTCCTTTAGAAACACGGAGGGTAAGATAATGAAGGCTAAGAAAATGATTAAGGATGAATCAGGAGCAGCTTTAGTCATCGCTCTTATTATGATCATGGTTTTAACACTCATTGGTTTGGGTACCAGTTATAACTCCATCATCGAAATTAAACTTTCTGGGAACAAAAGAGGAAACGTGGATGCTTTTTATGGAGCAGACAGTGGAGCTCAAGTAGTGATGGCAAATATGGAGAATTTCAATTTAGGAAAATTTGTCGATGACAAATACGATCCTTTCACTGATGCGAGTAATCCTAATGTCACTAAGGCAAAAGTGGTCATTGAACATTACCCTGATAGAAAAGGTTCACCAAGGGGTTTTGGGATTAGTGCTGTAAATTTTAATTTTGAACATTACATGGTCGAGTCCACAGGTGACGATAGACTCGATTTAAGCACCATCAAATCCACCTGCTCGATCGACCAGAAAGTGGTGAGGCTCGCTCCCACACAACAAGGAGGATATTAGTCATGCTAAAGAGATTGAAAACTCTTTTTCTGTGTCTCTTCACCATTACCTTCAGCTTGTTATTTTGCGATCCTTCTTATGGGATGGACATAGACCTCTACACCGTTACAGGTCAAGAGGTTCCTCCCAATGTTTTGGTCATTCTGGATAACTCCTCGAGCATGCTGATAGAAGACCAAGCTCCCGAATATAACCCTAATTCGCCTGCATTACCGCCTGTTTACTCCGGTTCTTATCTTACCAATGCGGTTTACAGCAAACAGGGTCCCGATTGGGTTCTCTTCACCGATGACGTCAACAACATTGTTTGCACCAATGCTAAGGATATGTTGACTGTTTATGGGATGTACAATGGCAAAATGAACAATAGCAATTTTAATTGTACGGGGAAGGTCATGTTCCTCCAGACAGGAAATTACCTGAACTATTTGGCGTGGACTACTACCAGCAATCAGCCCAGGCTTGGACTGGCAAAGGGAACAATTCATAGTTATGTCAATTCCACCGAGGGGGTCCGCTTTGGATTAATGGTATTCAATGCAAACGGTCAGGGAGGACGGGTGACCGTTCCGATTTCCAATGACAAGCATTCCTTATTTAATGCATTGAATGATATTACACCTCCCACCGTTGTCAATTGGACGCCATTAGCAGAAACCCTATATGAAGCAATGCTCTATTACAGAGGTGGTCCCAGTTATTATAATCCGGGCACAAGCTACAACAATTCTACGCTTCAGTACTGGTGTCAAAAGAATTACGTCATTCTCATTACCGACGGAGCACCCACAAACGATGTCATGGACGATCCTTCAAGCCCGATAATCAATCAAATTGGAGATTTTCCTAAAATCGGAGATTACGACAAAGATGGGAGCGACCCTGGAAGTTACACGGAATTAGGATCTCACTATTTGGACGATGTGGCCGCATATGTCCATAATAATGATATGTCAGCCATATTGGCGGGGCGCCAGAACATCACGGTTTTTACCATTGGATTCAATCCAAGCCAGTTTGCCATTGATTCAACCTTACTGCAATCCACAGCGGCAAAGGGGGGAGGGAAATACTTTTACTGCCACAATGCCCAAAGTTTCAAGATTGCATTTCAGCTGATCATCGAAGAAGTATTGAACAAATCGACCTCCTTTGTGGCGCCGACTGTTCCCATCAGCCAAATGGAAAAGATGGCCAGTGAGGACCGCATTTATTTAGCAATGTTCAAACCTACAGAGAGAAGCTTCTGGAAAGGGAATATTAAGAAGTTTGGAATCGCAAGATCCAATGATCCTGCAAAAGGGATTGTGATCGGGGATGTCCTTGATAAGAACGGCAATCTGGCCATTGATCCTCAATTGAATGCAATCTATGATACGGCTGTCTCCTATTGGTCAACCACTGAAGATGGAGGAGAAGTGGAAAAGGGTGGTTTGGGAAAGATTCTGTTGGATATGTCCGACCTCTACCAGAGAAAAATCTACACCTATCGAGGAACCAATATCCTTTTACAAGATCCTTCCAATGCCTTCACGACAGCGAATATCTCTGCTGTCTTATTAGGTCTCCCTACGGATGACGAAAAGAACAAACTGATCAACTTCATTTATGGATATGATTCCTACGATCAAAATGGAAATGGAGTGACCGCTGAAAAAAGAGATTGGATCTTGGGAGGTTTTGTTCATTCGAGGCCTCTCATCGTCCATTTCCCCTCACGGACAGTGATTTTTGTTGGAGGGAATGATGGAATGCTTCATGCTTTTGATGATGGGACTGGAGCAGAGTTATGGGCATTCATCCCCCCTGACCTGCTGCCGAAGCTCAAAAATTTAAGCGGGAATACAGTGGAAGTATTTGTAGATGGTTCACCCAAAATTTATATCGAAACTGGTGAGAATGATGCGATTACAAAAGCGATCCTCATCTGTGGGGAACGCAGAGGAGGAGACCACTATTTCGCCCTCGATGTGACTGATCCATCAGATCCACAATGGCTATGGGAGATTCATCCCGGGATGGCTGACTACGCCCAATTGGGCCAGACCTGGTCTGCCCCTCTCATTGGTAAGATCAAACACGGATCGAATGATAAATGGGTCTTCTTTATTGGCGCAGGTTACGACACAAATCAGGATCAACTCCCTGTCCCTGTAACATCAAATGATACCAGAGGCCGCGCGATCTATGTGGGCGATGTTATGACAGGAGAGCGAATCTGGAAGTATTCCTATAGCGATAATGCTCTGATGAAGTATTCGATCCCCAGTGACATTACAAGAATTGACACAGATGGAGATGGAAGGATCGATCGGCTCTATGTGGGGGATGTGGGCGGTCAATTGTGGCGATTCGACATTGTTGATCCCTCACCTTCGAATTGGACAGGGAAGTGTATCTTCGATTCAAATTATCCACCCCCTGCCTCAGGAGATCGTCGGAAGATCTTTTATCCTCCAGATGTCTCTCTGGAGGCGGATTGGAGTGACTATGAATTACTCCTCTTTGGGACAGGTGATCGTGAACATCCGAGAAGTAAGAATGTTACCGATCGACTCTATACTGTCAAAGATCGAAACCCCAGTGACGTATTGAATGACAGCCATCTGGTAGATGTCACAGCAGGTCTGCTTCAAAATGCAAACACTCTGGCCACCGATAAGCAGATTATCCTAAATGATTTAAAAACAAAAAGTGGTTGGTATATCAATCTGGATCCGAACAGTGGAGAAAAGTGTATATCTCCAGCATTGGTGTTTTTCAAAATTTCATACTTCTCCACCTTTATTCCGTGTACCGAAGTGGCGACCGACCCCTGTTATGTGGGAGAAGGGCTTGCAAAGCTTTATGCACTCAGCTATTTAAACGGAAATGCTGTAATCAACTTTGACCTCACCAATGATCTCGGAGGTGAAACACTTACCAAAGATGATCGGTCAATGCTCATTGGGACAGCCATTCCCTCCGGAACCATTGTCGCCATTATCGGGGGAACCACTGCTACAGGATACATTGGTGTTGGAGGGGGAATATTTAAAGCTCCGCTGAAAACTTCTAAAGTCCTCATTCCAGTGAACTGGAGACAGAGGTTTTAAGGAGAATAGAAAGATGAAAACTAAAAAATTAGGGATGATCGTCTGTATTTTGGCAGGATGGTTCATTTTATCCGTCACCGCAAATTGTCTCGCAACAACTGGAAATGTACTCCACACCCAGGGGTTAATTAATCCCGGAGGGAACCTAAAGGCGGGATATCTTCTAATCAATGAGATGAGGATCCACATTGACAAGGTAACACAAGTCATGGATCAATATGGAACACCCATTTCGGTATTGGAACTCAAACCGAAGGGATGGGTCTATATCGAGATAGAGAAAGATCCGATCAAAAAAATTGCCACAGCCAGGAAAATTTATCTCTTACCTCGTTATGTGACACCAGCGGATAAAAAAAGATTTTCCTTTATGAAGTAATTTCAGATTTGGAATTTTCATAGCCCTCTAACATTTCAATCCTGAGATCGAGTTATTTCCCTAAGAGTATACCTCTGAAAATAATAGATCTTACCGGCCCTTACCATGCATGGATGAATCAACGGGATGTGAGAAGGAGTCCATAAGGATTAAGATCATTGGTCTTGGTTCGATATGTTTTGAATTATTTCTCTTACAACAGTATCGATAGAGAAATATTCAGATATTTCTATCGTCTGATCTGCATATTTTTTATAGAGGGAGAACCTCTCATAAAAAAGGCCTTTCAAATTTTTCGTTTTTAGTCCGATAATACCTCTTGTCGATTGGTCTGGAATCCTTTTCTCAATGTTTTCTAATGGGGCATTCAAGAAAACCACAATAGAGATTTTTTTAAGAAATCTCATTGCCTCTTCCGAATAGATGACACTCCCTCCGGGAGAGAGAGAACAGAATGCTCCAACTTACCAAGTTTCAAGATAGTCTGCTCTTCGATTTCCAAAAATCGTTCTTCACCCCATTGATCTATTATCTCCTGTAATTTTAAATTGAATTTTTTTTCAATGAGTTCGTCTGTATCAATGAACCTGTAAAGCAATTCTTTTGCTAACTCCTTGCCTATGACACTTTTCCCCACGCCAGCCATGCCAATTAAAGTGATATTCCTATTCCCCGGAGATTCAGTCGAATAGCCCATTCGCTCCCTGATGGTAAGAAATGATAAGCCAACAAGTTCGTTGTTTTGTTACCAATTTATGATGATCGTGACTTTATGTCAAGATGACAAAATCTGGACTTCACTATTTTGAAGACCATAAAACCAAATTCGAATGTTTTTGAATCCTCATTGACTGTAATGAAAAAGAATGTTATTAAAATATTATGTATTTTCTCTCAAAACAATTTTTATCTCTTCTCCTCTCCATTTTCCTCCTGGGGGGGTGTGCTGGACTCCCAAAGGCTCAGCCACAAAAATCAGAACCTATCTCACCTCAAACTCTCCAGGTAAAATCCAAAAAAAATACCCCTCCGAATCCGCTCGCCTATTACCATTTCCTTCTCTCTCAGTTCCAATTAAAGGAGGGGAAACTTGACGAAGCGATTGAAGAAACCAAACAATCGATCTCATACGACGAAAAAGACCCTTTCCTGCGTGTGGGACTGGCCACCCTCTATATTCATAAAGGACTTTTGAACGATGCCATTGAGGAGTGTAAGACCGCTCTTATCCACGATCCCGATCACTTATCGGCCTATTTACTTTTGGGGGGCATATATACCTCCCTCAAAAAGAACCGCTTGGCTATCGAATCTTACAATAAGGCTATTAAGATTGATACCCAGCATCGGGAAAGCTACCTCTTTCTCGGTTCCCTCTATGCAGAAGAAAAGGAATATAACAACGCAATCCAGATTCTTCAACAGTTCCTCAAGATCGAGCCCAACTCGGCAATAGGTTTCTACTATCTTGGAAGAGTATACGCCGAGATGAAATCATATGAACAAGCAAAGAATTATTTTTTAAAAACCTTAGCCATCGAACCCAATATGATCATTGTGCTCATGGATTTAGGGGTGACCCATGAGATTCTGAACGAGCCGGAGAAGGCAGTCGAGGTCTATCAAAAGATCCTCAACCTCGATCCGAGCAACAAAAAGGCAAGACAACGACTGGGTCAAATCTTCATCAAAAAGAAGAAATTGGACGAGGCATTGGGTCAATTTCGGGAGCTTCAAAAGTTCGATTCAGAGGACTTCGATATCCGTACAAAGATGGGCCTGATCTATATGGAACAGGGAAAACTGGACCAAGCCATCTTAGAATTCAACTTTGTCCTCGCCGCCCGTCCCAAAGAGGATCGGGTGAGATTTTATTTAGGAGCGGCCTATGTAGAAAAAGAGACATTCGATCAGGCTATCTCTGAATTCAAGAAGATCTCTCCCGAATCCGACCTTTTTCCCGACGCGAAAAGAAGCATCATCCTGATCTTAAGAAAACAGAACAAAATCGAAGAGGCCATTCGAATGATGGAGGAATCGATTCAGATCAAACCGAACGATGGAGACCTTTATCTGATCCTCGCAGCCCTTTTCGAAAAAGAGAACCAATTGCAAAAGGCCCTTGATACTCTCAAAAAAGGCCTTGATCACAACAAAGAGGATATAGAGATCCACTTTCAGCTTGGAGCGATCTACGATAAGTTGGGGGATTTTGATAAAATGGTCACTCAGATGAAGGAGATCCTCCGATTAAACCCCAACCACGCCGATGCCCTTAACTACTTAGGCTATTCCTATGCTGATCGAGGCATCCATCTCGAAGAGGCTCTCCATTTGATACAGAAGGCGATGACCTTGAAACCCGATATGGGCTATATCACGGATAGTTTGGGTTGGGTCTATTTTAAATTAGGAGACTACGAGAAGGCCGTAACCGAACTTGGAAAAGCAAACCAACTGACTCCGGACGATCCCATCGTCAACGAACATCTGGCCGACAGTTATTCCAAACTGAACCGGATCGAAAAAGCAATAGAATTTTACGAAAAGGCTCAAAAACTGGATCCCAAACCGGATCAGGTGGAAAGGTTAAAGGATAAGATTAAGGAACTGAAAGAAAAGAAGAAGTAATCAATTCTCGATGGTCAATTCCCAATGGGCAATGATCAATTTTCAGTTTCAATTTTTGTGTTCATTGATCATTGACAATTGATCATTGCTAATTGACCATTGATTTTTATTAGCCTCCTGCCACAGGAGGGAAAATACTCAGGACATCCCCTTCCTTTAAGATCTGCTCCTTTTTTCCGTGAACGCCATTAACCAGAATGATCTTGGGTATCTCTTCGGGTATTTTGAGTCGAGACAAAACATCCTGAATTCGGGTAGAGCCCTCGACCTCCATCTTACAGGAAAAACGACTGCTTCCTTTAGGAAGGTAATCCCTCAGCGTAGCAAAAAGTTTGACTTCAATCTCCATCGAATGTCATTCTCCATTTTCCTTATCACTGTAAACCCTTTATACTATAAAATTGCCTCCCTTACAAGAAATTTGAGCCCCCTCACCCCACCCGTTCGGCTGAGCTCACGACGAAGCCCTCTCCCCCCTGGGGAGAGGGGAAGGGTGAGGGGAATTCTTGGGAAGAAGAAGGGATCAGACGATCTGAATTTTCCCGCGGGGTTCTTCGACCACCTTCCCCACGATGCATGAATCGATGTTCCCTTCTTTTTTGAGTGCCTCAACCAGTCTTTCCGCTTCATGGGAGGGTAACGAGATCAAGAGCCCGCCAGAGGTCTGAGGATCATAAAGGATATCCACCAAAAGATCAGGTACATTGGAATGAACCTCCACCCGGCAGGAGAAAAAGTCACGATTCGCGTGGGCACCTCCAGGGATCAAACCCAACCTCGCATATTCGATGGCCTCAGAAAAAATAGGAATATCTTTTGATTGGATCACCATCCCAACCTGACTCGCCGAAACCATTTCCATTGCATGTCCGATGAAACCGAACCCTGTGATATCAGTGCAGGCATGAGCTCCAAAGGCTTTCATCCATTCCGATGCCTTTCGATTGAGGACTCTCATGCTCTCTACCATCTTTTGGACTGCCCCATCAGAGGCCATCCCACCTTTAAGTGCTGTGGCGATAATCCCTGTGCCGAGGGGTTTGGTTAAAACCAATCGATCCCCTGGCTCTGCCTTTGCGTTTGTGATGATTTTATTTGGGTGGACGATTCCTGTCACTGCCAGACCATATTTAACTTCTGGATCCTCAACGGTATGCCCTCCCACCAGGGCTACGCCAGCTTCCTCCATCTTCGAGAGCCCTCCACGCAAAATCTCTTTCAAAATCGAGGAAGCGAGAACCTTGATGGGAAAGGCTACCAGATTTAAGGCAGTGAGAGGGGTTCCTCCCATTGCATAGACATCGCTCAAAGCATTGGCAACGGCGATCTGGCCAAAGATGAAGGGGTCGTCCACAATGGGGGTGAAGAAATCGACGGTCTGAACGAGGGCAACCTCGTCATTCAATTGATAGACCCCGGCATCATCGGATGTCTCTAATCCTACCAAGACCCTTGGATCTTTCGGAATACGCAGTCCCTTTAGAATCTGATCCAGATCCTCTGGACCTACTTTGGAGGCTCAACCTGCTTTTTTGACCGTTGCCGTCAGGCGCACACCGTTCATTCCTTTTCTCCATCCTATGAATTGATATCTAAATTTTTTCAGATATCTTTCAGCCAAACTAATCATATCGCAATAAATTAAATTCCAATAACCAAATCCCAAATTCCAAATAAGTCCCAATTACCAATGTCCAAATAACCAAAACGCCCCTCACCCTTCCCCCCGTGGTCGGGTCTTTTCGACTCTCCCCGCCGGGGAGAGGGATGGGGTGAGGGGCACAAACTTTCCACCTTGGTCTCTAGTATAACATTTCATGATGGATATCCCATTTTCTTTAAAGAGACGCAATGCCTCTTCTCTCAACCCAAGTGGCAGTTCGAGGGCCACACCACAATCTGAACTGATTTCCCGTGGCACAGGAATGAGATCGACCTCCATCCCCTCCCTCTTAAGAACTTTCTCAGCCCTCATCACCTGGTGGACCGATTCAAAAAGAAAAATGCACTTCATGGCCTGATCAGACGATCGGCTTCTAATAAGGACTGGGCGATCTCATACATATTGGAAATCACCCCTACTTCTACCTTCTCTTTCAATCCATAGAAATCAAGACAGGTTCCGCAGGAGAGGATCTCCACCCCTTCCTCTGATAAGGCTCTGAGTGTCTCCAGGACTTCAGAGCCCTCTGAGGCCAATCGAACTCCGGAATTAATCAAGATCAATCGAGAAGGCTTCATCTCCAAATCTAATAAGGTCTTTAAGAAAGACCTCATCAAGATCGATCCCAATGCCTCATCCCCAATCCCGAGGAGGTGAGAGTTAATATAAACCACCACTTTCTCTCTCTTTTGAGACGATTTACCCTCATCGCTGAGCTTCACCTTTTGGATGTGAAGATAAAAATCTTGCCCTCTCCTCTCCACATCCACCAAACATCCCTGACTTCGAACGAAGCGTTCTACATTGTCACAGGAAGATGGGTTATCCACAATAAGTATCAATTCACCTTCTTTTAACGTTTCGAGGGCTTGTTTAGCCATGAGAACGGGTTGAGGACAGGTTTTCCCTCGGCAATCGATCTCTGACATTTTCCCCCTCCCTTACAAACCATTTTAATGCCTCAAAAAAAGATGTCAAATCGGTTTTTTCAATACTTTCTTCTCCTTTTTGGTGAATAGAACGATAGCCGAGCTTTTTGCGTTGTTAGTAAATCGAGTAGCAGCAAGGGTTTGCTGAAATCCTCTCCTCAGCGAGGTTGACCCAATCTACCAAAATTACAACAAAAGATCAAATTTTAAACGTAAGTCGCGAGGGGTAAATCGTGAGGTGAAAGAAGGAAATCGTGGGGCGAAACCCTATCGGACGACGCTTTGGTTCTAGAGGTGTCATTTGATCAACTGATTTCTTTCTCTATGTTTGTAAATATCTCCAGGAAGTTTTCACCCAGGGAGTGGTCAAACTCTTTTAACCATCTTGCAATATAATCTGAATCATATCCCGGGTTTTTTAAAAGAATGGATTTAATATCTTCAATATCTCTACCCCTGCCAGAAATAACCTTATGGATCACTACATCTTCAAGAGAGGCAAATTTAACAAGAGTTCTACCCATTTTTATATCCTTTGCTCTCTCTATCGCCCCCCTTTCATAAGGAGAGATTGAAAAAATAAAATCAACCCGTATACCACTTTTTTTATCTATAGTGGGAAGGACCATGGTTCTCTCTACAAACTCCTTATCATTCTTAACAAGAATTTTAAGACTCATTGGCGGGATGATTTTTTTAACTTTGCCCAGCTCATTCACCCCAATACCGAGGGTGATATCGATATCCCGGGTCAGTCTTGGCTCTCCATAAAGAAGCACAGCCTGTCCGCCAATCACCATATAGGGGATTGAAGCCCTTTTCAACTCTCGAGATATCTTTTTAAGCAGTCTTTGAAACACTGTTAACCACCTTTGCTATTTTTATATCAGCCTCTAATCCCTCAAGAGGGTTTTTCAGGGGGATGACGCCAAGAGAAACTGCTTCGTTATACAGACTCTCTACAATCCGAAAGTTTCTCATTATATCCACTTTCTCTTTTCTCACGATTTCCATCTCAAACTTTTGAAATTCATTATTTTTTATCATCTTTCAAACCTCTGTTACTATAGAGTCACCCGTTGAAAGGATAATATAATTTATCAAAAATACAGCAAAAAATCAAATTTTTAACGATAGGCGTTAGGGGTTGAAAGATTGAAATCAACACCTGACGCTTTACGATTCACGTTTTGGACTGATTCAATGGCGAATCAGAGATTTATGAATTATAATGCTTAGACATTTATGCCTAACCGATTCGTCCTCTTTATCGCTATTGTTCAATCGATCCTCTTTTTGGGGCACTTGTTTCTATATAGAACCCTGGTGCGCTTTTTTGGGCTGGCCAGTCCAGCGATGCTTTTGACCTTGAAAGTTGCCCTGGGTCTGTTATCAGTTAGCCTCGTCTTAACGTCGTTTCTTGCTTTTCGTTATTCCAACCTTCTGGTGCGATTGCTATACACGGCTGCTGCATCCTGGTTAGGGATTTTTTACCTTTTCATTCTTGCGGCAATTCTTTCCTGGATCCTATACGGTCTGGCCAAATTATTTCACTTTCCCTTAGACCGCAAAATATTGATAGAGATTTTGATCGGGATAGCCTTGATGGCAAGCCTCTATGGATTTATCAACGGAGGAGTGATTCGCACTACCCGAATGAGTCTTCAACTTCCTGGTTTACCAAGCCAGTGGAAAGGCAAAACCGCTGTCTGGGTGAGCGACACGCATTTAGGCCAGGTAAGAAATTACGGGTTTGCTCAGCAGATTGCCGCAATGGTACAGAATTTACATCCGGACATTGTCTTTATCGGCGGCGATCTCTATGATGGTGAGGCAGTCGATCTGGATAAAGTGACTGAACCTTTCTCCAGAATCTCCGCTCCTTACGGCACCTATTTTATTACCGGGAATCATGAAGAATTCTCTGATAACTCCATCTACCTCCAGGCCGTGCGGCATGCCGGGATACGGGTCTTATATAATGAAAAGGTTGATCTGGATGGTCTTCAGATCATTGGAGTGGATTATAGGGATTCAAGAAATGAAAATCAGTTTAAAACGATTTTACAAAATATGGGTATCGACCGTCTTAAGCCCAGTATTTTGTTGAAACATGCCCCTTTTAATTTGGAGGTGGCAAAGGAAGAAGGAATCTCGCTCCAGCTTTCAGGCCACACTCACCAGGGCCAGGTCTTCCTTTTCCGAATGATCACCTCACGGGTCTATCATGGGTATGATTATGGATTAAAATGGTTTGGCGATCTCTTAGTCTATACCTCCAGCGGGGCTGGCACCTGGGGTCCTCCCATGCGCCTCGATACAAAGCCGGAGATTGTGGTCATCAAGTTCATATAAAGTATTGAGTCTTTACCCTGATGTTGCATAAATCCTATCAGACAGGAATACTTCCAAAACTTTCCAATGCGGTTTTGTTAGGAATTTTATGGGTAACACGCGTTTTCACAAAAGTGGTCTTTGTAATATGCTGGGGATTCCCGTCTTCAGCATAAAAATGTGGCCGCCCTGCCTTCGCCGAAGCGGCTACGCGCAGGCAGGTGGAAAGCTTTTCCAGCATCCCTGTCTGCTGGATTATGTGGCTTTTTTTGCAACATTAGGGTTTATTTTTAACTCATTGGTCTATGTTGTATAATTCATTTTTAGTGGAGATGGTATGTTAATCCTATCCGGTGTTCTCGGTGCTGCCCTCATCCTTATCGTTTTAGGGGATGCTTTTGAGACGATTGTTCTCCCTCGCCGAGTTACGCGTCAGATTAGTCTTGCCCGTCTTTTCTATCAATTCACCTGGCTCCCCTGGTCAGGAGCGGTTCGTTCGATATTTTCGGGTAAGCGTCAGGAAACGTATCTAAGCTGGTACGGGCCCCTTTCGTTACTTCTGTTGTTGATCCTTTGGGCGACTGGTCTGGTCATTGGCTTTGCACTCGTTCACTGGTCATCTGGCTCGATGATTAAAACGCCGGAAGGAACGACGGGTTTTAGTACTTATCTTTACCTGAGTGGCACCACCTTTTTCACCCTCGGGTTAGGAGATGTTGTGCCCAATACCCCACTCGGGAGGGGGCTTGTCGCGTTTGAGGCAGGGATGGGGCTTGGCTTCCTAGCACTTGTTATTGGTTACCTCCCAGTGCTCAATCAGTCTTTCTCCAGGCGCGAAGTGAACATTTCGCTACTGGACGCACGGGCAGGTTCGCCGCCTACTGCAGCCGAGATGTTACGCCGGCACAGCCATGGCCGTGGCATGGAGGAACTCCAACAACTTTTTCACGAGTGGGAACGCTGGTCTGCGGATTTACTCGAAAGCCATCTCTCCTATCCTGTGCTTGCTTATTTTCGTTCTCACCACGATAACCAGTCCTGGCTTGGGGCCCTCACAGCCATTCTGGATGCCACTGCATTCGTCATTGTCAGTCTGGAGGGTACCTGTGAGCGCCAAGCTCAACTGACCTTTGCGATCACGCGACACACCATTGTCGACCTTGCTCAAATCTTCAACTGCCCTCCTCGTGAGCCAGAGCAAGATCGCCTTCCGTCGGCTGAATTGACTTCCCTACGCACCACCCTGGCTGAGGCCGGTCTAAGGCTTCGCGAAGGAAGTGGAGTCGACCAAAAGCTATCAGAGCTTCGCCGGATGTACGAACCTTATGTCTATTCCCTTTCCAACTACCTGCGCATCACTATTCCGCCCTGGATCCCTAAATCCAGCCGCATCGACAACTGGCAGACGAGTGCATGGGGGCGCAGTACCGGTTTTCAAATAGATGATCTATCGGGCGAAGTCCACGACGAACATTTCTAAAGCGGACCTTTTGATATGGCAATAAAGAACCACTCCTTTCCCATTAAAACCCATTCCTTTTAAGAGAATAGGCTCTATACATAACGACATAATAAATTGCGCATGTGGTGTCATTCCCGCCCCGTATCAAGTACGGGGTAGACTCCAGCGGGAATCCAGAAATTCTAAGACCGAAATTCAAAGACTGGATTCCGGGTCAAGCCCGGAATGACAATTAAAGAGGATAAAATTTTTAGATGCGCAAATATTTATGACGCTCAATATAATTCGACCAAAAACTCAAAAAAATGATTTATCTCAGGGGTCTCATCTTTCCAAAAGGCCGGTGCGGTCATTGAAGGCTTCAATAAGCCGATCGATTTCAAGGGCCTGACCATGGATCCTCTCCCAGTACTCCGGAAAATCGTACCACTGGGCTTCCAACTCAGAAAGGTCTTTGCCTTGCTGCTCGATCCAGGTGAAATATTTCAAATGATGAATCCGGCGTTTGTCATAATAGCTCAGCTCAAGCATATGGGCGGTCGATTCTGCCATCAGATAACGATGATAGTCTTTGGCCGCATCCATCTCTTCATAGAGACCGAGAGCCTCCTCCATATCTTTTAGCCGGGTCTGGTAAAGATCCATGGAATCGGTCCACACCGTCATCACAATGTCTCGCCGGGTCAGTTCGTAATATTTCGCGAATTTGATGGCGCAGAGCAGGTTCCCGATACTCGATATCCCCAGAAGAGGGAGTTTTGAAATGATGTCGTCCCTTACCCCCTGCTTTCCCAAATAGTTCCAACCCTCCGGCTCATTGAAAAGCCGGATGAGGTTCAGGCAAGAATCGTCATCCACCGCAATGACCATATCCGTATTCTTAACATTATGGATCCAGGGGACATGCTTGTCACCAATCCCTTCGATGCGGTGCTCCCCGTATCCGCAAAGGAGAAGCGTAGGACACTGGAGAGCCTCACCCGCAACGATTTTACTCTGAGGAAAAACTTTCTTTAAGTAGTCCCCGGCACCCAGGGTTCCGGCTGAACCGGTCTGGGAGATGAAGCCGGCATAACGGTCGCTGTCCGACATCACCTGATGAAGCACTTCTTCCACGGCATGTCCAGTGACCTCATAATGCCAGAGATAGTTTCCAAGTTCCTCGAACTGATTGAAGATAGAAATGCCCTTGCGGGTCTTCTTTAGTTCCCAGCATTTATCAAATATCTCTTTGACATTGCTCTCACAACCATGTGTGGCAATGACCTCTCCTGCCATTTTGGACAACCATTCGAACCGCTCCCGGCTCATCCCCTCTGGCAGGATGGCAATCGACTCGCACCCCAGAAGCGTTGCATTGTAGGCTCCTCCGCGGCAGAAGTTTCCTGTCGACGGCCAGACCGCCTTCTGAGAGGTCGGCTCGAATTGTCCGGTCACCAGTCTCGGAACAAGACAGCCGAAGGTTGCCCCCACCTTGTGCGAACCTGTGGGAAACCACTTGCCGACCAGGGCGATGATTCGGGCATCGACGCCGGAGATTTCGGAGGGGATCTCCATTGCGTTCACATTGCTGAATCCACCTCCAAAATCGAGGGGCTCATTCTTCCACCCGATCCGGAAGAGATTTAAAGGATGGACATCCCAGAGCCCGATGCGCTTCAACTGATTCTTTATCTTCCCAGGTATGAGATCAGGGTTCTTCTGCTGGCTCAGGGTGGGAATGATAATCTTTTTCTCCCGAGTCCGCTGGATCGTTCTTTTAAGCTGTTCTTCGTTTACGGTTAAATCAATCATTCAATTGCCCTCCTAGCGAGAGAATCATCAGGTGCAGTACCCTGAACTATGGTTCATTGTAGATCATCACTCACAGCCGGGCGGCTTTGGCCAGTGATCGGTAATGGCGGCTTCTGTTGAAGGCGGTTGGCATGAGAGCCAGGGAAGATTCGTCAAATTCATTGCCCTGAGGCGGATTGCGCATTTGTCTTCAATCATCTTCAGGATCAATTTTCCTTCTTCTAATTTCCATGTATAGACGCCGACGACTTCTTGACAGACCGGGTCGTTAGCAAGCAAAAGTTGGCCCGATTTCGGACTTGACAATTCATCTCTCGTTACGATGAAGGATCCTAAACTCCGCCATTCTGTGACTTCGTGGAATATTCTGAAAACGCCCTTATCCAATCTTAACTTCCATATCCCACCTTCCGGGGCATAGTCCGGACAGCGTCTGCAAGGGACAGGCGGGCCCTCTTTAAGCTCGAACTTGGTATAGGTACCATCTAAGATTGTTGGTGTGGGTGGAGGAAGGGGGGTCGTGAAAGGGTAAGGTGTCCTTTGTTGCAATTCGGACCAAACGCTCGTGGGGTTACTTTTAACCTCTGATATGCGAGGTGCACCCTGTTGCGCATTCTGCGCATAGGAGGAGCAGACAACTGCCATTAAGACAATCGCTGTAGCCAAAGTGATCATTGTGAAAAATGCTTTCCAATATCTCTTGGATCTCATTTTTCCTTCGACTCCTTCCCTCACCGAAATTCTAATCATCCCCGATTTTTTCTTATTTCCCGGATCATCATTTTTGACTGGATCTGTTAACTGACTGGATCTGTTAACTTAAGTCTGCAGTGATAGACAAAGATCTCAGATATGGAAGGACCACGTTTCGGCCAATCGGATCAATGTTTTTTGCGGGTGGGGAGGGAGAGCTGTCTCCCAGATTCAGAATAGGGGATCCCGAAATGTTGGTAGGCCAATTCAGTGGCCTTCCTCCCATTCTGCATCCTTGCAACAAAACCGATCTTCAGAAGAAAAGGCTCGATCATATCGACCAGCGTATCTCCTTCTTCCTGTAGGGTCGCAGCGATTGCTTCCAGACCCACGGGCCCCCCTTTATAATACCGGATGATGGTCTCCAGGAACCTGCGGTCGAGGCTTGTCAAACCGATCTCATCAACCCCTTCCAATTTTAATGCTTCATCGGCTATCCTCTTGTCGATCTTCCCTTGACCCCGGATTTCAGCAAAATCTCTGACCCTTTTGAGAAGGCGGTTCGAAATTCTCGGGGTGCCTCTGGATCGCTTGGCGATCTCATCTGTCCCTTCCTCATCGATGGGCACTCCTAAGAGGGCTGCAGAACGTCTGACCACT
>Ga0315274_10006036_pt1 | contig 17690 bp, 32 predicted proteins | sample YL17G02_20_MG_FD_203700 | JGI IMG/M metagenome (GOLD analysis project Ga0315274, IMG submission 203700) | Sediment microbial communities from Yellowstone Lake, YNP, Wyoming, USA - YL17G02_20 | ecosystem: Environmental > Aquatic > Freshwater > Lake > Sediment | place: USA: Wyoming | collected...
CCGCGCCATTTTTTATTTTTATCCTTTACTTTGAACCAGTCTACGGGGTACTCGTAAACGAAATGGTCAACACAATAAAGTTCGGCAGTCTTTTCTGCCGCCTTTTTATTCTGCTCCTTGCGCCTATTGGCGTGCACGTAAATGCTGTGGAGGACATACCCTTCATCTTTCATCATCTTTGCCGCCACTCTGGAGTCTATTCCCCCAGAATTAAGCACCACGGCTTCTTTTTTCTTTTCAGACATATTAGTTGTACATCTTAGCTCTTAAGTCTATTTTCCCCGCACTCCAACCTGACGTAATCGCAGTTAAGTAAGTCAGACCTTTAACTGAAACGCTAAACAACCTGTCGTCCGCCGTACCGGCGCAAGCCACCCCAGTATCCCCGTCCACCGAAGTCCCATTTTGTTCATCTGTAACGTCGAGGTAATCCCAACGATTGGTGTAAGCTTGGGCGGCATTGAAATCCGGTGCGTCTAGTGAATGCGAACCCTGGAACTTCACCGTCATAGTCGGACTGGAGATGAAATTCAAGGACAGATTTAGATGTTCCCAATCGCCGACATAAACAATCCTACCCTTAACGTGGAGGGTATGGGCGCCCGTCCCAGTGTCCGTAATATCAACCGCCGAACCCCCGGGGGCGACAGAAAGCTGAAAGGTGTCGGTAGTCGGATTGATGACGTAATAATTGGTCGCCAAAGACAATCCCGCCGGAAGAGTGGTAGCGGTGGTAAGCTGTACCAACTCCCCGCCTGTAAATCCGTGAGCGGCGGAAGTTACCAAGTCAGTTGCCGCAGTCACGGTAAAGACAGCATCGCTAACTTTAGACCCGTCGAATATAACCTGCTCTAAAGATAAATTTTTCATAATTTTCTATTGATTGATTAAGCGACCTTTATTCGTCTTTCTTCAAGATAACCAACAAATTGCCTTTGCCATCGACAGTCCCGATAACTTCATATCCATCTTGGAGTTTATTCTTAATGGCCGATTCCACATCATCTATCAAACCCGCCTGGTCGGAACTGTCAGTCTCCAAGGTAGGCATCCTTAAAACCAAGAGTTTTATTTTTAATGCCATATGTTTGGGATGAATAGTTTCTTAATGAATTGCACTTTTTTGAGATTCATCGACAGCAAGGCCAATCGACCGTTTCTGTCTTTATCGTAATCTTTGGCCTTTACCAGTCCGAATCCGAGGATCGCTCCTTCCTTTTCTTTTTCGTCGTATGCTTTTAGTTTTTTGAATAGTTTCATATGATTATTCTGGGATGTCCAGTTTGGTTAGTATCTTTTTGACCTTTTTATGAATCCAATCTAATTCGTCCATTATATCTGTTATGTCAATTTTTCCATCCTCAAAAAAACCAGCTCCTCCGCAATTTTTGCAAGGATCTTCAACAACTGGTTCCTCGGTTGTAGGATTATATGTATTACAGATTCCGGTCCCGTAACATTTCGGACATGTACTATATTTTTTTGCTTCATTCATATGTTTATATTCTCAGTCCCTCCCCGGCTCCCCATTTCGAGGAGCCGGTTTGGTACTGTTAATCTTATAAAGATTAAGATGTCGTGGCTAATGATCCACCGTTCACTCCGTTGTAATTCTCTACAAACGAGTACGTTCCACCTCCACCGAGGTCAGCTGTAGTCGTATTGACCACTGCCATCCTGTTTCCCATGGCAGTTCCACCACCGATTGTGATACAGTTTGTGATCGTACTGGTCGCTCCACCGCCTCCGTTGGCCGCACAGATGTCATTGTTGATGACCTGTCCTTTATAGGATAGGTTTCGAATGACGCTGGTGACCGTGCATCCGTCGCCGATCATGAAGTTGTTGTACATGACCTTGGCCCAGGTGTTGCTCGAGCCAATGTTTATTAGCGAGTCGAATGTCAAAGATGAGACGTTAGTTGCAAACGTGTTGCGTTCGATCAGCTGGAACGAACTTGACGAGACCGACATATCAACCTGAGCCACTCCATTTGTCGTGGTGGCATTCATATTGAAATGATTGTGATGGATATGCGAACAATCCGCCGTTCCTCCGGTAACCATTACTGATCCCTTGTCATTGTAGTTCTTAAAATAGAACCCTGCGATTTCGCAGTTACCGCCAGTTAAGGTGATGATATCGTAGTTTCCGGTCTGATGGATTTTGGTTGCGCTGTTCGATCCGAATTCCTGTTTATTAGACAGATAATCCAGTCCGATCAAGTGAACATCCCTCTTACTCATCGTAAGAGCCGCTGCAAGGTCGTAGTCATTGGTCGAAGGTAGAACTAATACATAGTCATTCCTTCCGGCTACGCATGCATCCAAGGCTGCCTGAATTGCAAGTTCATCTGTGTCTGCCGATGTGGTTGTGACATACACTCTTGGCACGCCATCTTTGTCCACTGGGAACTCATTTTTTAAGTCCCCAGCCCAAGCGTCCTCTCCGTGAACGACAAAGAATACTTTTCCCAACGTTGCCGGGAGTACTCTTGTCAATGCTCCGTATCTACTTAATTGATTTTCTAACATAGATTTGTAGTTTAATGATTTAGGTTTTTTTTCTTGGCCTTTATCCCAAGGCCCTTAATGGGTCGACCTTTGCCATTTGGTCTACTCGCTGGCTTAGGGGCGAGAGTGCTTAGTCGGCACTTTTCTGACTCAGGTTCCGCAAAGTGCTTTGGGCCCGAGCCAGTCGACTAAATCACTTTTATTGTGTTTAGGCGGTTCCGTCTCCTGACGAGAACTTTACCCATGCCGATCCGACCACGACGATTCCATAACCAGCGCGGTTACGGAACTCCTGATCGTCCGTTTGAACGTCTTCCGAATTGCTGTTGGCAGCGGGAGGAATTAGATGCGGAGATTCCCAAACGCCCAAATAGAAGGAACTCATGGTGGAGCAAGCGATGCCCCAATAAGTCCTCTTGGTAGAGTCTGGCGCTCCGGCGGCGGTAGTCGCCAATCTCGGCAAGATAACGTGCCGGTATTTGCCGTTATACACATTTACCACTCCTGAATGGAGGGCTTCGGGAGATGCTTGAGACCGCAGATGTTCCCTTGCGGTATTTACCAAATTCGGGTCATCCGTAGTAAACAGGATGTCGAAAGTGGCGGTTTTCTTTTCCAATTATGTTTGTCTTACGGTTACCCGTAAGTTCAGACTATCGCTTCACCTTTTATTAAATCATTCTGTTGGAAAGATTTTTGTCCTTTAATATAAGGTGTTCTTTCGTTTAGTCGTTGCGGGTGATAATTTTTTCTTGAGTTCCCATTGAGTCCCACAAGTTTCAATCTTAAACTTTCCTTTTCATCCCAAGTGAGCTTTTTTCTGTTTTGGTAATATTTTATTACCATTAAAGCTCGGTCTTTCTTCTGTTTCAAGTAGGGGACAATGTCCCTCAAGATACAATCGCATATTTTCCCAGTGGCATTATATCTATGGATTGGAAGCACTTTTTGTCCATTGAATTCTCTATTTTCTAATCCTAGCCATCCCCCATAAATTTCCTTCAAAAATTTTGGTATTTCCGCGTCGGTATTCCCGACGCATATTCTTGAATAGAAACTTGGTGTCCATCCCGATTGTCTTTGCTTCGGGGAATTAGTGGAATAAAGTCCTATGCTTCCTTCTCCGTCAATGAATCCGGCTAAATATGCTCTTTGTGTGTTTTTTATCTTCCCTCTGATTGACTTACGAGTTTGTTCGCACGAATCCGGCGAATTAGTAAGTTTTTCCATGTTATTTAGAAAGAATTTATACTGGGCAAAAAGATAATACTCTACCCAGATGGTTAAAGGTATTCTCCGTCACCAACCGTTCTATGGCCTCCAAAGCTCCCTTAGAGAGCTGTGGATTGTTGGCCAATCGGTTGCGGAAAGTAATGGAAGAACCCCTCAAAGCGTGGAGGGAATAGAACAACTGGAATGTATCGCCTACTGCGGTATCAATTGTCCGGCCGTCCCTATCTGTATAAGAAGTGGCAGTGCCAAAAGTCAGCCTATGGGTCAAATCCAAATCAATGGTATTCGGCCCTTTTTGCCCACCGCTAAAGAGAGCGGATTGGATTTCGGGATATTTATTCTCAGTCATCATTTCATAGGAAATCCCGATGTTCTCGGCTACCCGGTACTTGGTCATCGTCTTAGTGTCAACTTTGTTGCTATTCTATCGATAAATTTGACTTCTTATGTCGCGGTTTACCAATCACTAAGTCAAACTTATTGTCAAAGAACGATTGAGGCATTTCTGCTCAATTCTCCGGTTTCACATTATTATTGCCGGAGTTCGGACTATTGCATCGGCTATTTTAGCCGTCCATTCGTTTAGTCTCTGCACGCAGAGGCTTTTTAAATTGCCTCTTTCGTGAGTGTTGCCCATTGCTGGGTTTTCGCCATTGATTAGAATGGATTTTACAAGGACTACACATTTCTTTAATCCTTGTTGAATCTTGCCCCGTGCGGCTTGGTCGCTCTGACCCTTATAAGTAAGGTACTCGTTGGTGTCAATCTCAGAGAACTCACGGGTATTCCCCGTGTGCTCTGAGATGTTCATCTCCTTAACCAAACCCGAACCTCTCATCACTTGAGGGACTGATTCAAAGCCCTTAATCCAAATGACGTTTGCGAGTTTTCACTTTGTTACTATGAGCAAGTCATTTCTGCTTGCTTCTCGCCATTAAATTCTGACGAGGTCGGACTGTTGCACAACGGAGATTTTTAGGGAAAGTTTCTGTTTTTTTATGACAGAGAATACATAATGTTCTGCCATTAGAAATATCCCAAAGTTGTTTACAATTTTTAGTCATTTGGATATTAATGATATGATTTTCTTTCAATTGTTAATGTGCAAATCTCCGTTCCCTCTCGCTCAGTCTCTGCACCTGCTTTCGCTTGGTGGGCGTGGGCATTTCAGCGTTCGCCGTATATCAGAGAGGGTTTATACTTCGCAAAATTATTGTAATACGAAGTCTGGAAAAGATACTGTATTGAATTCCAATTTATTTTCAAATAATTTATTAGTAGCTACTGGTTTTCTACAGGCAATTTATCATGCTTTTTCATATTGCATTTAAGGCAAAGAGGTTGAATATTTGAGATATCATCCGAACCTTTTTTACTTAATGGGATCTTATGGTCTTCTGTAAGTTTAATTTCCGGTTCTGATTTTTTACACATCGGACAAATATATCCATACTGTTTTTTTAATAATTCCCATTCTCCAAATGTGTGAGAACCTTCAGCTTGCTGTTTTCTTTTGCTGTGAAGATTACTTATCCAACTTAGATACTTCGGATTTTGACATCTCCCATCTTTCCAAAAATGGGATTTTCTTCCTTTATGAGCATCTATAATTGCTTGCTTGTGTTGGTCAGAAAGTTTATGCCCTACTGCAAATTTATTTCCCTTCATTTGTTTTCGAAGAATTTTTTTCCACTTCTCCGAATGAAAATGTTGTCCTATTTTTTTCTGCTGTATTCGTCTTTTGGTTATATCAGTATGACGCATGCATTTTCTAGAACAGAATTTTCTGTGATGGGCTGTCCAATTATCTCTGACTTGTTTAACAATCCCACAAGTTTTGCACTTGAATTTTGGCTTTTTTAGTAATTTATATCCTTTGGGCATATACCGTTATAATAACAGTATTACCTACAAAAAGCCAGCAACTACTTTTTATTATTTGACTCCTTATTTAGATTAGAATGAGTTTAAATTCTCTAAATCTTGGGCAATGCGGAATTCGGCTTCACCAACAGAACCATCAGCTGCAGCTACACGACCTTTGACAATAATCAAATGATGATGAACGTCAGTATCTGTATCTACACCTTCATGGTCTTCTAAGTCGCAAGTGCGACCTGAGTCAGTATCACCAACTGCAATTGCACCATCAGTCGTTCGACCAATGAATGTGCAACGTTTTTCTATAGGTTCCCAAACTCTGAGCAACCTAGTAGCAGTTGTTGAAGCAGAATCTTCAGCAGCAATACCAATCAAAGCAGTGGCAGATGAAGTTCCAAGCGCGATGGTAATACCACCACTCGTAACTTGCATCATATCACCAGCTTCAATAGCAGCTGCACTTCCGGCAACAGTATGCTCTTTGAGCACCCACTTGCCTTTATGTTTTCTGAATGCATTTTGCATATATAAGAGAATTGTTTTAATCTCAACTTTACTCGACCAGTTAAAGTTCCCTTATCGCCGACATTTTGACGCGTTGAATGCGAGGGTGGCGTATCACTTTATAACGCAGTAGTGAAAGGGGATACTGCGAATTTTCCTAAATAAAAAGCGAACAACTATATGACTGGGGATTCCAGTCTAATTGTTCGCCCTTTGTCTGGGTAGAACTTTGTCTTATTTAGTTTTAACTTCTTCTTTTGGCTTCATTGCCCTTTCCACTATTTCTTTACCTATCCCCTGCATTTTCTCTCCTGCTTCTTTAGGAGGCATTGATTCAACTTCTAACTTTTCAATCTCTGCAATCTGCTCAACCAAATTCCTCTTGTCCGCGTAAAATTCGTTCTGGATCCTCGCGATGTTCTCCAAGGCATTCTCCATCTTCTTAATGTATGTCTGGGTAAGTTTACTCTTCTTCCCGCTATAATACTCTTTGCTAAACATAATTAGTCCTTAAAATTATTAATGTCGCTTAAATCCCCATGTAAATCGTCAAATGCGTCGGCCTTCTTAATCCGGACAGGTTTACCGTCATGACAAACAATCGTAATTTCCCCGTACCTGTATTTGTTCCTTATCAACGATACCAAATTCGTTTCATTTAGGGTCAGTTCCATTATTTTTAGTCAATATTTTATGAACGTCTTCCAAAGTCTTATCGTACATATTTTTGCCCCACAAAATCGTGTTAGCTTCGTCCAGCCTTTGGTTAAGCAGACCAGCCAATTTCTGCTGAATGTAATCTATGTCGATGATTTTAACTTCCAATTCCAAGAGTATCGCTAGGATTTTTTCTATGACGGGTTTGGTCATCCTATCCCGCAAATTCGTTGGATCGCAAGGGCGGGTATCTACTGCCGATTTAAATATCTCATTCGGAATTTCCTCTTTACTCCCGTCTTTATAAGTAATCTCAATCACTTGTCCCCCCAGATAGGTTTTCCTATCTAAAGGAGATAAACTCCTTATTTCTTTTAATCCAAAGAATTGTTTCATAATTTATTAATTAGTTGGTGGGAGGAGGTGTTAGAGTCTAAAAGATATATATTAAATTGTATAACATTTTTGTTTTCTCTAACACCTGCCTCCCGTTTACTTACTCTCCCGATACGGGCTCGAGCAAAGATTTAGGCACCATTGTCGTTGTGCCGTTAACCATTCTACATTCTACATCTCGTTCATTCTCTTTACCACCTTCTACTTTCTCCAACACTTCGACATCCTCAAACAATATTTTTTCTTTTACTGGAGGAGTAGGTACTTCAGGTTCTTCGTTACCAACATTTTCTTTCGCAGCTTTAGCAACTGCCTTTTCTTCTTTCAATCTAATTTTTTCTGCTTCTTTCGCAGCTTTAGCAGCTGCCTTTTCTTCTTTGTTCATATTAGTTCACAAAATTAATTCCTATATCATACTCTTTTTGGTTGTCCAAGCGGATGACCTTTAACGCAACATCTCCAGTCACTTCATCTGTGACCTTTGATTTTACTTCCGCCTCCAACTGTTTATAATTTCTAGTAAAATGCACTTGGTGCATCTCATCGCTAATCGTTCCATCTTCATACATCAATTTGCATTTTTGGACTTCAGGAATCCATCTACCAGTCGCGGGGTCAAGCTGGGGGGGTTCATCTTTAGTGCTAACCCAGCCCACAATTACCTTCTCAACCTTTTTGCCGTCTTCCCCTACTACCATCATTGTCCTAAGATTCACGTGAGAAGGAATCTTCCCTCTGTTCCTCTGATAGTATATCCCTAATTGCCTCTTGTCTGCTACCTGCAACAGCATGTCCCTGTCTTTTTCAATCGCCTGTAACCGCTTCATCATTTCTTCCAACTGCGACTTAGGGATTGTGATATCTTCCAATTTTACTTCTTTTTCTTCTTCCATAAGTTTGTTGTTTAATTGTCAAACTAACTTGTGCTTCTGCAAATCTTGGTCAGTCAACCCCATCTGTTTGGCCGCCTCGGCTGCTTCAGGCGAAATTTTCTCCCCCGTCGGATTCGCCAATGGTACAGCGCCCCCTGCCGAAGAAATCACCGCGTTAAGGGGATTCGAGGGCTTAACCCCGCCTATGGCGATGGTGTAGGCGTTTTGTACTCTCTGCCTGACTTCTTCTTCCACCTGTTCAGGAGTTTTGTCCTTAATCTCTACCAGCTTAAACGAATCATAGAAGAACTTAACCTTGTCAGTTAAATTTTTGTCATCCCCGGCCAGACCCTTAATGAACGAATTAACCATCTTTGATAAACCTTCCGTCTTCTGTTCGGCAAATTTGGTTTCAATCGTAGTCTGTAAAGTCCCAATCTGGGTTTTAAGTTCTTCGACTTCCTTATTCTTCTGGTCTATCACTCCCCTTTGCCCCGCGAGGTTCTTGTCCTTATTCTTCTCCGCTTCTAGCGCCGCTTTAGCTTCCTCCAACTCCTTTTCTTTCGCTTCCATCTGGCCAGATAAATCCGTGACTTCTTCATCCCGGAGTTTGTTGGTCTCTTCAATCGTCACTTCACGGACTTCATTTAACTTAGTCTCAACCTCTTCAGGGGTCAATGCTTCTACCGTATTGCCCTGCTCGTCAAATAGTTTTGCGCACATATATTATAAATTAATTACTAAAGCCAATGTCATCCCCAACAACATCCCGAATTCAATATAAGTTATTTTTCTCATCGTTTTCCTTTCAGTTTAAGTCCTCGACCTTTAACGCCATTTTGATAACCCTGTTTAGCGAAAACAGGGATAGCGGACTTTATGTTTACAATGTTTCTCCTGGCTCTGGCTTTTCTTCTCCTTGCCTCTCTCCCTTAGAAATCCCCATTTGGTCCTCAAACCACCCTTTAACTAAAATTAGACCGTTCAATGACCCCCGCCCGAACACCACTTGGTCATTATTGGTTGCTTCAAATCCTATTTTTTCCAGTTGCTCCTGTATCTTCAACTTCAGGACTTTTTCAAAGTAATGCTTATAAAACGCTTCGGCGGCCGAAGCCCTCGCCTGGAATTCCTCATCAGTCAGTTCGGTCTGTTTCAGCCTCTCAATCTCTTGAAAGTCCACCGAACCTAATTGTTTGCGTAAAAGCAAAACTGAACTTCTTAGAGTTTCGGGATTCATCCCATCATCCTTTCCGGCTGTTGGACTTCGACTCTCGGCCTTTTAATGGCCGGGGTGGTTTCAGTCCCTTGAGGCTGGACTACCGGCTGTTGGCCCTGAACGAACATCTTTTGAGGGTCTTCCTCCCAAACTTGAGCGAATCTATCCTGAACATAATTCGGTGAAAGCTGCAAACCCAAGGCAATGGCATCCTGAATTTCTGCTCTGAACATCAACTTGGACATTTCACTGGACTTCTTTTCTTTCGGATTCACCCTGACTATCCAGATTAATTTAGCTTGGGCGAGTTCTTTGGGATTTAAAGCAATAATCCTGACTGGAACTCCCATTTGGTCTTTCATCCTCGCCTCAGTAGACCTAATTTCATCCGCAGACGGGAGACCCTCGGTCGGGACAACCATCCTTACTCCCATTCCTTCGCCATCAATGTTGCGGGGCCTAGCCGTAATTCGGTATCTGTTTTTAAGCACCTGCCTAGCCTTATCCACTACGGTATCCAAAGGTTCAAACCACTTCTTTAAAACGTTCATTAACCTTAAACTGACGAGTTTCTTTTCAAGTAACGAAGCGGTTAAAATGGTTATCCCAAGCATCATTTTGGCCTGCCTTTGAAGCTCCACAATCTGGGTAGCTGTTGTCTGCCCCTTTTCTTTGCTCCCCGTGAACGTCTGGGAAACCGTATCCCTATCGATGTCCTTGGCAAGTTCCTGAATCATGTTGTATTCGCTACTCGTCACTCCCTGCGAACCCCTTTCGTCTAAGAGCGGGATGTCTCCGGGCTTAATACTCATCGTTATCTTGCCGGGCATCAAGACCTGCGAAGAAATGATCCGTCCGCTTATGTTAGCCCTGGCTGGCATAAACGATTGCAAAGTCTTCAGATACCCAAGCTTCTTCATCTCATCCAATAGTTCAATCGGGTTCTTATTTTCGGCAATAAACGACTTCCCGAAAGCGAAATCGTGCCGAATGGGTTTGTAATTCTGTTGAGTAACGCAGTACTCGTCATACCCCCAAGGAAAAGGATATCCTATCGGGAGCATCGGGATTCCATCTAATAAGATTTGGTATTCCTTGTCCTGCTTGCATTGATACCGAATTTCCTCAACCTGCCCCCCTTTCACGGTATCGAAGAGCCTCCAGTTTTTAACGCCCGCCTTGTCCATCCCTCCGCTAAATTGGGTAAGTGTCCGAGGGACATGCTTAAACATCTCGAAATCCTTATACTTCAGCCTCGCTTCTTCATAGCCAATAGTTTTAATCGTGAACAAATAGGGCTGATCGGAAATTAAATACTTAGTCAAATCACCCAAATAAACGGAAAGGGGACTCAAAATATTTCTGGTGGGCCTCCAAGCCTTCTTAACCGCCTTAGTTACAATTTTTACTCCCCTGAACTTCCCATCGTACTCTTCCGGCGTGCTCTTATCTAATTCCCATCCTTCAATCCCGACTTCTTCGACGAACACGTATCCCTGCTTCAACAGTTCATATTGCCGGAGCATTCTCTTTTCTTCGTCCTCATCAAGTTCATCAGTCTTTTCAATAATGTCCTCAAGCCCATTGCCCAATCCGTTGACGGGCAAATCATTCTCATCGTAAGCGGAAACATCGCCGGACAGATTGAGGCCAAGCAAAGAGGAGAGAAAAGCGAACAACTTAGTCCGGATCGTTCCGCTTGCATATTGGACGTCCTGTTTGTTCTTCTTGGGCGGAATCTTGGTATTAGCCAAATCCTCGTTCTTTTGCCAATTCTGTTCGTAAGTCATCCCGTCAAATTCGGAAAAAGGCTGGGAATAAATCTCTTTAGTCTTTTCCAACCTCGTCCGTAAGTTCCCCAAATACCTGTCTTCATCCTCCGAAAAATCAGGAGGGTAGATTTCAGGTAAATCTTTGGGGTCTTGCAATAAGATACTCTTTAATTCAGGCATAATTTTTTAAACAATTCTATTCCATATCCCCATTTGTACCCTAAAAATGCTTCGTCAAACTGGAATTCGTTGGGGATTCTGTTAACTGCCCCGTACACAGGACTGCCTTCCAGCGTCCGTCCTTCCAGCTTTATCGGGTACAAAATTGACTGGTTGGATGAATCATGTATAAATGCGTTATCAAAATTCATGTATTAATTTTAATATTTTTTATTCTATTCATCAACTCCTCTTCATTCAAATATTGTGACTTGGCCAATCTTTTACCAAAAAACGGAATCATACTAAACTTTATGTCTTGCAACTCGTTATAATCTTTTATTAATTCGTGCAATATTTCTTCCTTAGAACACCCAATTTTTCGCATTGACATTGCTTTCAAATGGGATATGTCAGCAAAAGAATAGGTATTTATAAACATTTCTTTTTATTTAATTCATAATTCATACGGCTCCAAACGGATTAAATGGGTCAAACTTTTCCTGTACTCTTTCCCTCATCTCCACGACTTCGGGGTCTTCCGGCGGAACGTCCGCAGTCCTGAAAGTTAAAGCCCAAGCGTCCGCACAATCTGGACTGGGTATCCCGTCTTTGGCCATTTCTTCCTTGCTCATAAGCAAGAGTTTCCCTTTTGTTCCTTCCAATTTCCTTCGGTACTTTATTTTACAAAGTTCATACCAATCATCGTCTCTTAAAAGCTTGCCGCCCCCGATTATCCATTCCCTGCCTTTCCAGTACATCTCGGCTCTCCGGTTAACATAGAGTTCGGCATCCAACCCATCAGGCTTCTCCCCCGCGTTTACTCCGTACATTCCTGGAAAAGCCCTGTTTAAGACGTTCCAAGCTCCCATTCCCACACCTACATTATCTATAAAAAGGTCTTGATTCCTTATCTTTTCCCCTTCCTTCTTAGTCATTAAAAATTCGGCAAGGTTCATCGTGTCGGGGTCGGAGGCTTTATAAATCTTTTTAGCTGCGTTGGTATGCCTCTGAACCACTACTGAAAAGTTCCTTCCTCCTGCGGCCACATCAGCCCCCAATTTGTTAATCCCAAATCCTTGGACTTCATCCACCATCGCGTTCGTAATTTGTTCTCTGGTAAATAACGGAATCCAAGCCGTTGCATCCATAATGGCCTGGGAAGGAATTTTGCATTCGTACAAAACGTCATAAAATGCTTCCTTCTTGGCTTCTTCCAGCTTCTCCGGGGTCACCCGGCCTTCCGCCAACCCTATCCGATAATCGATAATAAGTTTTTTGTAAAAAGGGGACTCCCTAGATTTATTAAAATGTTCTTCATCCCACGGATTCCCGACTTTGCATAAAAAACTGTCAGGCGAGTCTCCAAGCATCCTCATCACCAATGCGTGGTCATTCCCCTTTATCAAAGCCGCCTCATCTTCGATCACGTCATCCGCCCCAAACCCCAAAGCTCCAGCCGCCGTAGTGATGAAAATCTCTCCCAACGTCCCGTTTCCCGTGTCAAAATTTATCCTGTCCTTGTTCCTGTATCTCCTAATGCTCTCTTCACTTTCTTTGGCCCCGATTATAAATCTTGACCTCGTGAAAGGATTGTCAAAAATATGCTCAATCACGTACCCCATAATTATCCCAGCCTTATCAGTGTTGCCTGCCACAATGCAAGATTTTCCTGGATAAGTGGCTCGCCTAGTCAGAACTCCCAAAGCTATCGTTTCCGAATTGTGGGTCGGAATATGATTTTTCCCTACCAGATATATGCCATCTTTATTTTCTACTTCAATACAGTTTCCTTGTATTGGTTCAATTTTCTTAATATTTTTTATGCCAATCCGTCTTTGTTGTTTTACAGGTATTATTCTTTTTCTTTCTAAAATTGTCGGAATCTCTATTGTTGGAGTAAAGCCTAAAATATAAATATCTTTTTTCCCAACAATTCCACTAGAAGAAGTTGTCGCTTTAACTCTAGTTTCCGATACTCTCATCCCAAAACTTCTTATAAGCTCCGAAACATCATCAATAAGTCCTTTATCGGAATTTGTGAAGATTACTCTGTAATCATTCCATTCTCCCCTTTTGCCATTCCTTACCGAGCCATCCGTGTCAATTAAACCGGCCAATAACTCTTTCCTTTGTTCTATGGAAGCTCGAAGGTACTCATCTGGTATCCTCTTATTACCTCTTTTGGTTTTACCTTTTCCCTTTATTAAAATCCCTGAACTGACCAACTCCCCATATAGCCTCTGAAAATAACTTGTAATGACTCCCGTCGTTTTGTGGATAAAAATTGCCGTCCTTTTATAACCCAGATTCTCAATTTTATCTATAACCGCCGTATCTTCTGAAGAATGAGTTATACAATTCTTGCTGTACGTCCCATCTCCCAGCCAAGCACCCAATATGTAAGGATGGATTTTTAAATCTTTGCGGGGAAAATCCAAAGGTTTAATACTCGGTAAATGGAATTTAAAGTAATAAGAATTCCTCAGTTCATATTGGGATAATTCTTTCGTTTCCTTTATCCGATACCCATCTTTCCAACTACGGTGTGAAACCAACCATTCGTGATTTTCGTGAACCTTTATGCTTTCCCCATTTGTCAAATAAACTTCTAGATTAGCTTGGCCTTTCGGCATTACACTTATGATTTTAACTGGTTTTCCATCTAAACCAAAAACGAAATCGCCAATTTCCAATTCTCCGTGCGTTTTCCATCCTTCAATCGTTAAAACTGGTGTATCGTCGCTAATTAGTTTTCCGAACCTTGTGAAGCATTCAATATGAACCCTTTTATACTTCCTCTTGAAAATTAAGGCGAAAATTACCGCTTGTCCATCGGTCAGCTCATACGGGTATCCTTTGCGGTTCTTGTAGAGCGTCTTCACCAAGTCCTTCATCTCCTGTATTTCCGCTAGGCAGGACAGGCTCAACATTTGTTTGTTCAGCATATTTTTTGTCGGCCATAATCATTAAAGCTTTAGCAATGGGCTGGACATCAAGCAAAGGACTGCCATCTTCGCCGGTTACTTCCTGGAGTTTAGGCAATATCGAACCTGCCAATTTAACCAATATTTGTTTATACAGGTCGTAATCATCGGCTTTCATCTTAACCATTGGCTGTTGCAGAATCTCTAAAATCTTATCCAATGCCAAATTCCTTACTTGTGCCGCTTTTTTGCGGTCTGTGTAAGGCGTAGGGCCTGAATTACCAACTGCGTTTTTGTTTCCTTTTGCTGCTGCCATATTGTCTGATAAGACTAATTTTTGCTTATTTAAACATAAAAAAAGCGTCATTTAAAACGCCATTTTAGTAGTTTATCGGCTATTTTTGATAATCTGTGCATAATTATTGACACACATTAGCTTTAAACCTATTTATATTATAGCAAGCTCTTATTTTTTTGTCAAAATCCAGAAAAACAACGCTCAAAATTGCCCTACACGAGACTGGGATAGGAAACGGCTCAAGTAGCCGTTTTTTTTAGAGGTAAGTCCCCCACAATCATTATCTCACAATACTTGCATTTACTCACTTTTTCCCAGCCAGGCCAAGTTAAAGGCTCAAATTTATGATCTTTTCCCCGATGCGCGTTAAATCTTCCATCTTTTTGTAATTCTTTCGCGATTCGCATAACTAATATTTTTAATATTTCTCCAATTGGTTTTCATCTTCTTCTCCTTTCATTAACTTTTCGACAGCCTCCGCGAACTTCTCCAGATTATAAGTATTGACATTGTAACCTAGATAGCTTTCGATAATCCCCGATTGTATCTGTTATTATATTCATATGTTTATTTTTGTTTTAATTTTAGCTACGATACATTTCAAATGCATCATCTTCACAAGGAACTAATTTTTTAATATCTTCTTCCCTGCGTAATTTAGCGCCGTCTCTTGCTATCTGTTCATCAGTAGCTTCAAGGTGAGTAAATCCGCCAAGGTAATCTGCAGGCTCCAAATTGGCATCTAATGAATGATAAATTGCCCAATCGTGATACCCGCCTCTAATTGCTAACCAATTTACTTTTACATACTTACCTTTTATATCAGGTTCACCTTTTTCATTTACCAGGTTTGGACATTCGTCGTTAAACCAAGGGTGAATGATTAAATCTGAACCTTTAGCAAATATAGTATCAGATGCCATCTCTTTTAGTTGTTGTAATGTTAACATTTTATTCTCCTGAAGTTAATCTTTTAGTATTTGAATCGCAATGTTCAGTTACGACTCGTTCCAGAATACCGACCATTTCCATTAACGACTGCATAATTTCTACTGGCAATTCAAATGCTAAGTCTTTTTGCCAGTGATTAGTCATAATGGTATATTCTGTTATTTTTTTATCAAACTCCTCACCCGCTTTTTCTTTTAGTTGTTGGATTTCTTCTTTCATATTTTTATAAAGCAAGCTTTCCTTTTAAAGATTTTTTATCTAACTCAATCCCTGTGATGGAAATAAACACTTCGGGGTCAAACTCTGGTAAGTTTGCGATGTAAACAAGGGATTCTTTCGGCATATCTTTCCAAGACTCGTCCCAGTCCTTAGCTGTTAATTTGCTCAAATCAATTTTAGCCCAGCTTTGCCCCGCTTCTTTGTATAAATCAAAAGCATTGGTCTGATATGGCCTCCAACCGTTCCAGAGGCTGTAAATTTGGTTGGACACTTCATTAACCCTACTTTCCGTAGATTGCTTATTAAATAACATAAACTTCGCGCCTTGCAAATCTTTACAAAACAAAGACTTATAAAGTACGATACAGCCATAACAGCCATAACAGCCATAACAGCCATCACAGCCATAACAGCCATCACAGCCACGACAGCCACGACAGCCATAACAGCCATCACAGCCATAACAGCCATAACAGCCATAACAGCCATAACAGCTATCACAGCCACGACAGCCACGACAGCCATAACAGCCATAACAGCCACGACAGCCACGACAGCCACGACAGCCACCTATATTTAAACAATTTGTATTATTATCTTCCATTTTTACTCCTTCCGCCCTAATGGGCAGGATTTTATATCTTCCTTACCAATAATTTTTACATCAATCAACATTTTTAATGGCGCATGCCCATAAGGTTCAAGATGGCTGCGGAATTTTACTAACGTCTTAAAGTCCAAATTGCATTGATTACAATGATATAGTGTTTGATTTTCTTTCATGGTTTTATTATTTTAGTTTGGATTGATGAGAAACGCGGATATTTTCTGATAATTCAAAAACTCTATCTATTGCTTTGTCAAAATCTTTTTCCTTTTGCTTATCTGTTTTGTTTTCGTAATTAAAAATTAAAACATAAAGTATGTTAGCAAACTTATTCTTGATTTCTTTGTTCTCAATCGCTTTTTCTTTTAGTTGTTTCATCTCATTTTCTTCTTTCATATTGGGTTAGAGGGGTTAAAGTTAGCCAGAGCCAGAGCCAGAGCTAGTTTGATTTTCTTTCATAATAGGCAGGGTTAATTATAGGTGTCAAAATAAGAGGAACGATTTCGCCTTGAAACGGCGAATTGATTTTTTTAAACACTTTCCAACTAATTTTGGGGGATAGCCAGTATTTCACACCATTCAATTTAATGTTTAGGGGTTAAGGATTGTCAAGCTATAAATTAAATCTTCCAAATCTTTTTTATCTAAAACAAGGTATTTTAAATCTTCACTATTTTTCATGTAGCAAAATATTATTTCGTAAATTCTGTTTTTTAATTCTTCTTTCATAATTTTATTGCTATTTGGATTACATTGGTTTTAATATCCCACTTTACCGACTCTTTTTTGGCGTTTTTTAGAGCATCTTTTTTTCTAAAATATAAACAATCTGGATATTCATTTTTTTGCCAAACTATTATCCAAGCTTTTATTATTTTCTTTTTCTTTTCTTCTTTCATTTCAATTTTATTGTTTTAGGTTGTAAGGTATGTTCGTTCCTAAAATCGTGAGTGGTATATCAACTTGCTTGGTTTGCTCTCGTTGTGGGGCTTCCTGAAAACGATATAATGCTTCCCAAATACCAGTTCGGGGGTTCTTTTCCAGTTTTCGTTCTATCTGTTTAGCGTTCTCCAATTCCCGGCAACGCCTTCCCATATTCTCATTTTCGTATCCCCACGAATTTATCGCCAATTTTCCCAGATGTCCTTTATGTATCCATAAAGGACAACCTGTAAAAGGGTCATGTTGGGATTTTAAATAATTTAGAATTGTATTTTTAAGACTCATTTTTAATCGGAGGAATATAAATTACGAATTTGCCATTAACGACCCCGACCGGATAAAGACCAAGCTCCCATAATGGAATTAAATTAACAAAATTCCCGTTTGGATATTTCTTTTTATAATCCTCTAAATTTAAGGCTAAGACATCTGCCGCGCCCCATGCCGCGTCCCTTGCCGCGCCCCTTGCCGCGTCCCATGCCGCGTCCCATGCCGCGTCCCATGTCGCGCCCCATGCCGCGTCCCATGTCGCGTCCCATG
>Ga0315274_10006037_pt1 | contig 17686 bp, 6 predicted proteins | sample YL17G02_20_MG_FD_203700 | JGI IMG/M metagenome (GOLD analysis project Ga0315274, IMG submission 203700) | Sediment microbial communities from Yellowstone Lake, YNP, Wyoming, USA - YL17G02_20 | ecosystem: Environmental > Aquatic > Freshwater > Lake > Sediment | place: USA: Wyoming | collected...
TGTTGACGGACCGCATTGGCCTGGTGAGCAAGGTGAAGGATAAACTGCGGCTATTGTCGCCAGCGGTCCGAGCGACCAGGTTGGAGAAGGTGGTGGAGCGAGTGGCAGCCGGGGGCGCGGTGCCGCTGGTGGACGTGCTGCATGCTGCGTGCCTGCTGTGGCAGGCCGATCGCCAGGAGGACCTGGCGGCGCTGGTCGCTGCGCGGGGTGGGGAGTTGTGGCCTGTTGCTCAGGCCGTCGTCGAGTTGCTCTCCCGCGACAGCGCCGAACGCAAGGCGCTGATGAGCCTGCTGGGCACGCGGGTAGACCTCGAGCACCGCGCGCAGCGGTGGGCAGAGACGCACAGACCTCCGTCTAGGGTGGAGCAGTTGAGGTTGTGGGAGGAGGGCGCAGATGGCCAATGACGGCGCGACTCCACGCGATATCCAAATGATCGGAGGTGGCAACGTTGCTGGCGATGACAACATCGTCGTTATCACGAAGCAGTACTTCATCGGTGAATACGAGCATCTCGGTAAGGCTTACATCGATCCACAGGAGGTATTCGACCGCGTGAAACTCGACTACTTCGTGGGGCGTGAATGGCTCTTAAACATAGTGGACGGCTTTCTCCGCAAGTACGACCGGGGTTACTTCATCCTAGAGGCCGAAGCCGGACTGGGAAAGACCACGTTTCTGGCTTGGTTAGTGAAAAAGCGAGGATATATCAGTCATTTTGTTGAACTTAAGCCGGGAACGGAGGGCATAGAGGCAGGCCTGAGAAACCTGGCTGCGCAGTTAGCCTCGACTTGTCGTTCGAATGCTTATGAAGGCGATTGGGTCTTTGCTGGTACAGCGGACTGGTCCAACCGTGTCTACAACTTGCTCAAACGAGCAGCGGACCAGAGGCGTGATGGTGAGAAGATTGTGTTGGTAGTAGATGCATTGGATGAGGCGGGTGCTCCGCACGGGCAGAATGCGCTAGCACTGCCCAAGGTATTGCCCAAGGGGGTATACTTCATTGTGTCTCAGAGACCGACTGCGGTGCCATTGCAGGTGGATTGCCCGCGCCAGGTCTTCCACCTAGATGCTAACAGACCAGAGAACCTGGACGATATGACGGCATACCTGACAAAAGCAGCGGTTCGGCTTTGCCTGCTTGGAGTCCTGGATTTGCATCTCTCGGGCCAGTTTGCAGAGGCACTCCTTCGCAAGTCTCAAGGACTATGGATTTACGCACACCATGTAGTCAAGGCAATTGAAGATGGTGATCGCTCTCCTCTGGATCTAGAAGCATTACCTACCGGTCTTTGGCAATACTATGCTCGGTACTGGTTGACCTGGCAACAACGGGACGAGGATGCCTGGTATGGGAAGTACCTACCTCTATTGGCCACTCTTGCAGCAGCACGTGATGCCTTGTCCCTAAAGCAACTCTGCAGCCTGGCCGGTGTGGAAGAATCGCCTGATCTCAGTGACTTGCTTCAGGTAAAGTGGGCTTTATTTGTTCAGACGAGCGACGTGGAAGGTAGTTGTCGGTATCGTCCTTATCACGCCAGTCTCAGAGAGTTTCTGAGTGGACAGGCGGTTGATTCGGATGCCCTGTCACAGAGTGAGAGAGGGTTCAGCAAAGGACTCGCAGATGCTGTCCACCGGGCCCATGTTCGCATCGTTGACCGATACCTGGAGGCCTGGGGGGGGATAGAGGCTGGTTTGCCCAAGCTGACAGATCCCGCAATACGAGACCTTGACGAACGTTATGGGGTGTACCATCTGACCGCACACTTGGAGACGGCAGGGCGGGTTGAGGATCTGCATCGCCTCCTCAAGGTAGAAACTGGCGATCACCGCAATACCTGGTATATTGTCAAAGATGCTATCGGCGATATAGCGGGCTACATGGGCGATGTGGAAAGAGCATGGTCGTTGGCGGAGCGAGAGTATGACCTTGACAAGGTTGAGCCAACTGGAAAAAACATCGGTTTGCAGTACCGGTACGCTCTCATCACGGCTTCGCTTAGCGGCCTTGCCGAGACGATCCCTTCATCATTATTGATCGCTCTGGTGAAATGGGGCGTTTGGAGCCCGGAACAGGGCTTGGCGTACGCTTCACGTATTCCGGATTCGACATCTAGGGTAGAAACGTTGGCTGCCTTACTTGCCTGTTTACCAGAGTCGCTACAAGAGAATGCAATAGATGTGGCATTCGCAGCAGTGCAGGAAGTTCAGCATGAGTATGGTGCTTATCCCGATGTAGTGGCGCGATCACTGGCTGATCTAGCTCCTTTCATGTCTGGCCCAAGCCGGGAACGAGTCCTTCGCCATTTTTCGGCGATGGTGGATACCCCTTGGGTGGATGTGCGTATGTCTGAGCCGTTAGCGGATCTAGTCACAGGCTTGGCTCCTTACTTGGAAATGCCACTGCTAGGAGAAGCACTAACGATTGTACGTAAGCTTCCGATACAGTATCATAAGGCAGACGCCTTGGCGAAGTTGGCTCCTGTTCTGCCAGAGACACTTCTACACGAAGCCTTGGCGATAGCCCGAGAGCTTGAGAGGAATAGTCGCGATTGGAACCCTCGCGCAATGGCTCTTTGGAGCCCTCGTGCAACAGCTCTGATGAGACTTGCGCCACATTTGCCCACGTCGTTAGGGGAAGAGGCTTTACAAGAGGCACTGGAGGTGCTGGAAGAGCTGCCTCTGCGCTTGTTCCTCAGTAGACATTCTCCGCGGATCGAGCAGTCGTTGGAGTTGGCTCCATATCTACCCCAGGCATGGAGAGAGCGACTACAAGCATTTGTTGGGACACGCATACAACCCAGCGTGACAGATTGCGGCAATTTTACCCGCTATTTTCGTGATGAGGGGCTGATGTACTTGGTAACCAGGCTAGCACAGGCAGGGCACTTGGAGATGGCTCTGAAAGCATTACGGTGGATTGAACAGGGACATGGGCGATATTATCAGGCGGTTTCAGAATTGGCCTGTTACCTACCGGAGCCGCACAGAAGTGAGATATTGCACAGAGCGCTGGCAGTTTGCAGAAAAGCGACAAAACTCTCAGCTTTGGATTACCCGGTCGATACTCTCAAGGAGCTAGCACCTTTCCTGCCCAGATCATTGCGTGGCAAGGTTTATTGGGTAAGAGGCAAGATTGCTTGGCATGCACCTCACCGGCCGAAACTTAGGAATGGCCGGTGGCACAAGGTACGCAATAGGTTGCGAGGCAGCGTGCCGGATGTGTTGTTGAGGTGGATAATATCGCTAAAGCGAGCGTTGGAGACTAAGAGGGGATGGGCAGTGACGCTCGGTCGGCTGGCTCCGTATATGTCTGAGTCGTTATTGTGGGAGACTCTGGCGATGGTACAGCATGTAGAAGACTCAAGGTTGGAATTAGCTGAACTCGCCCCTCGCCTGGCAGAGTCAGGCCGTTTTCAAGAAGCTCTGGAAGCAGCAAGGGCGGTTCATGGTTGGTATCGAGCGAAGGCTTTTGCAGGCTTGATGCACTATTTGCCAGAGGAGCTAAAGAGCCAGGCGCTACAGGAGACTCTGGAAGCAATAGAGTCCTTGTGGGGCTGGGAAGAGCCACAGAAGGTAGATCTTCTAGTGTCACTATTGTCTTGTGCGCCAGGGCAATTTGACCTTGATGCTTTGTACCAGATATTGTCCGTGGTAATGGGCATCAAGTGGCCGAACAACTGTGCACCCATTCTAAGGAGACTTGCGCTGCACCTGATTGATGTTGTAGACAAGTCAACCTTGGTGCGTTTCTGGACAAAGGAATATGAGGATATAGGCTTTCTTCACGTTTTGAGCCGCCGCCAAAGGTCGCATCTCCTGTCCTACATAGGTGCCCTGGCCCCTCTGATTGCCGCCTTGGGAGGAACCGAGGCTGCCGCAGAGGCTTTTCAGGCTTTTCAGGATGTGGAACGGTGGTGGCGATAATCTACTGTTTTGGGTGACAATCGGCGCTAGTTAGTGATGCGACACTGCGCAATCTTTGGCAAGGGAGGACGAGGCTATGGCGAACGAACTACTCAACTGGCGCAAGGGCTGTACGCCCCACCGCGACATTCGAGAGGACTGCGTCTCCGAGGCGCTCTTTGCCGTCAACCTCAGCCGGGCCATTGCTCGCGAGGGGGCCGACGAGTACCGCGACCCGACGCGCTTCTTCGAGCGCACCCACCTCACCCGTACGCTCCAGGGCCTCATCCGCGACGTGCTCAACACGCTCGGCGGCCAGCCGGGGGCCAACAGCGTCATCCACCTGCAGACCAACTTTGGCGGCGGCAAGACGCACGCGGAACTGGCGCTCTACCACCTGCTCACTTCGCCGGCCGAGGCGCTGGCCGTGCCGCACATCGCTGCCTTCCTGGCCAAAAACGGCTTCGAGTCCATACCCCAGGCCGCTGTTGCCGCGCTTCCCTGCGCCGACCTGGACGCCGGTGGCCGGGAAGTGGCGGATGGGTTCACCATCCACACGTTGTGGGGCGAACTGGCCTACCGGTTGGGCGGGGAACGTGCGGGTGCGGAGCTCTACAACCTTCTGCGCGAAAGCGACGAGCGGCGCTCTGCGCCCGGCGTGGCCAAGTTGCGGCACCTGCTCACCCAGGCTGGCCCCAACATCATCCTCATTGACGAACTGCTGCACTACGTGGACAAGGCGGCAGCGGTCAAGGTGGGCGATTCCAACCTGGCCACCCAGACCCTGGCCTTCGTCCGCGAACTCACTGAGGCGGTGGACGCGGTCCCGCATAGCATCCTGATCGCGTCGTTGACTGCCAGTACGATGGAGAACCTGCAGGTGCTCTCCGCTGAGGATGCACAGTTTACCCTAGCCAAATTGGAGGACATCCTGCGCCGGGTGGAAGATGCCCGCACTCCCATCGAGAGCGCCGAGATCTATGACATCGTCCGCACCCGGCTCTTCCAGCAAGTGGACGAAGCGGCAGCAGCCCAGGTCGCCGCGGCGTACAGCCAGTTCTACCGCAGCGCCCCCTGGCGCGACCTGCTGCCTCAAGTCTCGCGGGAGGCGGGATACGAGGAACTGCTGTGCAAGGCGTACCCCTTCCATCCATGCATTATCAAGGTGCTCTACGAGCGGTGGGGCAGCCGGCCCCAGTTCCAACTGACGCGCGGCACGCTCCGCTTCCTTTCCCACCTGCTGGCTCACCTATGGGCTCTCCCCCCTCACAGGGGGGAGTCGGAGGAAGGTGGTTGGCCCCTCATTCATCTCTCCGACGTGACCCTGGCGGATGACGACGTGCGGGCGGAGACGATCCGCGTAGCAGGGAGTGCGTGGGAGGCGGTCGTCGGCACTGACATCGCCACCACGGAGCCGGATGGATTGAGCATTGCCCAGCGGGCTGACCGGGAACGTGGGGGCCTGTACACCCGCTATGGGCTGGTGCAAGGCCTGGCCACCAGCGTCTTCATGTTCACCCACGGTGGTGAACAGCGCAAGCCTACCCCGGAGGCCGAGGTGCGTCTGGCGGTGGCCCATCCTGCCATCCCGCTCTCGGACCTCAACCAGGCATTGGACGATTGCCGGGCCAGGCTCTATTACTACTACGACGACGACGGTGGCCTGATCTTCAAGACCGAGCCCAATCCCAACAAGGTGCTGGCCGACGAGCGGGCCAACGTCACTACCGACCAGGCCCGCCTGCAAGTGGAACAAGTCGTGGAGGAAGTGGTCGGCCCTTCGAGCCTCTTCAACGTCACGTTGTACGGCTTCCAGGGCCGTCCGGCGCAGGAGCCGGGGGACGTGCCCGACGATGGCACGCTGCAGTTGGTAGTTCTGCCACCGCGCCTGACACTCTCCTACGGCCAGGCGTCAGGCCGGACGGCAGCCGTGCTGGACGAGATCAGTGACAACTATGCCAACCGGCTGCGGATGAACCGCAACATGGTGCTCTTTCTCGCCCCAGACTCGGCGGCCATTGCGTCAGCGGTCGAGCAGGCCATAGACTTGCTGGCAGCCCGGAACGTGTTGGGTGACGCCGGGTTGATGGAGCGCTTCTCCGAGGCGCAGCAGCAGACGATTCTGGATCGGGCGATGACAGCAGAGAACGAGACCAAGAACCATGTCCGCAAGGCCTACAACACTGTCCTGCTCCCTTCTGGTCAGCGCACCCGCGAGGTCTTCGAGCTGAGTTACGTGCCACCCAGTAAGACGGTGCTCCAGCAAGCGGAGGAGGAACTGCTCCAGAGCCGCAAGATCCACCAGCACTTTAACCCGGCCTTGCTGGAAGATCGCTGGGCATCTCTATGGCCCAAGACGGCGACCGTCATCACCACGCAGACACTGTGGGAAAAGTTCGCCCGCCAGACCGAGTCCCCGATCCTGGCGGGACAGCACGTCTTGCAGGAGATGGTCCGCGGGGGTGTGGAGCAGTCCATCTTCGGATATAGTCTCCTGCACGACAGTGAGCAGGACAAACTCAAGGCCTCCTCCTACGAGGGCGAGCGGGTCTACCTGGGGCCCTTCGATGCCCGTGACTTGGTGGTGATAGAGATCGGCCCGCGGGCAGTGCTGCTCCGCCCGGCCCAGGTGAGCGCGCTGTTCCCGCCGGTGACCAAGGAAGAGGTCGCCATGTTGCTGCGCGGTCCGCGCCAATCGGTGAGCGATGTATTTCACGCGGCGCGGCAGACGCCGACTGTCCAGGGACGGGTGGACCAGCCCGCCTTCTTCGCCGCGATCTGTGAGGGCATCCAGGCCGGGCTCTTTGGCTACGCTGAGGCACCCGATAGCCCAGTGCTGCGCGGCGCCGGGGCCGAACTGACGCCCGATCAGGTGCGCTTCAGCGGGTGGCTGATCGGCGAACAAGTCCCCCTGCCGGTTACTGCGGACGAAATCGCACGGCTGGTGCCGCAGGAGGGCCGGCTGGCGATGCAGGACCTGTACGAGCGCGCATTGGATGTCTATGGCACGGAGCGCGTCACTGCCCAGGGTCTGCTCGACCTCGTGGGCTGCTGTGTGTCCGAGGGCCGTTTCGGCTATGCGGCCGGCGCCGCTGCGCTGGTCCAGGTTGGTGCATGGCCAGTGGTGATGGAAGGATACGTCGGCCCGCCGGAGTTGCCTCCGCCTGACACCCGCCTCATCCGTCTCCACGGCGCCGTCTCGCCGATGGAGATGGCGAATGTGATGAAGACTGCCATCAACCTGAGCAGGCTGAGCGCAGAGTCCAACATCACGCTAGACCTGAAGCTGGAGCTGAAAGGCGACGTGAACGACCACTCGGTGCAGATGGCACTGCGGGAGATCCAGCAGCGGGTGGTGGGGTTGGTGGTGGAGGATCTGAAGGGAGAGTAAGAGCAGCATTCTCTGAATATTGCTGTTGTGTAACCCAGGTTGAGAATAATGAACTTGCAGTGAATGGATTGCCGCACCATTCTGAGCAGGAGTGCTACGGTGTCAGATTCGGATCTTTCAGCACAGATAAATAGTCTACGTCGGCTTCTTGAGCAAGGGGTCCTTTCCGAGGACATCTATCGCGCTGCACTAGTGGGGCTGGGAGTAGATGCCTCCACTGTGTTTGACCAACGCGACCGGCGCATTGAGCAACAGGTTAACATCGCTGGAACCTATATAGATCGGCGGATGATAGTATCTGAATTGGGCGCCAGTCCCGAGGCGCTGCGCCGCGCCTACCTCCACCGCCTGGTCCAGCAGACCCGCCGCCTGCCGCTGGCAGGCGTGGACCCCAAGGCCGCTGGCGACGAGTGGGGCCGCGAACTGCAACTCTCCACCGTCTACACCGCGCTCTTGACCCGCCAGCCCGAAGGGTCCACCTTCCCGAAAGCTCCCGGCTTTCGGGAAGGTGAGACGCGCTACCTCTCGGCGCTGGAGATGCTCAACCGCGAGCCGCGCCTGGTGCTATTGGGCGAGCCCGGCAGCGGCAAGTCCACCTTCGTCAACTTCGTGGCCCTGTGCCTGGCCGGCGAAGTGCTGGGCGACGAAGACGCCAACCTGGCCGCCCTCACTGCCCCGTTGCCGGCCGAGAAGCGCGACAAAAAGCCCCAACCGCAGCCCTGGGACCACGGCCCGCTCCTGCCGGTGCGCGTCGTGCTGCGTGACTTAGCCGCCCGCGGCCTACCCGCTTCCGGCCGGCGGGTGAGCGGCAACGTGCTGTGGAACTTTATCGCCTCCGAATTGGGTGAGACGCTAAGCGAGTACGCCCCGCTCCTCAAGACGGAGTTGCTGGAGCAGGGCGGGTTGATCCTGTTGGATGGGCTGGACGAAGTGCCCGACGCGCACCAGCGCCGCGAGCAGGTCAAGCAGGCGGTGCAGGACTTTGCCGCCTGCTTCCCCCGCTGCCGCTTCCTGGTCACCAGCCGAATCTACGCCTACCAGCGCCAGGACTGGAAACTGGAGCGTTTCGTCGAGGTGGTGTTGAGCCCCTTCACGCCGGCCCAGGTCGCCCGCTTCGTGGACGGTTGGTACGCCCACGTCGGCGCGTTGCGCGCCATGGACGCGCGAGATGCGCAGGGACGGGCGACGCTACTAAAGACCGCTATCCAGCGCTCCGAGCGGCTGGCCGAATTGGCGGCCCATCCCTTGCTTCTGACCCTGATGGCCTCGCTGCATGCCTGGCGCGGCGGGAGCCTGCCGGAGAAACGGGAGGAACTGTACGCGGACGCGGTGGACCTGCTGCTCGACCAGTGGGAGAGCCCCAAGGTCGTGCGCGACGCGGCCGGCCAGCCGCTGGTGGGCCAGCCCAGCCTAGCCGAATGGCTCAAGGTGGACCGGGCGGTGGTGCGAGCCGAACTGAACCGGCTGGCGTTCGAGGCGCACCGTGACCAGCCGCAACTGGTGGGCACGGCCGACCTGCCCCAGGAGCGGCTGGTGGGCGGGCTGATGGGCGTGGCGCGCAACCCCGACGTCAACCCAGCCCGGTTGCTGGAGTACGTGCGCGACCGCGCAGGGCTACTGGTAGCGCGAGGCGAAGGAATCTACGCTTTTCCGCATCGCACCTTCCAGCAGTATCTTGCAGCGTGCTATTTGGTTGATGTGGATTATCCGCGTTCGTTAGTCAGGTTGTTGCGTGACGATTATGTTCGCTGGCAGGAAATAGCACTGTTGGCGGCTGCTAGAGCAGCAAGAGGTACTTCTTCTGCCACATGGGTCCTTGTAGAAGCCCTATGCCCATATGATTTTCCTCCTCCACTGACAGTGGTTGAGTCTGATTGGCATGTCGCCTTGTTGGCATCTCAGCTACTTATCGAATCTGGAGAATATACGCGAGTCCCGGAGCAGTGGACGTTTCTTTTGAATCGTTTACGAGAATGGTTGGCAGCATTGCCCGATAGTGGCATGCCCAAGCCTGAGTGTAAGACAGCAGAAAAAGCCTTAGAGAAACTGGGAGGAGTGTTACACTATGCAGGCACAAAATCAGATGATGAGGCTATACTCTTTTTTGAACGAGCTGGCTTTCGAGTAACCTCCGTAAGGAAGTCTATTCACCGTTGTGAATCTATACCAAGCAGGTTTCACCGATTGCTGTCGAGAGCGATCTACATCAGGATTCTAGCCAGTCAGGTATTGGATGCAAAAAGTGTTCTCGCCATCCAGAACGAACTACATGGAATTGACCCTACCGCCTCAGTGGTTGTTGTAGTTACTGATCAGCGCCCGACCGATCAGGGCTGGGCTCAGATTGGAACCTTGCAAATGGGGGGCTTTGTTATCCTACCACTTGAGCGCATGCTCATCGGCAGGGGGTTAGCAACTGGGCGAGAAAAGACCATCTTGCATACTGAGATTGAAAAGCGCTTGGGTGCAGACTACGATCCTTATGATGTGCGCAATCCAGTTGCTGGGGCTTTTGGCTTCTTTGGACGAGTTGCCTTGATGGACAGGGTCCTACGCCGTATCATTGTCGGGCAACCAGTTGGCATCTTTGGATTGCGCAAAATGGGCAAAAGCTCCTTGCTTCAGGCTTTGCGCAATCGGTGTCCATTCCCTGTAGCAACCGTAAACCTGCAAACTCTGGAACAAGCTACGCTAGGCGAGCTGTATAGACGCATCCTAGAATATTGGGGACAATGGGTAATAACGAAGTATTCTTTGGGGCTGGATCCACCTACTATTGCACCGCACAACCCTACCGAATCATTTGTAGCAGCGACAATTGAGATCCTTCACCAGCTTGAAAGTCATCAGCATGATGTGCGTTTGGGGCTTTTCCTGGATGAGGCCGAGTTGATCGAACCGCGTCTGGATGGTGGAGGAGCGGATCTTCAACGCTATCTCACTTTTTCGCGGGCAGTGCGAGGGCTAATTGATGAGAACGGTCGCCTCTCGCTGGTTATCGCTAGCCTGAATCCGTCCATCAACCGGATCGGTGCTTGGGATGTCGAGCAAAACCCGATCTTTAGCCTTCTTCAAGAGATCTACTTGCCGCCGCTGACCCAGGAGGACTGTGTCCAGATGACACGCAACATCGGGCGGCAGGTGAACCTGATCTACAGCGACCAGAGCCTGGACGCTGTCGCCGTACTCAGCGGGGGGCACCCCTTTCTGGCACGGCAGTTGTGTAGCGTACTCTACAGACAGCGGGATCGCCAGCCAGGGCAGATCGAGGCCGACGCTATTTCCCCTGCCGTTGAACACTTCATATACGACGACCAGACCGTAACTCATCTAGACGCTGGCATCTGGCAGGACGCTGGGAACCCTGCGCTGTGGAGAGAAGCCCAGGCCCAGGTCAACCAGGTGCTATTGCTCGAACTGGCACGGGCGGACGACCCTGTGCCGCAGGATGACCTACTGGACAACTCTGACGCTGATTTGCGGCGCACGGCGCTCATCAACCTGGAGCGTTTCCACTTTATCCATCAGCCCGAGCCAGGAGTCTACTCCTTGCGCTACGGGCTGCTGCGCACCTGGTTGCGCCGCCGCAAACTGGGGTTGGAGTGAGGCTGATGTCCCGAGAGAACCCGTTCTACTATAACCTACCCACACGCGGAGAGGATTTCGTCGGGCGTTGGCCATTGGTACATGAGATCGTCACCGACCTGTGCCAGCCGCGCCCTGATTCCTGGGCCGTGATCGGCGGGCGGCGATTTGGCAAGAGCAGCGCGCTCAAGGCGGTCGAGTCGCGCTTGGCAGCTAGGTTGGCCGGTTGCGTTCGGGGCGACCGACACATCGTCCCGCTGGTTGTGGATCTGAAGCGCTGCGGGACAGAGAACGAGCATAGTGTCTATGCAGGCATCCTACGGGCGTTGTACCGGGCCTTGCGCCGCAGCCACGGATTGGCATTGGACCTCTCCGACACGCCGTTGCAAACCGTCGCTGATGGCCACAAAGAAGCCCTTTCGTTTTACCAGTTCGAGGATGTGCTGGACGACCTGGCAACTCACGTTGAGGAGAAGCTTGGCCCGCTACGCCTGGTTTTCCTGCTCGATGAAGTTGAGACAGTCACGCGTTTTTCCTGGTCTGAGACTCTGTTCAACCAACTGCGGGCGCTGATCTACGACGGCCCTCTCGCGGATGTGGTCAGGCTGGTGCTCACCGGCTCCGCGCAGGTAGTTCGGGTTCGCCACGCCGGTTCGCCGCTGCTCAACGCCGTCAAAATCGTCCACCTGGAGCCATTCTCTGAGACCGACCTTCAGACTTTGATCGCACGCGGCGGGGAAGTAGGAGAGGACACATCTACTGCCGTACAGGTGCAGAGTGGCGGACACCCCTTCATCGCTCAGTACCTGCTTCACCATCTGTGGAGCGACGGCGTGGCGCAAGCGACGCCGTCGCAGGTCGAGCAAATCGCGCACCACATGCGGCAGCACCGTGCTGCTGACCTGCAGGGCTGGTGGGAAGCTATCGGCGATAGTGGGCAGCAGGCTTATGCTATACTGGCGGCTGAACAAGACTGGATGGATGAGCGAGCGCTGGTGGCGGGGGCCCAAAATGCCAAGCAGCCTCTGGAGCAAGGGCTGGCCGCCCTGTGTTACCACGGTCTGGTCACACGCGATAAGAGTAGACAGCGTTATCGCGTGGTAGGCAGACTGTTCTTGGACTGGGTTGCGCTCAACGTTACAGAGCATCCAGTAGAAACGGCTGCGCAGCCTGGAGAGACACGAATTGTGATTGAGCATCTGGAGCAGCATATCGGCTCACAGACTAACATTGATGGGAATGTGAGCGGACCGGTTGCCTCTGGACAGTTCGAGAGCGCAACGGCAATTGGCGGTGGTGAGGCTTCGGATCAGCGCGGTCAAATTGGCAGAGTTGGTCCCGGTTACCAACACGAGGAGGTTTTCATGTCTGAGTTCTTTTCGAACGGCTACGCCCTGATAGTGGGGGTTGGTGCAGACCTGCCGAACACTGTGGGCGATGCCCAGGGGCTGGCAGACATTCTCAAAGATTCGGAACGTTGCAGCTATCCATCTGAACACGTGCACCTACTCACTGAGAAGAATGCCAACCGTGGTGCGGTCCTGGCGGGCCTTGACGCCCTTGCGCAGTCCGCTGGTGCAGAGTCTGCAGTAGTAGTCTACTTCTCGGGTCATGGGTATCGGGCTACGACCTCCATCGGTGAAGCCTACTACTTACTGCCATATGGCTATGACATTCAGAGACTCAGCAAGACCGCCATCAGCGGCCAGGAGTTTGCCGACAGGCTTCGCGCTATTCCGGCCCAGAAGCTCCTGGTACTGCTAGATTGCTGCCATGCTGGTGGGGTGGGTGACGCCAAAGCGCCAGGCCTGGAACTGGCGAAATCGCCGCTGCCGCCAGAAGCCGTGGCCCTGCTGGCTGAGGGGAGTGGACAGGTACTGATTGCCTCGTCGCAGGAGGATGAACGCTCGTTTGCCGGCAAGCCCTATAGCGCCTTCACACTGGCCTTGATCGAGGCGCTATCCGGGGTCGGCGCGGCGAAGAAGGACGGCTATGTACGCGTGGCCGATGTGGCGCTCCATGCCCGCGAAGTGGTGCCGGGGCGCACCAAAGGGCAGCAACATCCCATCCTCCATTTCGAGCACGCCGACAATTTCGTCCTGGCCTACTACGCTGGCGGCGATACACAGCCCAAGGGCTTACCATTCGACGTTGAGCCCGAGATTGAGCCGGAGCCGGGGGCATGGACAGCATTTGATCAGCGCGGACAGACTGTCTGTGGCCCACAGACCAACATTGCGGGGGATGTGCAAGGGCCGGTGCTTTCCGGCCAGTTCGGTGGTCCCGTCGCGGTCGGTGGCGGGGAGGTGGTGGACATGCGAGGATCACAGGGTACGGTCTACAAGCCCAGCGGGCCGGTGGAGCAGCAGTTCGGCAGCCGCATCACGATCACAGGTGATGGCAACGTTATCGGCAGTGGCAGCCGTTCCACCGTGATCAAGCAGCAGACGACAGGTGTCACAGTAGAGCAGTTCTTGCACTTACTTACAGAGTTGCGACAGACCCTTCCGAACGCTGGCCTCGATCCGGACACTGCCCAGGTGGTTGAGGCAGACTTGCAAGTTGCCGAATCGCAAGCCCGGAAGGTTAAACCGAACGCGAAACTCATTCTGCTCAAACTCAAAAGTGTGGCTGAACTGCTCGCAACCGCAGATGGTGTGCTAGGGATAGTGGAGCGAGTGCGGCCTCTGGCACAGCAGGCATTGGAGTGGGCCGGCCAGTTGTTTCGGTGATGCTCCCCTCTGCCGCGAGGACGATGCAAGGTCGAGCGGTAAGCAGGGTAGCGGAATACGCTCTTCCAGCGACAGTGCACCCGCTGTTCAGGCGCGATGCTCCCCCACCCCACGCGCCCCCCAGGGGCCATCACCTGCGGCACCTCCGCGCAGTCCGTGATGATCTTGCGCGGCACGTCCACCGCACGTATGATGCGGTAGTCCACGAAGGAGGCGTTCACCGGCTGCCCCTCCTCCAGTTTCAGTTGCTCGAATGGCGAAGAGGCGGGTGCGGGTGTGCCACGCAAGCCAGTGCTCTCGCAGTACTATGGCCGGGTTGAGATTGGCCCGCGGCGGGTGAACAAGGATACGGCGCTGATCGTCGAGGAGGTCATCGAGCGGCTCACCAGTCAGGTTGGATGCCAGGTTGAGATGACGCTGGAGATCAGCGCCAGGCGGGCGGAGGGGTTTGACGAGAGCACGGTCCGCACCATCAGCGAGAACAGCCGCACGCTGAAGTTTGAGCATTTCGAGTTTGAAGAGGGATGAAACAGTCAACTCCACCGGTAGAGATTGCCGGTGACGGCAACGTGGCAGGTGATGGCAGTTCGGCCCAGGTGGCCAAGGCTGATCGTGGTGGCACTGTCCGCAATGTGATCCAGATCAGCGCTGGCGGCGATGTGCACATTGGCGACAAGGTTTACACTCGCTCCCAGGCTGATGAATTGCGCGATTACCTGTCCCAGGCTGTCGCTGCCTATGAAGCGCGGATATATCAACTCGTCGCTCGTACTGCCGTGCCCCCCAGCCGACCCTACAAATTTCTCTACCCTTTCGAGATCGAGGATGCCGGCATCTTCTTCGGACGCGAGGTGGCCAGCGAGGAGCTCTACCAGATTGTCCTCAAGGACCGCTTGACCGTCCTCCATGCCAAGTCGGGCGCGGGCAAGACCTCGCTGCTCAACGCTGGGCTCTCGCCGCGCCTTATCCGCGAGGGACGCCTGCCGGTCTATGCCCGCGCCTACGGGGATCTGGTGCTGGCAGTCAAGCGAGCCCTTGTGTCCCCTTCTATGGGGCCGTGGCCGGAGATGCTGGGCCAGCTTACCCTACACGAGTTCCTGAGACTGGCTTGTGTTTACCTCGGTCGCCAGACGCAAGAGTTGGTGATCATACTGGATCAATTCGAAGAGTTCTTCATCTTCTGGCCGGAGCAGGATCATCGCCAGCCCTTCATTGACGCCCTGGCCGAGTGTTACGATGACCGATCGTTATCTGTCCGGTCCGTCATCGCCTTGCGCAAGGATTACTACTCCGATCTGGCGACTTTCCAGCACCGTCTGCCCCATATTTTCCACAACGAATACCACTTGGGGGCTATGTCCCGTGGGGAGGTGCAGGCGGCCATCGCTGGCCCGATGGCAGAACTGGACCGCCCTGTGGCCTACGACCAGAACCTGCTCAATACGTTGCTGGATGACCTGGCAGGCAGCGGGATGGAACCGCCGCATCTACAGATTATCTGCACGAGGCTGTACGAGGCATTGGCCGAAGGCGAGACGGCCGTCACCTTGGCCCCTTACGAGAAATTGGGCCGCGCCGAAGGGATCCTGGGCAGTTACCTCAACGACGTACTAGACAGACTGCCAGATGGTGGAGAGCTGGTAGCCAGGGAAGTACTAAAAGAACTGGTCAGCTCCGAGGCGACCAAACGGGTGCTTGGCGAAGGCACATTGGCGGCGCGAATTGAAGCGGATGAGGGCGAACTGGACGACGTGCTGGCTCGACTGGTGGACGCTCGCCTGCTGCGCCGGGATCGTGTCGGAGGCGAGACAACCTATGAAATAGCGCACGAATACCTGATTGAAAAGATCAGACTGTGGATTGACCAGGCAGACCTGGAATTCAAGCGACTGGAAGAACTGCTCGGGCGGGAGGTGGCGAACTGGCGCGTGTATGGCATCCTGATACCTGAGGATCGGCTGCAGTTGCTCTACCCGCATCGCGAACAGCTCACAGGACTGAGTGACGAGGCGTGGGAGTGTATCCTTCACTCGGCGCTAGAGGTTGACTTCGAAGTCTTGGATTGGGCCTCCCTGGCTGGTGAGGTCGGAATCCGGCTCCTCTTGTCAAGGCTTGACGATGAGCAAGAAGGGACGCATGCCGCCCGGGTATTGGGGCAACTCGGTGATCCCCGCGCTGTCGAACCGCTCATTATTGCCTTGCAGGATGAGCACCCGTCTGTGCGCGAAGCGGTAGCCAGTGTGCTAGGGGAGATTGGTGATCCCCGCGCTGTCGAACCGCTCATTATTGCCTTGCAGGACGAGCACCCGTCTGTGCGCGAAGCGGTAGCCAGTGCGCTAGGGGAGATTGGTGATCCCCGCGCCGTGGGACCACTCCACATCACCTTGCGAGAAGATCAGATTATCCCAGTGCTCGAGGATGCAGCCAGGGCATTGGGAATGCTTGGTACGGCAGGCTTGGGTCCGCTCATGGATGCCTTGCTGGATGAGTGTTGGGAGGTACGTCGCGTAGCGGCTGAAGTACTGGGGGAGCTTGGAGACCCTCGCGCCGTGGATTCGCTTTCCGTAGCCCTGCGCGACAAGAGCGCCCGCGTGCGTCGGTCATCAGCTAGCGCGCTGGGGAAACTTGGTGACCTCCGTGCCATTGCTCCGCTTAGTGAGGCTTTGCAGGACAGGAGTTCTCATGTACGTTCAGCGGCGGTTGAGGCGCTTGCGAGATTGGGTGGAACTGACGTTGTGGAGGTGCTGATCCACGCTTTGCAGAATTGTCATGCCGATGTGCGTCAGAAGGCGGCCGGCATTCTAGTGAAAATCAGTGATCCTCGTATTGTAGAACTACTTATCACCGCCTTGCAGGATGCGGATCCCAGTGTGCGCTCTGCAGCAGCCAGCGCACTGGGGGACATCGGCGATTCCCGTGCTGTGAACCCACTTATCACCGCCTTGCAGGATGCGGATCCCAATGTGCGCTCTGCAGCAGCCAGCGCACTGGGGGGACTCGCTGATTCCCGTGCTGTGGCACCACTTGTCACCGCCTTGCAGGATGCGGATCCCAATGTGCGCTCTGCAGCAGCCAGCGCGCTGGGGGGAGTCGGTGATTCCCGTGCCGTGGAACCACTTATCACTGCCTTGCAGGATGCAGATCCCAACGTGCGCTCTGCGGCAGCCAGAGCACTGGGGGACATCGGCGATTCTCGCGCGACAGAAACACTCATCGCCACCTTGAAGGACGACTCCAGGTGCTCAACGGGTTTCCGCATCGCCAGTTCTGTTCAGGAAGTTGCAATGGCGGCGCTAGGGCGGCTTCGCGACCCACGCGCTGTGGGACCACTGGTGGAGCTCTTGCTGGAGAGAGATTATCGTGCACGCAAGGCAGCAGTATGGGCGCTAAGGAAGATAGGCGATCCACGCGCTGTGGAGCTGCTTATTGACCTCCTGCGGAAGGGGAACAATGAAGCTTGTCGGGTTGCAGCGGAGGCGCTAGGGGAGATGGGCGATCCACGCGCTGTGGAACCACTCACTGCTGTGTTGAAGCAGGTTCCCCGGAGTAGAGATTGGTACTTCGTTCGAAGGGAAGTGGTTGCAGCTCTGAAAAGAATCGGGGTACCAAAGGCCTCGGTTGCGCTTGAGAAGTGACATGTGATCTTGAGAGGATTGCGTAAGAGAATCCACATTGATGAGCATTCCTTCCTATCTCCCACGCCACCTCACCCCCGAACAGTGCAATGCGGTCCTGCACATCGGAAGCCCGCTCCTGATCATCGCCGGCCCCGGCTCCGGCAAGACCGAAGTCATCGCCTGGCGCGTGGTACACCTGGTGCGGTCTGGACTCGTCGCGCCGGAAAACCTGCTCGTCACCACCTTCACCAACAAGGCCGCACTCGAACTCAAGGACCGCATCCAGCACAGGCTCCCGGACGTGCACGTCGAGGCCATGCAGGTAAGCACGCTGCACTCGTTGTGCGCCGACCTCCTGCGACAGTACCAGTCCCGCAGCCCCTTGCCGCGCGGCTTCCACATCCTCGACGAGCACGGCCAGTTCCTGTTCGTCTACACCCGGCGCAAGGCACTGGGGC
>Ga0315274_10006039_pt1 | contig 17683 bp, 21 predicted proteins | sample YL17G02_20_MG_FD_203700 | JGI IMG/M metagenome (GOLD analysis project Ga0315274, IMG submission 203700) | Sediment microbial communities from Yellowstone Lake, YNP, Wyoming, USA - YL17G02_20 | ecosystem: Environmental > Aquatic > Freshwater > Lake > Sediment | place: USA: Wyoming | collected...
ATTGTCCCCACATAATGTATGCGGTAATCTACGCCGAGGGCGATCAGGAATGCTCGCAGTTGTTAGCCGATTATGAAGCCGCATTGAACCCCGACATAGACAAAAATGAGGTTTTCCGCCCCTGCACACTCGAGCAGATTTGCCGACTCATTGAGCCAGAACTAACAGATTTAGATTCTGCATGGTTGGCTTCTTTTCGGGAAAGGTATTTAGATTGGTCTGATGTTGAATTCCACTTGTGAAGGAGCGACCTCAACATGATACCTGCATTCCTATCTAGCCTCACTCCGCCACGAAAGTATTTATGCAACACATTCACTCTGTTCGGTCTGATTTGCTCAATCTCTTTTGGCCAAGTCAACGTCAGCGAAACCTTCCAGAAAACACTCAAGAAGATTGCCAAGGACAAAGCAAAGAGCGAGGTGATTTCCTGGATTACAGATCAGGATCCTACAAGCGGGATAGTTGCCCGCGATCTCATTGCTCAACTCTTGGACGGAAAAGACGAACAGACCCTTCTCCGAAGTACCACCAACGTCGTAACGACAATGCTTTTTCTTGGAGGCATCAAGAAGCATGTGCAGGAGCTTGTAGATTCGTCCGAGGGAATAGTGGCGCAGGCGAATTCCGCGGGCTGGACACGCGACCAACTCATCAGTTATTCTTGCCTGTACTACTACTACTCTGAAAGGCTCAAATTCCACCTCTATGTTTCCCCTGAAATCCTCAAGATGAGCCAGGAGAAATCGAAGATCGAATCGTTCAGACTCAGAGATGATCGTAAGTGGACAGTCTTGGTCTCTTCGCATCTTGTCGGCCTGAGACATAAGAACAAAGACCTCTCGGTCGATGTCAGGGTTCTAGAAGTCCTTGACAAGTCCCTTTGGCAACTCGTCTCACCCCAAAGCGGCCCATCGATTCCTTCCGACTCCGTCTTCAATTCGTTGATCCAGGCTTATCCTGATCAAAACTTCAACGCCCTCCTCTCAGCCTTCAGGGCAGCCACAGGTTCCGACAAATTGATGCAGGACCTTTACGAAATCTTTCGCAAGCCATATGCCGAGGCTCGACACATCGACAGAGCGTTCTCGGCTGTGAGCAACGAGCTCATCGACCGCGCAACTGGAGTCGAGACACTCGCCTCGAACAGACTCATTTCGATCTACGCAAGCTTGGTCTCCACGGCTCAGTATCAATTCGTCGATCAGCAGCAGCTCAGATCGACAATCTTAGGCAGCGTGCGAGATCTTCTCGAATACTGGATGTCAACCAGCCGAAAAGACGGATGGAAAATTGACTATACGTTTTCACTTGCCGGCACGGGCCTCACAGGTCGTGGGAGCACAAACGTCGACTTCACGATCTTGGATCAAATCCGTCTCGTCAAACACTTCGAAACGACAAGGCTCTTCATCTATTGTGGTGGCTTCTTCGATCCGCTATTCAAAAGCACCATCAACAAAACTGGCGCGAAGGTCTACATAAGTGGGGTAGGTTTTGGATGGCATTCAGCATACCTTGCCATTTCCGCTGGCATTGAGTATCCTGAAATTAATCTCAGGAATACTCGCATAGCCGTAACTCTTGGCTATGAAATTCCAATTGATGAAGTGCTCGACTGAGACAGTCCGTTTAGGAATGTTCACGGCTTTCGATACGCCGCCCATCTCTGTTGCCGATTTCGCAGTCCCGGATCGACGGAATGCAATCTATGTAGATGGTGCGGCATTCCACGTCGGGGCCAATCTGAGACGAGATCGATTCATTCGAACACGGCTCCGTGAAAGAACGCCACCGTGGAGGGTGCAAGAGCTGAGGGCAACAGACTTAGAGGGAGGGGTAGCGTTAGAAAGGCGCTTGAGGGATTCTACGTGAACTCAGCGAGTGCTTTGCACGAAGAAAATGAATAACCCGCTCGTCCCGTGACCTCCATTATTGATCGGACCGCAGACAAAACCAATTACATCCGTATAATGCACAATCGGCATACCCGATGAGTCTGAATCAAATCACCGCGAGATCAAGATCAAGGAATCGCTTCTGAACGTTGTCGACGATTTCGAGAACCTCAAGCACAATCCCTCATGGAGATACCCCGAGCTCGATGGCGATTGAAGGAGTTGAAGGGGAAAGAAGTATGGTGATAATGAGATTCAGAAAGCGATAGTGGAACTCGAGAAAAACGAACGCATTCCTGAAGATGTTGGTTGAGCGGTTTCGGGTCTTAGAATGGCAACAATTCCCAATTCAGAAATCCAATGTAATCATATGATCATTGAATCTGCATTATATCTTGCTCTTGTTCGTCTTATGGAAAAGCCTGACTGTTCCAGACTCCGTGAGGAAGATTTCTCCTTTGCTGTTGCCTCCTCGTGTGAAAGAGTTTTGCAATCTCTCGGCGTGCCTTATCCCACCCGGATCGTCGAGGTGGAAACTCCATATGAGGCACAAAGCAAAGAGCATTGCGATATTGTTCTAAAAACAAAAGAACTTAAGTATCCCCACGTCGAATTATCTCACAATTCGTGGGTGGAATGCAAATTCTTTCGAAGGAGGAAATCGGTTGGAAATGAGACCAATAACGCAGGACCACTGTGGAACAGTTTTCGTCGAACAGTTTATTACGGCGGCGCGTTTGCCTACACCGCATTGCTGTGCGAGGCAGATCGGAAGAGTATTCTACCTTCTAATGGCAAACACGCATCTGCGGTAAAGCTTTGTCTAGATAGCAGCTCTTCTGCGAGCTTCTCTCTTTGGGACTCAGCAACCCGACCAGTTTCTCAAAACGTCGAGGGAAAGTCTCCTATGCACGACAAGCAAACCCAACCCAACGACATCGAATTCAAGATTGTTCGCTCGTTCACAGAGCCACTACCTCTCAAGTTTGAGGCTGGGGAAAGACTTTTTCGAGCATATCTCTTTCGATTGCTCGTAAAAGGCAAGTGTTTCGGCGGATTCGAATTTCGGTAAGTCAGGAAAAGCAAACAACAAGTTCATCAGTCTTCCATTGGTCCGTGTGATAATCCGGCTCATCCTGAAAAGAACCATGGCCTTCATCTCAATCTCAATAGACCTAGCGGGTTCAACAGCCCTGAAAAGCGATATTCTGGAAATCAGCAAAGAAGACCCTGAAAATACCCAGGATCTCTATAGGATGATCGCTAGGTTACTGTATCTGAGAGAGACTGCCTTCTACTTTCAAGCAATCCACAACGGCTTGGACATAAATAGGTTCTTTGTTGTGAAGACAATTGGGGACGAAATCTGGATCATATACGACATCGATGGAATCGCTTTGAGGACTCCTGAATTCAATGTGTCCTGCCATGGAATCATCGAATCACTACTAACCATCACGGAAATGCCCACGAGCATTTCGATTACAAGCAGACGATTCACTCCCGAAGAGGAAAACGATCCTGAATTGCAGCTGCGATCCGAGGTTCGCGTAGAACAGAGACATTTTGCCTTAAAGGCATTTGTGGATATCGTTGATTCGTTTGAAGACGCCTCTCAGACACGATATGACACACTCCAAGGAAGGTTCGAATCATTATTCCCAACTGGATTCGATTTTACAAAGTTAGATCCTGATCAGAAGAAGAGCCTAATAAATCGCCTCAATATCGGGTTCGTGGCTGACAGGGGAAACGCTAAATGGGATATTTCTTACCGAACTGATCCAATTGGCTTCGAGGTGGACCATTTCTTCCGTTGTTCAAAGACAGCCAAGCCATGCCTCGTGACCTGTGGTAGTAAGCTTATTGATCAAATTCTATTCGAGAAGCCTTGGAGCAAGGAGAAACAAATGCTCACGCAAAACTGTCAACTACCTTACGGCGATGAAAGGCGAACAAGTTACACCTACTATGATGTCATTTGGGAAAACCTTCAAGCTAAGCACTTGAAAGGAATTGGCGAGGAGTACCTCGTCTGTCACTTATTTCGCCATCCAATGAGAGTGGAATCTGCTATTCGCGGGGAGTTTGAGAGAATAGGAACTGCTGATGGTTTCTTCGGTGAAACGATCAGTCTGTTTCTGAATGCTGGAGTCTTAGGCAAGTGACTCCCGTCAACACTGCTGCAAAAATGGAACACGGCTGGTCTGAACATAGAGTTTTAATTTGGGGCAAAACCTACCCCGAACTCAGCAGGAAATACCGTGAAACTGTTTGCACAGGGGGAACGTTAGAGGACGGCAGGTTCATCCGACTGTATCCCATTCCGCTGCGCTATCTCTCCGACGACAAAGTGTTCTCGAAATACCAGTGGGTTCAGCTGAGAATAAGGAAAGCCAACGACGATCCTCGTCCAGAAAGCTACAAGGTTGATATTGCAAGTATCAAAACAGAGGATACAATTCCGACAGACAAACACGGATGGAGGGTAAGAGCGGCTACTGTCTTCAAGGACTCAAGTTACAAATTCTCCAGCGTTGAAGACCTTTTCAAAGCAAGAGAAGCAGACGGCACATCATTGGGGTTCGTTCGTCCGAGGTCCATCAATGAGATTGTGATTGAGAACCGTCCGCCAGAAGAATACGCAGAATTCATGCGAAAGCTGAGGGCAAACGAGGAACGATCAAGGCAGGCAAGCTTGTTCCCTGGAATAACCGTTGGAGAACTCAAGAAGCTTCAGTATGTTTCGCAGCGCTTCAAGATCCACTGGCATTGTTTTGGCTCTGGTTGCAAAGGGCACAAAATGTCTATTCTTGACTGGGAGGCATATGAACTTGCCAGGAGAGAGGGCATGCAGAAGGCGGAGGAGAAGATCGAAAAACTCCTGAATCTCACTGAATATGAGACGGGCTTTTTCCTTGGAAACTTTAGGCAGTACCCCAATACATTTGCCATCGGTTCGATCTGGTATCCTAAGCGACCTAAGAAACCAGCAACCCTTGACCTTTTTGATCAGTCATAACTATGCCGTATAAACTCTTCACCATTGGCTACGAAAAGCGAGACATTCATGAGTTCATAGAGCTATTGCTAGCGGCGGACGTGGATGTCCTCGTCGATGTAAGAGAAACTGCCTGGAGTTACAAGCGCGATTTCTGTAAAACAAGGTTAAGCCGACAACTATCGAAAGCGGGCATCACCTATTTCCATTTACCTGAGGCAGGGAATCCAAAAGAGTTCAGAGTGCAAGCGAGATCTATAGAGGCTTGTCTTGACAAGTATCGAGATTACTTGGTGGAAACAAAAGCGGGGTTGGATCAGCTGAAGAATATTCTGAAGGAGGCCGGAGACAATAGACAAAATGTTTGCATCACCTGTTTCGAGCGTGACGTTTACAATTGCCACCGATCTGTGATAATTGAATTTATGAGGCGGAGGCTAGCAGCGCTGCAAGTGACTCATCTTTGATGATCTGTACGTCGCGTTCAGATAGGACCACCCATGGCGAGAAGAAGATATTCAGTCAACTCAAAGGCGCTGAAAGTGGTTAGAACTCGTCTCCGATAGAAACCCGGCCTAGGTACTGGAGCCTGATCGTCATTGCCTGAGTGCTTACACGGAACTTCGCAGCGAGCTTCTCGACCGCCTCTTCATCATCCAATTCGATCGAATGATTCTTCAATTCCTTTCGCACCATGTCCTCGGGCATCAGAAGTTCAGCCGCAAACCTATTGGCCGAGATCTCCTCTTCATGCGTTCCTTCCTGCGACTTTGAATCCCTAAACAAAATCACCCTGTCCAAGAAAAAATCGCCGCGGTGTCCTAACAAGAAGTGACCGAGCTCGTGTGCAAGCGTGAATCGCTGTCGAACGGGTGGGTGCAACGCGTTCACACCAATAACTGCTCGACCTTGCTTCCGGAATAGCAACCCCGAGATATTTCCTTCAAGCGCGGCGAATTTTACCTTTACCTTTTGTTGCTTTGCGACCTTTTCCACTTCGACGGGTGGGGTGTTGATCTTCGCTTTCGCGAGCAATTGCCGCACCATCGATCTTATCTGGTCCATTGGTGGCATCCTCGTGAATGTTAAGTGCAGACAGGATCTTCGCGACAGAAGGGAGTTCTCTCGCGGAAACCTTCGAAGTAATTTCTTCTGGAAAAACACCTGAAGAGACAGACTCTGTCGGCAGCAAATCTTCGGGGTTCGCTTTGAGTGCGGAGGCAATCTGGTGCAAGGTATGAACCTGAATCCTCTGCCTGCCCTTTTCAATATTCACAACCGATGTTCGGGACATCTCTAGTATCTTGGCCAACGCGCTCTGAGAAAAGTCCGGGTTCCTCCGCCGAGCTCTTCTAATTCTTTCCCCAAGCTGGACATAGAATCTGTCGATATCCGACTGGTTCACAGCTCTAGTATAGCCTATTAAACCATAAAAGTCAACAGGACAAACACGTTTGCAATACAAACGCATCCTGTTTTCCTACTTGACTCTCTTCTCAATTCTAGTTAATATACCCCGTGGCCGCACAAGGCTTGACGCAATTATCATATATGATACAAAGGAGTTCTCGATCATGGCGCAGGAACAAGTGGTCACTGAAAGACCTAGTCTTTGAGTGTGTTGAATCTCTATTGGAGAATCTTGGTTCATTCGGTTTGAAGGAACTCCCACAATCGGCGAGAGAGCAAGCAGCACGCAATTTGGCAGACTGTTTTGATGTAAATCCAGCTGTCGCAAGAATTCGACTGAACAATCTATTTCAGACAAACGCTGGTGCCAAGCAACCTACTCTCTGATTTTGTTTGCTCTAAATGTCAACAGCGTAAGCTGACGACGTTAGAATATGAAAATCACAAGCGGACATCATCAACAATAGAAAGGGCAACAACAATGGAATCCATAAAAACAAGTCTCGATTGTCCCGAAGCAGCTGCGGCGCCGGAAGAGAAGAAGGGTCCGAAGTTCTGGCTTGACATTGAAGGCGACATAAAGCCGTGGAACAAAGATACCATTACGACAGAAGAGATCATAGAGCTCGGTGGTTGGGATCCTTCCGTGGGTGCGATTGTCGTCGACAAAAATACGAATGTGGAGCGTACGCTTCAGCCCGGCGAAGTCGTAGAACTTAAGCCGGGGATGGGATTCTCCAAAAAGGTCGCTTTCAAACGAGGTGGCCATGAGTGAAAGAGTACGGAAAGAACTTGAGCTCTTGAGTCGACGTTACCCCGCGTTTGTGTTCAAGGAAGAAGGCATGTGGGTGCGAATTCCGGACTTCCCTCTTCCGGATGGCTGGAATCGAGAGGTCACGGATGTTGTTTTCCAAATTCCACCACAATATCCCGGCGGGCATCCTTATGGGATTCTCGTCCCTGCAGGTATTCAATTCAACGGAGCAAGGCCACAGAACTACACCGAACCTTCTGATGTCCGACCGCCATTTGAGGGTGAATGGGGTAAGTTTTCATGGCAACCGAGCGATGGACAATGGAATCCAACTGCAGACATTATTTCAGGATCAAATCTTCTCAACTGGGTTGAAGGATTCCGACAGCGTTTCAAGGAAGGTTTATAATGAATCACCGAATTCTGAGGTTAACGGCTCGAGTTCAAACTGCTATCTGGAACCATCTCTTAAACAACAAGACGGTTTCTGAGGAGGCGGCGTTTGTGTTTGCACGACGCGAAACCATTAGGAACGATGAGATTTTCACGGCAGTAGACTGGTATGCTGTTCCAGCAGAAGGGTTCGCCTTCCGCTCCAAGTACTACATCGAATTGTCAAATGATACCAAAGCGTTCCTAATAAAGAAGGCGCATGACTTACAAACGTCGCTTGTAGAATGTCACTCTCATCTCGGACCCTGGCCCGCTGAATTCTCGCCCAGTGATTTTTCAGGGTTTCGCGAATTTGTTCCACACATTCTGTGGAGACTCAGCGGACGACCATATCTCGCCGTCGTAACCACTCCTAGGACGGATTTCGACGGATTGGTCTGGATCTCACCCGATCAAAACCCCGTACAATTGGACGCAATACAAACCGAGCGTAGAACGCTGTATCCCACAGCACTTTCGATCGTAGCGTTGGAAAACAGTCATGGAGAGTAGGTACGAACGACAGGTAAGATTCTTCGGCAAAGAAGGGCAGCATCATCTTCAGAATACCAAAGTCTCCGTTGTAGGTGTTGGTGGCCTTGGATGTCATGTTGTTCAACAGCTGATACTTCTCGGCGTTGGTCATCTCAACCTCATAGATTCAGAAGAACTCGCTGACACAGATCGTAACCGAAATGTCTGCGCTCGCCGCGACGATCCCGTACCTGGAACAAAGAAAGTAGAAATCGCCGGTCGATTGGCAAAATCCATAAACCCCAACATCGAGATCGCGTTGATACATGACACCTTCATCAGCGCCGAAGCATTTGCGTCCATTAAATCGTCTACTCACGTTTTTGGGTGTTTGGACTCCGAAGGAGCGCGACTGATTCTCAATGAGCTTTGCAGTGCGTACGAATTGAAATACATTGACTTGGCTTCAGATATCATACAGGGCCAAACGATAGAATACGGAGGGCGTGTTTGCATTAATTGGGCTGGCGATGGCTGTCTTTTCTGTTTGAAATTGCTTGATCTTGGCGAAGCCCAGGAAGATCTATCCACTGAGGGAGAACGTCTTGATCGTCAAGCACTTTATGGATTAGAGCCGGAACTGTTGAATCGCTCGGGTCCATCCGTTGTATCAATCAATGGTGTTATTGCCTCGCTTGGCGTTACGGAGTTTATGCTCGGAGTTAGCGGGATCCGAGATCCGAAGCGTTTGATCTATTACAAAGGTGGGCGTGGGGTTACTATTTCAAATGACTTGCCACAAAGTCACTGCTACTACTGCAAAGGAATTAGGGGAACCGGGCGAAAAGCTGATGTAGAGCGATACTTGAAAAGCGGAGTTGGAGAGCATCTCCGATAATGCGCTACCGGAATTATGCTAAACACAATCACACATCTAAGAAAGGGGCCTGCAATGGCAAACAAGACAGTGTCATTCACGAAAAGTGGAATCAGTAAACTTCCAAACAACAAACCCGTTGTCTATCGTATCCAAACAGAAGGAGGAAGAACCAATTATGTGGGCATAGCTAAGAAAGGTCGCGTACAGGATCGCCTAGAGGAACACATTGACGCTGGAAAGATTCCGGGAGCCAAGGTGCAGATTGAAGAGAAGTCGAGCGTTCGCGAAGCTGAGAAGACCGAGGCAAGAGTCATTGCGAGAACGGAACCGAAGTACAATGAGAAGGGAAAGTGAGCTTTGTTAGAAACAGTTCCCTGACAAAGACAGCTACGGGCCCGATCCATTTCCGCCAAGGGACAGGAAACACTAAGAAAGCCGAACATCGAATGATTACTCTGAAGATTGGAAACGATGTCCGCGAGATAAGAAGAAAAACCGACGTTGACGAAAGTTGGATCAACCGCCAAATCAATGCACGCAGAGCCGATGGACTGAGTGTGTGCGTGCAGGTAACCATCCACGATGCTGATTGCGATGTGATTCTATCTACCCCAGGATGCGGTGGCGGGATGGGTGGCAGTCGACAGCCGAACCCCTCCGAACGCGCCATCATCGACTTGTGGGCAAAGAGGGGATTGAACAATCCAAATTTTACCGGCGGAAATCTTATCGCCTTTCTGCATCAACTCTTGAAACGCTGATGAAGTCAGAGAAAGGATCTTATATGCCTGATGGTAGAACGCATCTTGTCGCAGGAACCGTTTGTGGCGCTGTTTGTTCCTTGGCGATTCAACACCAGCTACACGAGAACAAGCAACTCGATCCAGGTCACTTAGCGCTCTCCACCGGGACTAGCGCGGCAGTGAGTCGATTGCCCGACATTTTGGAACCTGCGGTGCATCCGAATCACCGAGCATTTTTCCACAGTTTTGCATTCGGAGCGCTTTTGGGCTTCGGAGCAGTAAAGGCCTGGAAGAAAATCAAAGAGAAAAGAGCTGAAAGAAACGCACTCGGAATCGAACAGATTAGTTGGGAAGAAATCCTTCTCGGTTTTGCCTTTATCGCCATCGTTGTTATCCTTCTGCATCTGTTGATGGATGGGTTCACAAAGAAAGGGTTGCCGCTCATCTGACTGGTTGATTTCCGCACACCCCTTTGAGCGCACCCCTCCATTGTGGCTTCGCCACTTCGCAGGTCGTTTTGGCACCACGAAGTGGTCCCTCGCCCCAAGGGGTCACATTGTGACGCGAAAGCCATCCCCTCATTCCATCATTCCATCCGTTCATTGCTCCACAAGTCCGCCGTTCTCAGCCGGACTTCGCACTTCCCGGGCGACCCAAGACAAACAGGGCATTATCCGCAGCCTCCGAGGAAAGGAAAAAATGCTTGACTAAAATAGGAATTTTCTTATTTTACTTTGGAGCTGTAAGCTATAATAAGCGAATTCTTATTTTACCTTGAGAAAAGGGCCAAATGGACCTGAAGGAATTCAAATCCGGAACGTATCGTCAGCAATACCAGTACAAGAGCTTCACTCCCTCTCCGGTCAACCACACTTGGGTGTGGAGCAATCCGAAGATCAACACGCTGCTGGAAGAGGCAAACCATAAACTGGGTTCACTGAATGCCTTCTCCAAACAGGTGCCGGATGTCGACTACTTCATACGGATGCACATCATAAAAGAAGCGACAACATCAAGCCGAATTGAGGGGACGAAAACGAATATCGAGGAGGCTCTCCTCAAGGCGAGCGAAGTTGACCCGGAAAGACGGGACGACTGGCAGGAGGTTCAAAATTACATCGCCGCAATGAACCACGCCGTGAAGCGTCTTGAAAAGGTGCCGGTATCGACACGTCTCGTCAAGGAAACGCACAAAATCCTCCTGACCAAGGGACGCGGGGCGAGCAGGTCACCCGGGGAGTATCGCAGAAGCCAGAACTGGATCGGCGGATCCTCAATCAAGGATGCAGTGTTCATTCCACCTTCGCACGAAGAAGTCGACTCGCTGATGAGCGATCTGGAGAAATTCCTCCATAACGACGGGATTGACGTTCCCAATCTCATTCGAATTGCTATCGGTCATTACCAGTTCGAAACGATCCACCCTTTCCTTGACGGTAACGGACGTATCGGGCGTCTGCTCATAACCCTGTACTTGGTCGGCAAAGGCCTGCTTGCGAAACCAACGCTCTATCTTTCGGAGTACTTCGAAAAACACCGTTCCGTTTACTACGATAAACTGATGCTTGCGAGAACGCAGAACAATCTGGCACAATGGATCATGTTTTTCCTCGTTGCGGTTGCGGAAACGTGCAACAAGGGCATTGCCACGTTCGAGAAGATTCAAAAGCTCCGTGAGGATGTCGAAGGAAGAAGAATTGTGCGGCTTGGCAAGAGGCTCCCGAAAGCGAAAGAGCTGGTGATGAACCTCTACCGCAATCCGAGGATTACGTCGTCAGATGTCTGCAAAATACTCAAGGTCACTCCGAAGACGGCAAACGAATTGATTCAGGACCTTGTTGATCTCAAGGTCTTGATCGAACTGACGGGAAGCAAACGAAACCGTGTTTTCTCGTTCGCAGAATACGTGAATCTCTTCTCGAAATGATGCAAGCAGCAGAAGAGACGGAACGTAGGCAATGCATCATCCACGATCATTCAGCACCTCTGGGATTGAACAAACGTCAGCGGCTCTACAAAGTCTACAAGAACACAGGCTCGGTGTCGACTCTGTAGACTTTCTGGAACTCGAAAGCCATCAATTCCGTCCGTTCCTGGCACCGAAGAATATTCTCCCACTCATCTCTTCAACTACCGCATTACTCCACCATTTCGCCATTCCATTCTTCCATAAATCTGCTGTTCCTCCGCGCTTCCTCCTCGACCGCTGCCTTTTCAATTTGGTCTCATTTCAATCACTGACCTCGTCAAGGCCGAGTCGTCCGCCAATCTTGATCGCGGACTCCAAATCGTGACCGTCCCATTTCCTTCGATCTTCAATCACACCGAAAGCCCTCCCTCCCGGCGGCATCAAGCGCCCGCACGTGAAAATTGATACTTTTCATCGACACGTGCGGCTTCGTGCCGCCACATCGAAATCCTTAGCAGGCGGCATCGCTTCATGCCGCCTCGCCAAAGACTTCCCGAAGCAATAACGCCTCACTCATTCGCTCACGTCACTTCGTTCCTCCTCCTAGTCATTCATAAAAGTGGTTTCCAACTCGTCACTCCGTTACGTTCGCTCCTTCGTTTCGGCGTAATTGCAGCCCTGGGCAAATAACGGCGGCTGTCACAGTTTTTGCAGTCACTTCAAACCGCATCGACGCAAAAACTGCCATCTGTACCCCTACTGTGTGCCAGCCGCCTCTGAATCATCAATCGACATTCGAAAATTCCCTCGAACAAACCGAGGATACATCGCCCCTCTCTCAGAAAGGGAAAAGAAACAAAAAAAGCGGATCAAGATAAAAACGGCAAACGGCTCGCTTTGAGCTGATGTGCAAAAAGGCAAGGGTATATAAACGCCGCAAGCGGGAAAAATTGAAAGTTGATACCGCTTGCGGCGCCCTTGCCTTTTTGGTTTGCCGTTTTAGACACACACATCCGCTTTTTTTCTTTTCCCTTTCTTTTTTTCGGGGCGATAGCCGTTCGGGATCAAACCGCAAGGTGGGATCATGAAGATAGTTCAACCACTCAAGATGAAATCCACAGGAAGAGTCATTGGGTACTTCTACAGGTTATGCGATGACGGCAAGCTGCAGTACGTCTCCTTTGGTTCGTCTGTGGATTCAATCCAAGCGGACAAAGTCGAATCTGCATCGCGGGTCGAACTGGAAGCCGCCAAACAGCAGCAGCGGGAAGCCGGGCTGCGTGGCTGCGCCTGCGGGGCTGTGCCGGTCAATTGTTTTTTCGTTTCGTTCCTTGGGCCGGTTGGCTTGGGGGCGCTGGCTGCCATTTCGGCTCGGGTTCGTCAGCGTGGGCAGTTCGCTCGGCGGTTGTTCGCCGTTGTAGGTCTCGTCATGTTCGCTCAGTTTTCACACATTGGCTTCTGCGGTTCCCGGTCTCTTCCGGTGCCCGCTCGGCCTCTCGTCTCCTCTGTCGTCTCAGCAGTTCTCTCCGGGTCACCTGCTCGGGTTGCAGTTGGCTGCTCGGTGGGCGCTGACTCCCTCGTTCTCTCCTCTGTTCCGTCGTCAGCCCTTTCGCGTGTCTCGGTCTTCGCTGCGTTTGGTCCGGGCGGCCGTGGTGGCTGCTCGCTCTCGGCGGTTTCCGCTGTTCTCTCTGCTGCGCGTGGCGGCGCCTCCGTTCGGTGGTGGTCGGGTGGTCAGCTGGCGGTTGCACTCAAGCTTCGTCTTGCTCGGCGTTCAGTTGCGCTTGTTCGCTTTCTTTCCCTGCATCGTCCGTCAGCCCTGGTTTGTTTCCTCTCATCTCCCAAGTCCCGTGGGTCTCTTCTTGCCTGTCGCCTCGCTGCTCGGCTCGGTGTTACAGTGTTCGTCTTTTGCGTCGGCTTCTCTCCCTCCCGCCTGCGTCGGCTGGCTCTGGGCTCTTGGGTGCTGGTGCAGCTTGGTGGCCACACGGTCCTGCAATGGCAGCCATCACCCACAGCAGTGAAGCTCAGAAGGCTCTATGATTCCATCACCTCAACAGAGTACGATGCTCGGTATCGCAAAAGCTTCAGGCAGCTTCGAGCCGAACTCAAGGATGCAATTACAGTTGGACTGGTTATCGCAACCATCATCTTTGGCACTTTGGTCTATCTCCTTCACCCAAATCCCGCTCCGCACAAACCCCCAGCACAGAACCTTGCTCAGGTGGAACTCCCACCCACTGAGTACGAACCTTTCCTCCTCCCCTTCGACGATGAGAAGGAATCTCGTGCCTGCCTTGAATGGCTCAACAATTCATCAGTCTCGATGCTCGACAAAGCTCTCTCTCGACAGAAGGTTTCAACCAATCGCGTTGACACCCTCGTTTCCCACCGCCCATACAAATCGTGGAACGACGTCAATGCCCTGCAAAAAATTGGTATAAGGACGCTGGAACAGATAGTACAAGCATGGAGGGAATCACAATGATTACGCTGCAACTTACCCCAGAAGAAATTCGTTCGCTCATTCAATCGCTTGAAATTCAACGGGATCAGTACCTAAAAGAATTCGGATCGAGCCCGCTCATGGTTATCCGCGAGGTTGCCAGCCGAGCTGCTGAGCGCGACAATGGATTTATTGAAAAGCTCATGTCAGTGCTACAAGTATGAATTCTAAAGGGCTTGCATCTCCGAACGCACTGGAATGATGCAGGTGCAACTGCACGTAGTGATCATTTCATTCGATGCGGATAATGGTCATTAGGAGTGTGACCATAAGCAATGAAGCAGAAAACTTGAATCCGTAGTCGAGCGCCAGCGAAAGTGTCCCTGCGATACATGCTTAAGAGCCCTTCAAAACCCGTCAAGCTGTTCTACAAGCCAAAAACTCAACAACGCGCAGTAATTACGGGCGCGATCTGCGTTTCAGATGTCCTGCGCGTAGGCTATACAGCCTACAAAAAAATTCAGTGTTTTAACCGATTGACTTTCTTAAATCTGATTGATATATATCGGTGCTAGGTTGAGCGACGCCAAACCTGAAGGGTTGCGTGACCTGGGGCCATCAATTGAGCTGCTTTTCATATCAGCTGCTGCTCGGTTGATGGATTGCCTTCAAGTTCGATGCGAACAATTCTACGATTCGCCACTTATCGTGGAAGGCGAGTCTATCGATTTCCTACTCAAACCGAATCAGTTCACCACAGTCACGGTTGTATTTGTCTCTTGGGGGAAAGTTGTCCGGTTATTGGTCTGGCCCCCAGGGATCCCGGGGGAGGTCTCGAAAGATTCGGTCTCTGCTGCCGCCTCAACAGCTGCCAAGTGAAGTGCAGATGAGATTGTGTTTTCCGTCGATGTCGCGCTGATCGATAGGCCTAGTTTCTCTCAAGGTACTCGTAACGCGTGACACGCATTGTCAAAGCAATCACGTTCGCGACAGGACAGCTCCTCTCTCCCAGTATTCCACAGGTACCGTCGATGCCTAAGAACGAATCTTCAGGCATTGCTGCTTACGTTAACCGCCTTGTTGACAACAGGTGCGATCTTGGGGACACAGCAGAGGTAGCGCGTGTTTGCCATTCGCTTGCACTTGCGATACTGCGCGCGGTAAGCTACACCCAGAATTCTTCGAATTCAATCCTTCCGCTCTCGCGTACGATTTCATTGGTGAACTCTTCCAGAGGGACGAATCTCTTCAGTTCGTGCAGCTCGCGCATTCGTTTGAGAGATTTGAAGGGAAACGAATCGACAATGACGATGTTCTCGTTTTTCTACTCAAAATCGGGGGTTTTCCCCGGGGAATTGACTTTTAGTTTCGGTATGGGTATCGCGCGGCGGGTGTCTGAGAAAGGAGGCTCGCTATGATTGCAGGGAAAAGATTCTCCGCGAGCCCAGTTCTTGATACTTACGGTCGCGTTCACAAGAGCCAACTACTAGGAGTCGAATTGCCGCTGAGGTTTGGCGGTGCGAGGATAGACATTTAGAGCACGTTCTCAGCGAAGCAGTACCTCGCTGTTTCACAGCAAGTTTTCCGAATCGCTCGAATCTCCGTTGCCAACTTTTACTTGGGTCTCCCTTCGCACGGGGGACTTTCCGAGAACCCCAGGCGTCTGGTCACGCAACGGGACCACGAGCGGCGTCTGGGGTTCATCTTTTTGTTGCATGGAAGCTGATCGGTACCCATTTCTCTTCTAGTATTATTTGTAGAATGATCCCGGCAAAGCAAAGCGCACTTCTCATACATCTAGAGCTTCTGGTGATGTTTCTTATTAGTGGCACCATCGTCGCTCAAGATTCCGTCTGGGTCAGAGGCGTTACAGCTCGTGCCAGCATGGAAACAAGGAGCCTTCAGGAGGCCCGTGCACTGGCGATACAGCATGCAAGAGACGAAGCCGTGAAACGGGCGTTCGGTACGTCAATTGCCAGCTCCTTTATGGTTCAGCAATCGGAGCTGATAAAGAACGGAAAGGTAGAGGCGGCCAACGACGATGCGGTGAAGTTTATCCTCGAGTCGGCAGACGCGAAGGTCCTGCGCGAGAGGGTAATCAGCGAAAGACCAGAGAATACCGCTCGTGATGAAACAGAGCCGAGGTATGATTATGTCGTGATCATCGATGCCTTTGTTGTGAGGGAGCGCGGAAACAGGGATCCGGATTTCAGACTTATGGTGGATGGGGTGAGACCAAGCTACGAGGCGGGTGAGAAACTGATCATCGAGGTGAAAGCGACGAGGTGGTCCTACCTGAACGTGTTCAGTTTCGGTTCCGATGGGCTTGTTTACCATGTCTTCCCCAATGCTTATGATAGCGACAACCTTCTACACGAAAGAGTCAGCCGCATAGTACCGGGTACCTCAGTCTACTCGCTGACGATGGCTTTGCCGGAAGGAAAACAAGCGGCATCGGAGACGATACTTCTCGTCGCGACGAAGGACTCACTTGTCTTCAAGCTCGGCGATATGCACAAGCCCGGCGTCGAATTTGCCGAAATACGGCGTGCCCTTTTGCAGCAGCTTATGGAATGGCTAGTGCAGATCCCAAGAGATCGCAGGGTTGAGATTGCGGAGACGTATGTAATTCGTGCGTATTAACTTCGATTTCGTCATCTGCGTTTGTGACCGGAAATGCTTTACAGCTCTAGGGAGGAAAAATGACAGAGCAAATTCGATCATTTGTTGCACGCAGAACTGGCCAGAGGAAAAGAAAAGCCACCCAGGGTGAATTATGTCTCTCGGAAAACCAGATGAGGATCTAGTCAACGAGGTGAGAAGATCATGGTATCTCTTGCAAATCGTCTGATTGTCGCAGCTACCTGCCTCGCGAGTTTTGCCAACATTGTGCCCGCTCAGAATGTCGTCAGGGTTTCCGGCAATAGGGGGTGGCAGTCATCGGGTTTGAAGTTGAAAGAAGGTCAAAAGATAGTTCTCATTGCTGGGGGGAGAGTCACGCATCGTTCTGATCACGAAGAAGGAATCAACGCTTCTCCTAAAGGCTGCTTCATTCATCTGGGTAAGAAGAATCCGTTGCCATCTTATCCCGAGGGCTCGCTCATAGCTCGTGTTGGGGCTTCGAAACCCTTTTTCGTAGGTGTCCGGTGGGAGGGAGAAGTTGACAATTCTGGCGAATTGATGTTTAGGATCAATGAGGCAGATAACAAACTAGCTGACAACTCGGGGTGGTTTGAGGTGACTCTCCCAGGCCCACCTAAGCCCAAGCAGCCTCCCCAACTTGTTGCGGTTCTGTCTTTCAGTGAACCGTCAGACAATGGTTTTCTTGATGCGGAAGAAAAAGGGGAACTCTCTCTCGGCATTTCTAACACTGGAAAAGGAGATGCATACGGGCTTCAAATCAAAGTGGAATTCCAGACTACCAATCCCGGTCTTGAAATTCAGATTCCACCGGTTATTGACAAGCTTTCAGCAGGGCAACGAATCGCTGCTAGGATCCCGATAATCGCGAGTCAAAATATCAGCTCGTCGAAGATCGCACTCAAGATTTGGATTAGTGAAGCGAATGGGTTTGATGTCGATCCGCCGCTCATTCTCACATTCTCAACGAGGGCTCTAGCAGGTTGCTGAAAAATGGGTTAACACGGGCGATTTCTTCCGTTGATTGTTTGAAGGAAGCTCCAGTGTGTCGTGTTCATGAGATCTGACTTGGTCTGGTCTAGGACTCGTTGCTGACTGATTC
>Ga0315274_10006041_pt1 | contig 17677 bp, 14 predicted proteins | sample YL17G02_20_MG_FD_203700 | JGI IMG/M metagenome (GOLD analysis project Ga0315274, IMG submission 203700) | Sediment microbial communities from Yellowstone Lake, YNP, Wyoming, USA - YL17G02_20 | ecosystem: Environmental > Aquatic > Freshwater > Lake > Sediment | place: USA: Wyoming | collected...
GTTTACCCTGTAATGTCTGAGCCACCTTTATAAGTTTTTCTTTATTCAAAGGTTGGGTTGCTTCAAGGGTGACTCGGTAGGTTTTTCTGAATTCTGCTGCTTTGATACGTGCGATTTCGTCTCGGGTGGAGAATCGCAGGGAAGTGATTTCGACTGTGTTTTTTGTGGTCTGGTTTGTCTCTTTTTCCAGGAGCGTAAGGTTGATGTTTCTGATTTTTGGGTTCTTGATTTCCAAAACGAACGGTCGTCCGGATCCTAACATAAGGGCGTCGATGTCTTCTCGTCCGCTCCCGTGAAATGATTCGTCGGTTCCTTTGGTGAATTCCAAGGATTTCTGAGCGACGAGTTCTTCAACCGTGGTTTCATACAGTTTTCCTGTATAGTTACATTTTTTACACCCTTTTCCGCGACAGATCTGACAGGGCCATTTCGTTTGAGGGATTCCTCTCTGGAATTTTTTATATCTCCCATAAATGAACAACGAGGTTATTTGGAGAGAGACAATGTCGTAGGCGGTGTCGATGATCGCCATAATTTCAGGGTTAGGGATATCAACAGTTTTTCCGAGTTGTGGTTCGAGGATTTTTCCGATTTCTCTGTTGATTTCCATCTTGATGGGTTCAGCATCCTCCAGTTTCAGATGTTTCCAGAGGCGTTGTTCTTTTTCTTGGATGTCTTCGTCTATTTTTGAGCCGACGAGAAAGGTTTCAAACTCGTAATCTTTGACAGCATCAGCGATTATTTTGGTGAAATGAGGGATTTCATCAATGAGTCCTTCGCACAACCAACATTCATGTGTTGCTGTTCTCTCTGTATGATAGAGTTTTTTTCTAATGTATTCCCCCTTTTGCGAGTTGGTACCATCTTTGATTTCTTTTCTGAATAATCTCCCGAAACAAGAATCGCAGAGTCGGTACTCATATAGGAGTTGTTCTGCTTGTTTCAATGTTTCGTCCTTCATCAAGGATGCTGAATGTCACGAGTTGTTTAAACGTTTCCCTTAAACAGGGTATGATTGAATCGGGCGGAACGCTTTGAAAAACAATTAAATGAAAACCGGTCTCTTACTTCCCGGAGATGCTGCAGCACTTTGGTAGAATCATATACTACATCGTAAATAGTAATATCTATCACGAATAAAAATTTCGGATACACATAAATTTTTTTATGTCAACCACAAATAGTAAATTGCCCAGGCTAAGGCAACGCCAAACGCGATAGTTACAATCCACCAGTACCAGACCGAGTGTGCCACGCCAAGAGTGTACACTAGGGAAAGAAAGAACCCAAGGATAAAAAACGTCGTAAGAATATCTCTGTATTTCATACAATTAACCATCCGATATTTCTATTGTTTTTAGCTCCAAACACCAAAAACGAATATCTTTATATAATAGTATCGGACAATCATTAACACGTTTTTAATTCATGTTTTTTGTGCGAATCAGTATAAAAAAAGAAAAGAAAAAAATATTTTAGAGGACCACAGAGATGTTGTATGGTACTTTCGCAGGGTTTTTATCAAAGTTCAGCCGCACACCACCGAGGATTACCTTAGGGAACTTTTGGAATATCGGTGCTGACAGTTTCACGCCAATCCAGGTGCTCCAGTAGTTTGCATCCCAAACATTCCTTGACGATAGCTTAAAGGTTGCTTGGCGCTTATTGTTCATGAAATTATTCATCTCAATGGTGTTTTCACTGCTTGTTGAGAGCAGGAGTCCTTCCATGGAGTTCCATTCGATATGATTCCCTGTGATTTCGTTTGAACCAGCACCACTCGTGAGTCGAATACCGATTTTATTATTATCAATGATGTTCCCTTGGATGGTGTTTTCTGTGCTAGCAAGACCACCAATCGCTATCCCTTCCTCGCCATTATTGGTAATGGTATTATTCAGAATCGAATTATGGTTGCTGTTCAGAGATAAATCTATTCCTTGTTTTCCATTGTCGGTGATAAGATTTCCTTTTATAAGAGAATAGGTTGATGTTTGCACCTGGATACCAATGTAGGTCATATTAAAAATTGTGTTATCCATTATCGTAATTCTACTTGTGGGAACAGTCAAGACGATACCTTGGATCCCCTTTTCCATTGCATTATTTGTGATAAAGACATTCTCACACAATGTGGCGACCTGCACGATTATTTCATCAGATGAACCGCTCATGAAAAATCCTTCGATAGACGTGTCACTTGTACCAATACGAACAACCGGGTCTGTGGTCTGTCCCTTAATAAAGGTTGACTCACGACTTTGACCTATTAAAGAAATCTTTTTGAGTTTAGTATCAATATTCTCATTATAGGTCCCATTATAGACAAAGATGGTATCACCATTGGTTGCGTTGTTGATAGCCTTTTGAATCGTTGTGTAGTTCCCAGGACCCGCCCCACCAACATACAGGATATTCCCAAGATTCATTGGTTGGGGGTTGAATTCAGGGGTGATGTTATAAGCTGAGACGGCACTCGCTCCAATACACAGTGCTACGATTCCAACAATTAAGCTTTTCGCTGTTAATTTATTTTTCATTATAATTCCTCCTACATTCAATTATTCTATACTAATAGTAAATCTCCTGGTTCATTTAAATGTTTCTATATAATATATATAATTACCTATATAAGAAGAGTTGTCGGATTCACACACAAACAAAGGAACGAATCATGCTCTGATTTAATTGTTTTCACAACATATTTAATGACAAAGAAGATACCGAAACCAGACAAATATTGGAGGCGGACTTGGTATGGTTGAAATTGCTCCGTTCAAAGGAATGATCTATAACAATGAGAAAATCAAAAAACTTGACGATGTCATGTCACCACCCTATGACATCATCTCTGAACAGATGCAAAACGAACTATACAACAATAACGAGTATAATTTCGTCAAACTCATTCTTGGAAAAACCTCCTTAGATGATACAGAGACGAACAATCGGTATACGCGGGCAAAACAACTATTAGACGCCTGGCAACAACAAGGAATCTTGATCCCCTCGCAGACCCCAGCTATATTTCCTTATAAAGTGGATTACACGGTGAACAAAGAAAAAAAACAAATGAACGGGTTTTTTGTTCTCCTTAAACTTGACCCTGAATACAAAACAGTAAAAGCCCATGAAAAGACCCTGGCAAAACCTAAGGCAGACCGTCTGAACCTCATGCGTGCCTGTTATGCGAACCTTGAACCAATTCAGCTCATGTACATGGATCAAAATGACAGCATTCGAAAAACAATGAACGCCGCTCTTGATAAACCACTCATCAAAGTAAAAGGGTACGATGGATTCATTCATCAACTCTGGCGACTCGACGACTCAAAAACAGTGGAAACAATTGTAGACGAACTCAAGAAGAAAATCCTGTTCATCGCAGATGGACACCATCGTTATCAGACCTCCATTAATTACGCTCAGGAAAAAAGAGAACAAACAGGAAACAAAGCCCCTGACGCCCCGTTCAATTATATCATGGTGGTTCTGTGCAATATGTTTGATTCAGGTCTTTCCATTCTACCGACACACCGTTTGATAAAGATGCCTTATGTAAATTTGGATGATTTCTGTAAAAAACTTGAGAGATACTTTATCGTAGAAAAAAAATTGATTACAAGCAGAGAGAAAGACTATCAGAAAATAGGTAAAAAAATCATGAATGAGATCAAAACAGAGAATAAACACATGCTTGCCTTGTACACGAAGGGCATGTACTTTATTTTGACGTTCAAAGATAAAAAGGTCATGGATATGCGAGCAAGCGATCATTCAAAAACATGGAGAACTCTTGACGTCTCTATCCTGCATAAACTTATTCTAGAAGAATTCCTCGGTATCACTGAAAAGAACCTGGAGGACCACGTGAAATACACACGGGTCGACGCAGAAGCAATCCAACAGGTTGACGAAGGCACATATGATTTCTCGTTTCTCATCAACGCGACAAAAATTGACCAGTTAAAAGCGATCGCAGATGCTGGTGAGCATATGCCTCAGAAATCTACCTACTTTCTACCCAAAATGCTCTCCGGGCTTGTCATGTATAAGATGTAACGAGTGGTGACAGAACCTCGTTTTGACATTTTTTCAGCACAAATTTAAATATATGAAAAAAGAGAGGAGTATCTGGTGAGGAAGGGAAAATAGTATTCTCATGTTTCTTCTTCATATTTTTTCCCCTCCTTCCTCGCTTATTTTTTTGTTTGTTTATTGTTCATTTTTTAGAACAGAAAGGAAAAACAGGTCTCCACGTGGAAGAGTGGTAAACGCACCATATTTGTTTTTCAGAAGAAACTCTGTATGAGGGAGTTCATCAAAAGGGGAAATTGTAAATCCATTCTTCTTAACAAATGGCTGAATCACCTGCGTTGTCTCCTCAGGCGTCATAGTACAGACCGCGTAGAAAAGCACACCGCCAGATTTGACGTTTTCTGCTGCTTGCTTTAAAATAGACAATTGTGTCTGCGGGAGGTCACCGGGGCTTTCTACGTATTTTGCCTCTGGGTTTCTACGTGCAGCACCAAGACCGGTACAGGGCGCGTCAACCAAAACGGCATCATATTTTTTTTTTGAGGGATTATCTTCAACCGTGACGTTTGCGTTGTATTCACTGCATCGTCGTTTCAATATTGTTCGTTTTGCTGCATTCATCTCATACGCATGCAGTTTCTTTCCATTTGTTGTAATGGATGCTATCGCAAGGCATTTTCCGCCATTACCCGCACAATAATCAAAAATGGACTCACCAAGAGATGCTGTAAGCAACGAGACAAGTTGACTGCTTTCATCCTGCACATGTGCGAAGCGTTGTTGAATGACTTTCGAGTACTTGCTAATAGAACTGGTGAGAATCGCGGTTGTAAGAAGGGATCGTTCCGCAGGAAGAGTCTCTTGCTGTAGCATGCTCATCACATCCTCTATCGTACTTTTATTGAAATTCACACACAAAGTGGTTGGCGGTGTTTCGTTGAGAAACTCAGCCCATTCGCCATGGTCTTTGAGGACATTTGCTACGTAGGAAGAACAGGAATAACGATACTCAAAAGGATATGAGGATGCATCTGCCTGCGAGCCATCGACGGCAAGTTTCACATAGGTTTCTGGAGATGACTTTAGCCCTTTAATCTCAATTATGTGTTCATACAGTTTTTTCCAGCGAACCACATCATGGATAAGCTCTGCTATTTCTTCTCGCTGTTCTTTTGAAAGACCAGATGAAGGGAGAATATCGCGTAAACAACGCGCCATGTTTCCTTTTTTCAGATATTTTGTGATGATACGGGCTGCAATCTTTTCTTCCATGAATGAAACACCAAGAACCTCTTTGAATAACTATTAGGGCCCGAACCGGGATTTGAACCCGGCACAGAGGATCCACAGTCCCATATGTTACCAGGCTACACTACTCGGGCCATATAGACAATGGGGCAATGTTTCATGAGATATTCAACATTTCCTAACAATGCCTTAATGCGGATTTTGTCTTTTGAGCCCCAAACCAGAAATCTTTATATAATATTATCGGAGAAGTCTCGCATGGTCAGTCTCATGTTATATGCAAATCATTGGCAGAGATAATTTTTTTATAGTCGCGAATGGGAATACTGCGTGGTCTGGAGGTTAACGTAACACCTGCAGATGAAAATCAGTGTGAGTTTTTCAACTCTGTGATAAGTTTTTCAAGTGCTTTCGCTCGATGTGAAAATTGATTTTTTTCTTCAGTTGTCATTTCACCAAAGGTTTTTTTTTCATCGTTTGGAATAAAGATGGGATCGTAACCAAATCCGTGTTTCCCTCGCGTTTCAGTCGAAATCGTACCAGTGCATTCACCAAGAACAATCACTGGTTTCTTGCCTGGTTTGCTATACGCGTACACCGATCGAAAGACCGCTTTTCTGTTTTTTACATTATCAAGTAATCGTAATATCCCAGGTAACCCGATCGTGAAAAACACATACTTTGAGTACACCCCGGGAAACCCCTGAAGCGCTTCAATAAACAATCCTGCGTCTTCAAGCATGAATGCTTGGTGAAACTTTGCTCGGACATGTTCAATACCCTGTTGTGCGACTTCCTCAAGGCAATCCGCTTGTACCTCAGGATAGCCGAGATCTTTTTGCACTACTGAAAAACCAAGCGGTCGAAGTTTCTCTGTGGCCTCCTTTACTTTTCTCTTGTTGCTGGTAATAAAATAAAGTTTTTTCATCGATACCTTCCTCGTCGTACAATATCCTCAATCTTTTTCATAACCGCAGACGCATCTCCCGAAAACTGTTTTTTATATCCTTCAAACACATACTCAAAACAATGCGAATACTTTGAATGGGTCGACTCAAACGCTTCCATAAGTACGTGTAAATCCACCCCTTTTGCCTCCATCTCACCATTTTTACAGCCAAGCCCAAAATCAATGAAATGAATGCGATCGTTCAGAAGTATCATGTTCGATGTCGTGATATCGCCATGGATGATCTCATGATTATGAAGCCGTGCGATGCTCTCCCCTATCTTCTGACAGAGTTGTTTTTGTTCTGTTTCTTCCAACGAATTCAGGATATCTTTCACGCGTTTCCCTTGGATATATTCCATGGTGATAATGCCCTGGGCAAGGTCAACATCATAAATGAGGGGGACCGAGACACCATATGACCGTGATTCCGCTATTAGCTTTGCTTCTTCTTTTGTTCGTGATGCGATAAGAAGAGTATCGATTTCTTTAATCCGATAGGCTTTTTTGATGCGCCGTTTCTCAACAACGGTTTTTCCCATGTATTTCGACAAGCAAATCTCTGCTTCAGCGCCGCGGTAGAGGATTTTTTTAACCACGCCAGCTCACCTCTACCATATCGGTTCGATACCGTTGGTTAATGATGCTTTCATCAATGTTCATCCGCAGACCACTGTCGTACATCAGGAATCCGAGCCATGCGATCATCGCACCGTTATCGACGCACACGTCTCTTGATGGAACAAAAAATGCTGCGCTACGGTCCCTGGCCATCGTCTCTACCATTTCTCGAAGACGTTTGTTGGAAGCTACCCCACCACCAAGCATCACTTCTTGTTTTTCGGTATGCGCCATCGCTCGCTCTGTTACCTCAGTCAGCATCGCAAAGGTTGTCTCCTGCATCGAATAGCAGACGTCCTCCAATGATAGTCCTTTTGAAACGTAGCTCTCCGCAGCGGTCAGCAAACCAGAAAACGCGATATCCATTCCTTTAATCGAATACGGAAGTGGCAGGTAGCGTACACCTTTTTTTGCCAGCTCCTCAATTTTTGGTCCACAGGGAAACTCCAGGCTGATAGCTCTGCCGAACTTATCCAGACAATTGCCGATACCAATATCGAGTGTTTCTCCAAAGACACGGTATTTACCTTCTGCAAACGCGATGACTTGTGTGTTTGCACCAGAGACATACAACAACACCGGGTCTGTACATCCTCTCACTGTGCCTCGACCGATCTCCAGATGTGCGACACAATGATTCACGCCCATAATGGGTTTTTCGATTGTTAGCGCAAGAGCACGTGCTGCGGTTGCCGCGGTTCGAAGACAGGGACCAAGCCCAGGGCCTTGAGAAAACGAGACAAGATCGATATCAGCAAAGTCAACGTCTGCTTTCTGAACGGATTCAGAGATAAGGTCAGCGATGTAGGTAGCATGATGATTCGCTGCTTCCCGAGGGTGAATCCCGCCTTTGTCTGGTTTATAGGTCTTGATGAGATTGGAAAGAATGTGACAGTGTCCTTTCACGTCTTTGATGATACCGACGCCGATCGAATGTGCAGTGCCTTCAATACCGAGACAAATCATCAACAGTGGGTAATAAGAATAACATAAAATACATTTGGTTCACCGGAAGAAACCATTTATTTTTCAACAACGACTTCTTCTTCGTACATATAGATTAAACCTTTTTTAATCAACACGAGAACCACACCAACAACACCAAGGATGATACTCACAATTATTAAAATAAGGAGCCAGGGGACATCAGAAAAGATGTTTTTCTGCGGGATCACTTGTTCTTGATATGGCTGTATTTCCCCTATTGTTGGAGCGTAGAGATACTCCCATCGTCCATCGCTATCGTCATCAATGAAAAACACCCCACCACCTTTCCATTGGATATCATTCGAACCACCACTTGAAGGGTTATAGAAGGTTCCATTATAGCTTGAGCTATAGACGATATGATAATAAATGTCGTTGAGAAATACAAGATCAATAGAGGTTCCATTGTCCTCTGATATATTTTTCATGGTAACCTGAACAGGGGTAGACCATACCGATTCAAGGCCATACTGGTTCCGTGCTTGAGCTCGTAAAAAATACTCCCCGGGCGTTTCCCATGCAAAAGAATGATACGAACTGGATCCTGATGGAACATCAGGCGTCCACTCCGACAGATTTCCATTTCCGTAATCGAATCGATAGGATACCTGATATTCATGAGGGTCAGTCGTCAAAGCAGAGTAGGTATAATCATTCCCGATGATGCCTTGGATCTTCCCAGTTCTCAGAATAGGTTTGTTTGGAAAATCATTACTTGAATAGGTGGTAATGTCCACAGTTAAAGGGTTCGACCAGACGCCCTCCGGGACTTGTTCACTTTTAAAATTCATTCTAAGTTGATAGGCTCCTGGTATGCTCCAATGATGGGTTTGAACAATGGAGGTCTGATTATCCTCAAGCTGCAACCATGTCGTTGCAGTTCCATCACCCCAGTCAAACAACCAGAATGAATCATGATTCATTGTCACGATTACGTATTCGTATTCGATATCAACAAACCCAAATGTTGTACCAGCAGGTGTAGTCGGAATATACATCGGGGTCTTTGAAAAAACAATCGGTGCCATGCTTACAACAGTAAAAACAATGAGCAGGATCACAAAAAGAACAACAGTTATTTCAGAAGAGATACGATGAGCGTTCTTGTTACCGCTACATATGTACTTTTTCGGTTCTCTGTGCATCCCGTAACCCATCAAAAAATCATGTTTTATGTATATATACTTTGTTGGCATGTGCCGCAATCGTCATCTATTTTCGGATGCCAATGTCGACAGCCAGCTCATCGATCATCCATTTCTTCAAGAGAGCGCCGGTTGGTTTGTCAACAAACGAAACAGTTTTCGACCGTGTTTCTTCCTTGATATGGTCCTTCCAGCCTTGAAGAGCTTTATTTTTCGTCGAATCAAGAGCGATTTCTGTTGCAATCCTATCCTCTACGTCAAGGTTCAATTCCTTGCGCATGGATTGTATTCGTCGAATGAGCTCCCTTGCTAGCCCTTCTGCTTCTAACTCCGGGGTCACGATTGTATCCAAGAACAGGGTGATGTTCTGCACCGTGGCTTTTGCAAAATGTTCTTTCTCATGCTCAACGATTTCAAAATCATCAGCAGTCAGTCGTATCTTCTCAGCACCAATAGAAAGTATCACTTCTTTTTTCTTGATGAGCTGCTCATATAATTGATGTTTATCATAGGTATCCAGCACTTGCGTAATACTCTTAGCTTTCTCCTTGTATTTCGGACCCAGGTGAGAGTACTTTGGTTTCACAGTCTTGGTCATGAATGCAGTGGTATCCCGCGCGTAGCTGATGGTTTTTACATTGAGTTCTTCCTTTAAAAGCTCAAGGAGTGGTTTTGTCGATTTTTCGATTTCCTTGGAGCAAACAATCGACGCAGATGGTAACGGATGTCTTCCTTTGATGTTAATCTTCGAACGAAGCGCACGACCAGACTCAACAACAGCACGAATCTGCTCCATGCCTTTCTCAAGATCCTCATTTATTGCTTTTGCATCAACAGTCAGATAATCACAGAGATGTACACTTTCCGGAAGGTCCGTCGTCCTTAAATTCTGATAAATCTCCTCAGTGATAAACGGGATGAACGGAGCAAGAAGCTGAGACAATCCAACGAAGACCTCATACATCGTGGAATACCCGGAGAGCTTATCTTCTGTTTTTTCTTCAACCCAGAGTCGTTTCCGGGAACGCCTCAGATACCAGTTGCTAAAGTCATCGATGACGAAACTTTCTATCGCACGAGCTGCTTTATGGGTCTCAAAATCCTTCATATAAACATGGATATTTTTTACAAGCTGGTTGAATCTGCTACAGATCCATTGATCAAGGAGACCTCTCTTTGAAGCAGGGATTCTATCCTTCTTTGGATCGAATTCATCAAGCACCGCGTACGTAGAAAAGAAATTATAAGAATTCCAAAACGTGAGTAGGAATTTACCGAGGGTGTCTTTTACAGCCTCTTCGTAGAAACGTGTAGACATCCATGGCGCGTTTGCAGAAATGAGGTACCATCGTAACGCATCCGCCCCCTCATGGTCAAGGATGATAGTTGGATCCACATAGTTCTTTTTACTCTTACTCATCTTCTGATTATCTTTGTCTAAGACCAACCCGAGTGTGAGAACGGTTTTATACGGGTTTTCATCAAACAAAAACGTGGAGATCGCAAGTAAAGAATAGAACCATCCTCGTGTCTGATCCAGTGCTTCGCTGATGAAATCAATGGGGAAGTTTTCTTTGAAGAGTTCCTTGTTTTCAAAGGGGTAATGCCATTGGGCGAAAAAGGACGAGCCCGAGTCGTACCAGCAGTCGATTACTTCTTTTTCTCGTATCATGCGTGCTTGACATTTTGGGCATTGTACTACAAGCTCGTCGACAAACGGTTTATGTAAATCGTACTTCTCAGGAAACGACTTGCTTAAGTCGCGGAGTTCTTGCACGCTCCCAACACAGAGTACATGATGACATTTTTTGTTGGTACAGGTCCAAATCGGCAAGGGTGTCCCCCAGTATCGATTCCGTGAGAGCGCCCAGTCTTTTACCTCACGAATGAAATCACCAAATCGTCCTTGCTGCAAATGCTGTGGATACCAGGCGATCTGATTATTGTTTTTCACCAGCGATTCTTGGACTTTTGACATCGCGATAAACCAGGACTCCATCGCATAATACAGCAGCGGTGAGTCGCATCGCCAGCAGAACGGGTACTCATGTGAATGTTTCTTTGTACCCGCGAGCAATCCACGCTCCTCAAGATATTGGATGATACTTGGATCCGCATCTTTCACAAACTGTCCACGCCAGAGCGTTACTTCTTCAGGGAACGTCCCATCAAGCTTTACAAGTTGAACAACAGGGAGATCATAGGCACGTCCAATGTTGTAATCATCCTCACCAAATGCAGGAGCAATATGAACGATGCCGGTACCGTCTTCCATGGTAACAAAATCAGCCACCACGATGTACCATGCTTTCTTATCGGGTGTTGCGTACGGAAAAAGGGGAATGTATTCCTTATGTTCCAACTCTTTTCCAGTGAAACGATCAAGCACCTCATACTCCTGGCCTTTTAACAGGACCGCTGCTCGTTGCTCTGCAAAAATCAGCACTTCTCCTTTCGACCGTATTTTCACATAGGGTTCCTTGGGATGAACCGCGAGTGCGACATTCGAAATTAACGTCCAGGGCGTTGTCGTCCACGCGAGGAAATATCCTTCTTCATTCTTCAGTTTGAATTTGACAAAGATGGAGGGATCCTCAACGACTTTATACCCCTGAGAAATCTCATGTGTTGAGAGCGCAGTACCACAGCGAGGACAATACGGGACAACCTTATGACCTCGGTACAGTAACTTCTTATTCCATGCCTGCTGAAGTGACCACCAGACCGATTCAATATACTCGTTCTTGAGCGTGATATAGGGGTCGTCCATGTCAAGCCAGAACGCGATACGATGGGTCATTTCTACCCATACATGTTCATACCGGAATACGCTTTTCTTACATTCTTCGTTGAATTTATCGATTCCATATGTTTCTATGGCTTCTTTATCCTTAAGACCGAGTTTTTTTTCCACTTCAATTTCGACAGGTAACCCATGGGTGTCCCATCCTGCTTTTCGCAGGATATAATGTCCATTCATGGTTTCGTACCGAAGAATTAAATCCTTCATGACTCGCGTCAGAACATGACCAGGATGAGGAAGCCCGTTCGCGGTGGGCGGTCCTTCCAAAAACACGTACGGTGAGCATCCTTTTCGCTGCTCAATCGATTTCTTGAAAATGTCGTGTTCTCGCCAGAATTTTTGTATCTTTTCTTCGACTTCCTTTGGATTGTATTTCTGTTGTGGAGATTGAATCATTTTTATACACCAAACTAAGGTGATTTCCGTTAAAGTCGTCAGGTAATGGCACAACGCCGTTAAAACCGTTTCCCTTCGAATGTTCCTCTAATAATTCTTTGGGTCATTCGATTTCATGATCTCTCGTAAAAGAGAGGTCGCGTAACATCCTTTTTGCAACTCAAAACGGAGGGTAAGAGCCTGATTTTCTTCATGCAATTCATCGATATGTAACGTCCACTCAAGAGACGGAACTAAAGCAAGCAATGCACGCCTCAACCCGGAGGAGGAAAGAAAAGGAATCTCAGGGATGATAAAGTCGCGCGGGTCGATTTTTTCTGATTCGATAACGACATGCTCTATCTCCCCCATTTCACCTTCTGCAAAAACCGTATCGCACCCGACCAACAGACCACTCACGACCGCTTTTCTTTTGGATATTTGTTTGTTGACTTTGTCGAGATTTGTTTCTCTGACTGGAATGAAATCATTGGTTACAACGTTCTTTCTCACAGGACAGATGATATCACCAACAATGGCATGATGAATCGAGATATTTCGTCGGATACGTTCACTGAGCATCGTATTGAACAGAACAGATTCGTACGCATTCACAAACATCATAAGAAGATTCTTTGGGAGCTCTTTGAACGCGCCAATAAAATCATTAGGATTCTGGATTAATTTATTCAGCATCGCTTTTTCAAAATTCAATGCATCAGGATACGAATGGAAAGCTTTCGCGTAATCCCGTGTTTTTTCAAGATCTTCCCGTAATGAATAAGTCACCTCGTTTTCCCCAATCATCGGATGAGCGACATACGTCATGGCTGCTTTTTCGAAATCGCCCTGGACAATATATTTTCCCACGAGATGTGTAATCGGTCGAATCACACCAAATCGTTGTATCCCATAAAAATTCGGAAATCCTCCCCAAGTTTCAAAAGGGGATACCAGCTTCTTGATTTGTTCTGGTACTATTGCTGCATCGATATTCCGTACTGTTATCTCAAAGCGATTCCCCAGTAAATCTCCGATCCTGACGGGAACATCAGATTGATAGATATTCTCAAATGAGACGTCTTTGATGTTCAGCTGAGACAAATGCTCAGGAGAAACCCGCTCAAACGACATTAACTGGGTGCTCCATGCTCGCTTATCTTTATTTCCTGCAAAACTGATTCGTCTCTTGGAGAAATGTAACTTATCTGCAATCTCATGGACAAGGGTATTAGTCTCCCAGTTCCGAGCGGAGACTTCAGCGATAGTAAAATGTCCATTGTCTTTTTTCGGTGGATATAAAAACAGTTCAGTTACATGAAAATCATCGATGCGAACACGAATCTTCCCACCAACACCAGGTTTGTTTATACTGTACGTGTCGATACCAATCTGATGTTCAAAGTCAGGGGTTTTCATCGATGTGCTGCTCTTTGACTATTCAAAATTCTTTCCGAATTGTTTTATCTCATCCTCGAGGTATTTCACTGCTTTTTTCAGAACCTCTTCAGGGGATCCTTTTTTAACCCGGATGAACAATTGTTTCTTCGGAGCGAGTGGATTATCTGCCATACAGGCAGCATAGTCTACATCATTATTCTGAAGTAAGATATGTGTAATAGGATGAAGGATTGTTTCGTCTTCCCCAACGATTTCAATTTCGAGTTCCGTTTTTGTCTTTCGAATGGTTTTTAACTCCATATTCTCACAGTTCCTCTTGTTCGTATTTGTTCTTTATAATTTCTGCAGGTCGAGTGCTCCGTAGTCGTCTGCGATGCGTCGGTGTTCTTTGTTGCCGCAGTTCTCACATTCCAGACCATGGCTTTTTTTCACAAGTGGGTGTCTGCATTTTGAACAGCGAGCTTTTATGGCTCCAAAGCCTCGTTCTTTTGTTTCAAGTTGTACACTGGGTTTTACCTGGATGACTTTTGCGCGGATGTAATCCTCGGCTTTGTATTCCGTGGATGCATCTTTGATGAACCCTTGGGCAATTTCTTTGACATGGATGGTAGCATCGGTATCACCGGAAATTGACCTGTTTTTCCCAGCGACATGGACAACTTCAACGATTATCATAGTTGATTTGGCCATGATCACTCTAGCGATAACAATATCTCCCCCCTTGAGAAGTACGGGTGTACTAGTAGCTGGTTTTACCTCCGCGGTGCGATGTTTTTCATTCACAACGTAGGTCCCTATGCGTGCTGCCCGGATGATTCCATTTTCTTCAAATGTTCCGTCGCCGGGCAATAATTCTTCAGAAGTAGAGAGTTGATCACCAGGCATGACTAATTTATGTTTCATGTTTTCTCACAAATCCAAATAGGCAAGTCAATCCATGTTTTAAAGGTTATGGTTCTGATGTCCTCCTGAAGAGGAGTTGCTAGTTCTGGAGTAAAAAGTGTTATAAATGGCATACTTATTTCGATTTTCCTAGCTAGACTGTTTAACGCTAGGTGAAAACTATGACACGTAAACCAGCGAGAATGATTCGATACATAAGAGGGCAGGCAACGACAAGGCGAGAGTACATGGGTGGTGTCCCAGCGTCTCGTCTTACACAGTTTGTCAGCGGTAATAAGACTGCGAAGTTCCCTGTTCAATTATCATTAACTGCAGATGAGAGATGTCAGTTGCGACACAACTCATTAGAATCAGCACGTATCGCTGCAAACAAAACACTTGAGAAGCACATAGGATCAGCTAACTATTGTTTAAACATACGAGTCTACCCCCATATCGTTATTCGTGAAAATAAGCAAGCAACTGGGGCAGGGGCAGACCGTGTGTCTCAGGGAATGCGACGAGCATATGGGAAACCGGTGGGGACTGCTGCTCGGGTGAAAGTGAATCAGGTCTTAATGACTCTTGATACAACAGAACAGTTCTTTACTCCCGCAAAAGAAGCCTTACGAAAAGCAAGTATGAAGCTCACAACATCGTGTACTATTAATATCCTAAAAGGCGCTGAGCTCCTCAATTAAAAACCTTGTTACACATATTTTATAATAAAAGGGAGAAGGATCAATCCCAAGATTACCAGTGATATCGCAAGAGAAACGTTTTTTACGATTTTTTCTTTTGTTTCTTCCTTGATTCCTTTTTTCAGTCGGATGATGAGCGCTCGTACGCCATCATTGAAGAGGAAACCACCATCGAGTGGTACCATAGGAAGCACGTTAAATAAGGAGACTGCAAGGTTCAACCAGAAAATCCAGTAGATTGCATTGATGATTATCCAAAAAAGAGGGGTGGGGAGAACGCCTAGAGGACCGGTGATAACGTAGGCATCGGTGAATGGTGCGACAATGGGATTGTAACCTGCGAAGTACCCCAGCAGGGGAAGGCTATAGAATGTGAGTAACCCTCGCGGAAAATCAAAAAACGGGTTTTTCAAAATAGCAAGATGCTCCTGAAAGACCGAGTCACGGAGCAGTGATTGCACGCCAAGGTATCCTTTCCCTTTGTATGATTCGTTATTCACATATATCGTGGTTCGTTTTGCGTATTCAATGTACTTATCGCCAAGCAACACTTGCGTTGTGCGCAGGGTACCGCTTTTCATATACGTGATGTTGACGGTCTGATTTGCGTTGGTGTTATTCCACGCATTGAAATACTCCTCCCCGGTGTGGATCGCCGTGTCGTTGACCCTGGTGATAATGACACCTGTTTGAAGCCCGATTTGTGAAGCAGGAGAATCAGCATCAATGGTGAAAACAATCGCTCCACCCGCCCCAGGTTGTACTGCCGACATGAATACGGCGGAGAACAACAAGACGCTCAAGAGGACGACAACGAAGTTTGCAGCAGGTCCTGCTGCATAAATCCTCATCCGTGACAGAATCCGTGCTTTTTTTACCTCCTCGTCATCCGGCTCACAGAACGCCCCGATCGGAACAATTAAATATAAAATACCAAGGGATTTAACCTTTAATTTATCAACTAATGCTAGAATCCCATGGGAGAATTCATGGACCATGATCGCGATGACCAGCCCAAGAAGAACATACCCAAGGTACTCCAGAGGCAGAATCGGGTTAATACCAGGTAGGACCAACGCTACTTCCGGACCAGGTAACGCATTTCGCTGCGCGGGGGTAAACCCAAAAACCAACCACGCGGTCATGATCATCAAAGCCGTCATCAACACCATCGTTATGAAACAAAAGATGATGCTTGTGTTCCCGTAGATCTTCCAGAACCGTTCATGTTTTGCGCGGTTTTTCAGGAACTGTATTCCTTTTTCAGTTCGCCACATGAGTGCAGGTCCATGAAAAGAGATGTTGTGTTTTTTAAACACACCTTTTTTGTATAGGAGAAATACGATTCCAGCGTAGACAAGGATGATCGCAATAAAAATCAAGATGCTTTCAATAATCGACATAGTTTCTACCGCAGAATACAACAAGAGTTCTTAAAGTAATTGAAAAAAAGTTCACTTCGTATGATGCTTCAGCATTTTCTGTGTTTGTTCTTCAATATCAACTTCATATTTCTCGTTAATGAATTCCTCTTTGATATAGTGATAACTCACTGCTCCGATAAAAACAATAATGATGCCTACGGTAATGTAACCCCAGAACGATAGCGTGTAGAATGGGTCAATCAAAAACCCATTGCCTTTGGAATATTCCCAGATTACTTGGCCGAAGGTATCAAAAAGAATTGATCCGATAAACCCAAACCCAAACAATGAAAACGGAACAACCCAGTATGACCAGAGAACCTTTTTTTCTCTAATGTAGATATCTGTAACTCTTCCAAACGCAGCAAGCAATCCAGCTGCAACAATCCCCCAGGTGATTGCACCAAGGAACTTCAGTATCAGAACGACAAGGGGTATGTCCTTATTGAACGTGTTATTATAGGCGTAAAACACACTTACTGCAATAATAACAATGGAAAGGATGAACGTGTAAAACGACGGCCGTCCAGTAAGCAGGCCTGCTCTGAATTCATGCCATACAACCGCGACTTTTTTCTCTGAATTAAACGTCCGTATTAAAAGATAAATACCGAGGGTAAATAGGATCGCCCCAAACCCACTTGCTGCCATACCAAATATAGCAAAGATAGCCCAGACAATCAATATCAGAGCAATAGGGAGGAAAAATTGTTTTTTTACTTTATCTTCATCAAGGAGTTTGATGATCCGATAATAGGTGTCTTCTATTTGTTTACTCTGTTTTACGTTCACTCGTTGAATCGAGGTGATTTTCAACCGTGATTGGATAATCGGAAGTATATGTTCATCCTCAGCACCATCACTGATAAGGATCGCGTCCTGTGCATTGGTCTCCTTGATGACGGAGTCAAGCTGGTCAGCGAGTTTCTGATCTGATTTTACTCCAACGTTGATATTCCCACATAAGGTTGCTATCTCAACATCTCTTTCTTCTTTTTTCAGAGACTCGTAAATGGAGATAGCAAAAAAAATCGCGTTCAAATCTGAATCCTCAGCGTCAGCAAGTCCAAGTTTATTCGCAGCATCTAAGTTATTTTGGACTC
>Ga0315274_10006042_pt1 | contig 17676 bp, 17 predicted proteins | sample YL17G02_20_MG_FD_203700 | JGI IMG/M metagenome (GOLD analysis project Ga0315274, IMG submission 203700) | Sediment microbial communities from Yellowstone Lake, YNP, Wyoming, USA - YL17G02_20 | ecosystem: Environmental > Aquatic > Freshwater > Lake > Sediment | place: USA: Wyoming | collected...
TCCTGCTTGCAGCACATGATCTAGGATTGGGTGCTGTCTATGTCACAGGATTCAAGAGTTCAAACCCGGAAGTTGCTGAAGAGATCAGGAAGATACTGCATCTGCCAGCTAACATCATGCCGATAGCAATTCTGCCAATAGGTTACCCGGATCCGTCAGAAAAACTGGAAAAAATGGAACTGCTTGAAGTGAATGAAGTTATTCACAATGACAAATGGTAACATCGAACCGAAAAGAAAATAATAAGTAATTGATCTTCTTTTAATATCTCCCGAATCCAAAAAATATTATGGCAGGAAAGAAACCCAGGATAAATCCTCTGAAACTGATAGCAGCAATTGTTCTATGCGTGATAATAGGTTCTTCTGCATCTGTATTTACAGCCCCGCAAATAGGCACGTGGTATGCCTCGCTTGCAAAACCCGTATGGAACCCACCAAACTGGTTATTCGCACCGGTGTGGACAACGCTCTTTGTCCTCATGGGAATATCGTTGTATCTTGTCTGGAACAAAGGATTCAAAACAAGAGGAGTTAAAATAGCGCTCGTCATATTCGGAGCGCAGTTCGCACTCAATGTATTGTGGTCATTTCTGTTTTTCGGTCTTCAGTCCCCGTTGTATGGATTCATTGAGATCATCGCACTCTGGATTATGATAGCAGCAACAATCATCGCCTTCTACAAAATCTCAAAGCCGGCTGCGTTCATTCTCCTGCCCTACATTGCATGGGTGACGATAGCATCTCTGCTTAATTATTCTGTCCTTGTGCTGAATGCGTAAAAATAAAATGAATATTCCCGATCCTTCTAAAAAACTTTATATAGCGCCCGAAACCGTATATAATAAGAGAGCCAAAGGAGCAGGGACACATCGGTTGGCCTGGAAAAGGCCGGTCAACGCTCACCTCTACTTGCAACGGCTCGGGCATTGGAGACTGGACTATACCTCTCCGTGTCAACTATTGTAAGCAAGTTAATTGCGGCCCATAAGTTGATTCCTTTGATCAAGTAACGCGAGTCACGTTACTCTTTGAAGGGACTTCTTTACCGAGTCCAGATTTGCTCCGAAGCCAATAGGCGATAGTGGATAATTTTTTGATTAAACTTTTTTGTGTGAGCAGAAACGAAAGCGAAAATCGAATCGAAGATTCGATAATTATATTATTGTTTATGCGATTCAGGAGGAGAAAAAGTTTATGGTATGTAAGAAGCTGAAAAGCGGCAGATGCGCTGTTACAAAAAAATACTGCAAGCAGAAATACGGCGTGAAAATGGCAAAGCACAAAGAGTGCGCCATCTACGCCAAGTCGGCAAAGAAGAAAACTAAGAAAAAACATAAAACAAGGGGCTTGTTCTGAATAATGAAAAAGGATAGTGGAATAAAAGGAAGCCCTTTCATTCGCTTTGCTTTCCCGTTATTGATATTCGATTCTGTAATTAGAAAATAGAAATGTATAAGAAAAATAAAAATTATATGAGTTTACTGTGACACGTTAGACATGTCCTTAAAACTTTCTGTGTTTCTGGAAGCATTCTTTGCAGAAAACTGGTCTTCCTTCTGTAGGTTTGAATGGAACTTCGCATTCTTGACCACATTCGGAACATGTTGCCTTGTGCATCTCGCGTGGACCACGGTCAAAACCGCCGCCTCCGCCGCCTCTTCTGTTTCCGAAGCTTCTTCGTTCACCAAATGACATTTTTTCACCCTTATTTAATTTCACGCAATTCGAGCCAACTAAGAATTAGTGCGATTTAAACCACTTTACTAACTTCCTACTGAAACTCTCCTCACTGAACATCATAATTTACCGCAAGGTTTATAAAGGTGTTGAAAACGCCTGTAAGCCACCTTTTAATCCTGAAAATCTAATGTTTTTCCATGGAAACACTCATATTGATATTGCTGTTCACGTTTGTCGGAAGCATCGTCTCTCTTTTTGGAGGCGTTCTCCTGCTCTACTGGAAGAAACGCCCGATAGACAAGTTCGGGCATTTTCTGGTCAGTTTTGCCGCAGGAGCCATGCTGGCAGCAGCGTTCTTCGACCTGATGCCCGAGGCATCGGGATTCATATCCATTCAGCCGCTCGTTCTTTGGGTATTCGTAGGCATAGTTTTTTTCTTCGTGGTAGAGAAATTCCTCCACTGGAGGCACTGCCACGAAAAGGGATGCGAGATACACGGCATCAACTCAGCTATAATAATATTTGGCGATGCGATCCACAACTTCATAGACGGCGTGATAATCGCAGCGACGTTCCTGATAAACATACCTCTAGGAATAATAACCAGCATCGCTGTTTTCATGCATGAGGTGCCACAGGAAATAGGAAATTTCGGCGTACTAGCATATCTAAAAATGAAAAGAAAGAAGATTATTCTCATAAACCTGGGCACGGCTGCACTGGCATTCGCCGGCGCATTCGTTACATTTTTCCTCGCTCCATTGATACAGCCAGTCCTGCCTTTGTTAATCGCTCTTGCAGCAGGCGGCTTCATCTACATTGCACTCAGTGATCTCGTCCCGGAAACCCACAAGGCCCAGTGCAGGAAACACATAGTTTATCACACTCTCCTGTTCTTCCTGGGAATCCTGATGATCTACGGAGCGATACTGTTGTTCGAATAAAAAGATTTAGGATGTAATTTCTGGATGTCATATGGAACCGCTGCAGCAGATTGTCTCAAGAATATTGGACGTTATAAAATAATTCGTGGTGGAAGAACGTCGGTAAGCAAAAAACCACTGATATCATTCGGCTACTATAATTGCAACAGTGTTATTTTGTATGATGGAATGAAAATGGGATTATCTCATATCGGTCCAACGCGAGATCCGGAAAAATACATATTGGGTATGATAAGAAAAATGGACAGCCATCCCAGAGCAATAATCGTGCGTGGGTATTATTCAAAGGGAGAAGAAGAACGTGTTTGTGAAAACCTTGATCTGGCAATCGAAAGAATATTCGATTATAAAAATGAGGGTCTTCGCGAGGAAACACGAAAAGATATACTAGTCATACCCACGACAAGAGAGGTTTTGATATTCACCGATACGAACAGAGAGTTCAGAATGTCATTTGATCGCCAGCAATGAAAAAAACTTTAACTTCCAACAAAAACAATAGGCGATGGGTATCTCATCTTTCTCAGATACTTTGAAATCTCTTCCCGCATTTTCTTTGGGACATGGTTAACCTTCAATTCATAATAACCGCTGCTCAAATAATCCTCAAAATCAATCCAGTTGGGATAGGATTTTGGCAAAAAAGCCGGTAAGGACGAAGAATCTATAAAATCTAATCTTTCAAGAGTATCAGCGATATTAGGTCTGTTTCGTTTCAATTTGGGTATCTCTTCATCCCAGATGCCATTAACCCTAGTAAACCACTTATTTCTGATGAATTTTTTACCTTTGTATATCGGAGTGATATCCTTGTCCAATATAATCAGGCCATAAGGAGAGTTTATTCCATCGGATACTTTTATTCTGCGACTGCTTCCATCAACGTGATAAATGTGATAGGTAAAACTATGTTGCTGTTTCATCATATTTCTATCATCCAAAAATCTTAATAATAAACCAAAACCAAGTTCCTTCATGACTATATCTAAAATCAAGAAGCGTGACGGCTCCATCGTTGATTTCGACAAGAGCAAGATAGTAACAGCCATAGACAAGACACTACGAGCGACCAAGTCAAAAGACGGCAGGCTCGCCGAAAGCCTTGCTAATGAAGTCATTGCAGAACTGGACAAAAGAACGCCAAAAAACAAGATACCTTCTGTGGAGGACGTACAAGAACTTGTTGAGGATTCACTGATCAGGCACGGCCTCACGGAAGCAGCGAAGGCATACATTCTCTATCGCGAGAAGCATGCAGAGATGCGTGGCATAAAGGAAGTGATCGGCGTCAAGGACGAACTTAAGATGACTGTAAATGCCGTGAGCGTGCTCGAAAGGAGATATCTGCTCAAGAACGAAATCAGCCGCGTGATCGAATCACCTTCAGGCATGTTCAGGCGCGTTGCAAAGGCAGTTGCGTCTGCTGACAAGAAGTATGGCAATGATGTCAAAATATCTGAAAACGATTTCTTTCAGGCCATGAGCAAATTGGAATTCGTCCCAAACTCTCCAACGCTGATGAATGCAGGAACTGATCTGGGCCAGTTATCAGCCTGTTTCGTGATCCCGGTGGAAGATTCTTTGGACAGCATATTCACGGCCGTCCATGATGCTGCAAAGATCCAGCAGAGCGGTGGCGGAACCGGGTTTTCATTCTCTCATCTGAGACCAAAGGGGGACATCGTAAGATCAACCAGAGGCGTGGCATCAGGGCCCGTGTCATTCATGAGGGTCTTCAACATGGCAACAGAAACAATCAAGCAAGGCGGCAAACGCCGCGGCGCCAACATGGGAATACTGCACGTCAGCCATCCTGATATCGTGGAATTCATATCATGCAAAAGCGTCGAGGGGCAAATGGAAAACTTCAATCTCTCGGTCGCGGTCGACGACAAATTCATGAAAGCAGTTGAAAAAGACAAAGAATACGAACTCATCAACCCGCGCACAAATCAAGTCGTGAAGCGCGTGCGCGCACGCGATATCTGGAATCTAATAGTAACAATGGCATGGAAAACCGGAGATCCTGGGATTATTTTCATTGATGAAATAAACAGGAAAAACCCAACACCACGCGTAGGTATTATGGAAAGCACCAACCCATGTGGCGAGCAGCCCCTATTGCCGTATGAATCCTGTAATCTCGGTTCAATAAACCTCTCAAAGTTTGTAGTCTATGAAAACAGGAAAGCCGTTATAGACTGGATCAGACTGAAAAAAGCGATTCATCTCGGTGTACACTTCCTTGACAACGTAATAGATGTGAACAAATTTCCCCTGCAGGAAATAGAAAAGGTGACGCGCGAGGGAAATAGAAAAATCGGTCTTGGTGTCATGGGATTTGCAGACATGCTTGTCCAGCTTGGCATCCCGTATGATTCAGACGAAGCGATTGAATTCGGAGAGGAGCTGATGAAGTTCGTGGAAAGAGAAGCAGTGAAGGCGTCCGAGGAACTTGGAAAAAGGCGCGGCAACTTTCCATACTTCAAAGACAGCATCTGGAAAAAGAAAACAAAACACATACGAAATGCCACGGTCACAACAGTGGCGCCAACCGGAACAATAAGCATAATAGCGAACTGCTCCTCCGGCATCGAGCCCCTGTTCGCAGTCTCGTACATCAGAAATGTTATGGAAGGTACAAAATTATTCGAGATAAATCCGTTCTTCGAGCAATTGGCAAAGGAGAAAGGCTTCTACACTCAAGAATTAATGGCAAGGATAGCTAGATCGGGGTCGATTCAAGGATTCAAGGAAATTCCAGAAACTGTGCGCAAAATATTCAAAACCGCCCACGATATAAATCCCGAATGGCACGTGAAAATGCAGGCCGCCTTTCAGAAGCACTGCGACAACGCGGTATCGAAAACGATAAACTTCTCGAAAGATGCGACCATACAGGATGTCGAGAACGCCTATTCGCTCGCCTACAAGCTGAAATGCAAGGGAATCACGATCTATCGTTACGACAGCAAAGCGAATCAGGTCCTGAACATAGGCGAACCTGACAGGGGCGAGAAGAAATTCGTGACAGCAGAATCCGAATATTCCGGCGGCTGTCCGTTTCCGTTCTGTCCAGGCGCGTGAGCCAGCAAAGCATAGCATACGATTCCTAGACAACTATATTCTGGCAATTAGAAACATCGGTATAATTCACTTCAGTGCAAAACTCCAGCCCATGACAGGCGTACATCGGCGGATAGCTCTCGAGAACGCTGACTGAACCGCCCATGCATCTGCACTCCTGATAATATTGCGCGCAGCTTTGATTGGTGTCGATCGGGGACAATTGGAATCTGCTGTAACTGGTTTGTGTCAGCAAAAGAAACGCAGTCACTGAAACTATCAGCACAACCAGAATCAAAACTATTATGAAAATGCTTTTCATATTTGTCACAATTTTTAACGACTATGCTTTCTTCTTTTTCTTTTCCAGAGCCCTGTCGATTTCCGGCTTGTTGAAACCGATTATTACCTCGCCCTCTATATCTATTACAGGTACTCCGGTCTGCCCGCTCTTTTCAATCATCTCGCGTGCTGCATTCTCGTCCCTGGAAACGTCTATGTCTTCAAATTCGATCCCCAGCTTCTTGAAATACGCCTTTGCCATGTGGCAGTATGGGCATGTTGCCGTCGAGTAAACCTTAACTTTTGCCATTTTGTCAGCCTCCTATGTGTAATGGTTTAGAAAGCTTTTATATCATAAGCTACGTCAAACAGACTTTCGGCGGATTTTTTATTTCGTCAGAAATGAAAAAACGCCGAATGCTAGGTTAAACAAACCTTCGGCGGATTCTTGGGAAGCGTAGTAGCTTTCTGAGAACGACGGAAGTCTATATCGTTACGTTAGACAGACTTTTGGCGGATTCTTGAGAAGCGCAGAAAGTATTTTTATGGAACTGTCGATGTCATCCGCATTCACAATGCCGTATGTGCTGTGAACATTTCTGACAGGTATGCCGACAACAGTGGACGGCACGCCTCCCCGTGACAGCGATATAGTCAACGCGTCCGTGGTTCCCACATCGCTGACATCATACTGTATCGGAACATCCAGTTTCTTTGCTATCCCCTCGATCCAGCCGTTTATGCATCGGTTTCCGAGCAGCTCCGCATCCTTTATTGTTACGCAGGGCCCTTCCCCGAGTTTTCTTGTTGCATTGTCCCTGTTGCTGTCATCCGCAGAAGTGGTGTCGACTGCGATTGCCCACATCGGCGCAATCGTGTAAGTGGATGTTTTCGCACCATAGATGCCTATCTCTTCCTGTACTGTGAAAACAAAATATATTTCATTTTTTGAAATTTTAGAGCATCTCTTTATCAGCTCAATCAATATGTAGCACCCGATCCTGTCATCAATAGCCTTGCCACAGATTATCTTATCGCTTCCCAGCACAACATTGTCCTGCACCAGAGTAAGATATGAGCCGATCTTCACGCCTATTTTTTTCAGCTCCTCTTTGGAAAGCCCTGTGTCAACATACATGTCCTCTATCTTCGGGACCTTCATCTCGGGCTTGCCGTCGCTTATCTCATTGGTGGTTATCACTCCCTGAATAATTCCGTTCTTGGTGGATATCTGCACTCTTTCGCCTATGATGGATATATTCTCGATGCTGCCTATAAGAGAAAATTTGATTTTGCCATCGGACTCCACATTGCTTACCATGAGTCCTATTTCATCCATGTGCGCAGCCAGCATAACCCTTGGAGAATCCCCCTTCAAATGCGCGATCAGGTTGCCGGCTGTATCGACCTTGTAATCATCCACATATTTTTCGATTTCCTCTATTATAATGCGCCGTACGTGATCCTCCTCACCGCTAACGCCTCGCGCTTCCATCAATTTTATCAAAAGTTTCAGATTTACCATAACTGAACCCCCGTTCCGAAGGAACGGCACTGTCTGAACTCTGCTTATTAGATAGAATGAGAGGTATATATTGAATTCGGTTAGGTCCGAAGATGCTCATGAGTTTTTTATACTCAAAAAAACAATAGGTATCTATGAAAATAAATCGAATCATTCTGGTGGCAGTATTTCTTTTTGGCATAATCATAGTAAGCGGCTGCGTGTCGCAGCAGACAGCGTCGTCAAACACAACGCAGCCGGCAGCAATAACCCCGCCGCAGAATTTCACGCCGAATGCAACTCAGAACCAAACCACGAACGAGACTTGCGCCAAAGAAGGTGAAACCTATTCCTGGGTAGGCACGGACTATCCGAAGAAGTGCTGTGACAATCTAACTGAATTCGCCTCTGGCATGAATACAGATTCGTCGATAGCAGACAAATGCTACCCGACAGGTCTTCTGGCAGGAGCTCCTTATGGGAAATGCATAAACTGCGGCAATGGAGTATGTGAAAGTACAGAAGATGTCTGCAGCTGTCCGCAGGATTGCAAAGATGCCGCCAATTCGAAATACAAAACCATTGAAGACTTCTGCAACAGCACGTTATGGAAGAGCACGCTCTCAGACGGTTGCACCGATAAAGTGAAATCAGCTGATCACGAAGTAAAGATATGCAACCTCTGTGTCAATACAACGAATCAAACAGTACAACTCACCAACATCACAAGAGAATTCAGGTTTGAGGCAGATGACGTCGGTATTTACAACGGCACAGGAGTTGTGAAGGTATCGAGCATCACAGCCAACACAGGAGATTTTGTCAAGCTGGTGTTCATCATAAGGACCCAGGGAGTCGGCTACGGTGGTCTCACACTCAGAGGATGCGGATATGACACAGGCTGGAAAGCGCCGGGAGACCTTGTATTCATGCAGTTCACGGCAAACACCACATGCACAGTGACGTCATATTTCCCAACCACCGGAGCAGAGCGAAGCAGCCTGCAGATAGTAGTATCGTGATGTCCATATTCTATTCTTCCATCATCATACCGATGTGGTGTGACATAGTGATATAGTTTTTCGGGTAAGTTATGATTTTATTAATTTCAGAACGCGATGGCTCCTTCCAGCCGATCTTTTCATAGAATTTTTTCACGTATAGAGACATATCGTCAGAGTTGCGCAGAAGGGTTTTTCTGTATTCATATATGGCATCCCGCAAGGTCTGTATGAAAAGATCTCTCTGCATACTCCTGAAATCATCAAGTTTACTTCTTTCCACAGGATTCAAAACCAAATCTCTGAAATCGATATTCTCAGGGAAATAAAGATCATCAAATTCTTCAGTATCTATGAGATAGAGATTCTTGCCGTCAAAAATTTTGTCGTCATAACTTTGAAACCCGATCTTTCTGTAGCCCAAAGCGCAAAGCGCGGCAAGCATCCCGGCATCCTGCTCTATGATAATACGCCTTTCCTTTTTTGAATCTAGAAATTTGGACGGATCCGTGCCTTCCACATTCTTCAGAAACAAGAATTCTTCTGTAGGCGTTTCATAATAACCGAAGACCACCGGAACATGTATGCCATGCTCGTGTAGCTTGATAATCCTATCCATTTCGTTTCTTGAAGAAACTTTTTCAATACCTATAAGATTTGTCCGTCTGTAGCTGGGTGGGTTGTACAGGCGACTTGTGCTTATATTGCAGCCCTTTGCATAAACTCCTAATGCCTTGCCGCCGTTTCTGGGGATTTCGAAAAACAGAATGGGTCTCTTGTCATTTTTCACAACCTTGCTTTTGGGCTCGAAATTCTCTGGCAGAAAAGTTTCATATGGAATATCAGAGAAATCAGCATTGACCGACAGTGTGCCCCAAGAACCCATACGGTAATGTGTCCATTGAGTATATGGTACCAGTTTCATCTCTGAATTGTGGATTTTTGTCTGCTCCGAAAGCCAGAGACCCCTGGAATTCTCTTTTTGGCCCCTGTAAAGAAAAACATTTTCGCCGAGCCTTTGAAAATCTGGGTCATTTTCAGGAGGCATGCGGATACCTATTCCTGCAACCAGATTTTCTCCTGTCAACATGCCGTTTATTATACAAAGCTCCTCGATCCATTCTTTAGGATGCTTTCCAATGTCAGTGTATAGGTTGGCACCACTCAGCGTATCAGCTACAAAATGCAAAAGATCTTTCCTGGAACTTACCCTATATCGATCGAACTTCATTGTAGACATGGTTTCCTCGAAACTAGTGGCCGGGACAAAATATTTATAGCGATAAAAGCAACTATTATCATGTCCTCAAAAAACTGTAATTCAAACGAGCCGTGCGAACAAGTGAATGAAATGAACGTCCGTGAACTAGGCGAGAGCGAAAGAGGAAGTTCACTATGAGTTCCAAGGATTGTAATCTATGCGACTGTAATTATCACATAGTCAAGCAGCTGTCAAAAAAGCTCAAATATCTCTACTACGCAGACAAGCACATAGCAGACTCCAAGAAAGCAGGAGACCTGGAATGCGCAAAGCTCTTTGAGAAAATAAAGGCTGACGAAAAAAAGCACGCAGATCTTCTAAAAAAACTTCTCATAAAGAAAGTAAAGGCTGGAAAATTCTAGGGTTTTAATACTCTGTTTATAAATCTCCATCTATGATCCTCGATTTTATCATACCGTTTATCGCAATAGCGTTAGCTGAACTCGGCGACAAGACGCAACTGTCAATATTATTTTTATCTGTAAAAACCGATAGAAGAATGCAGTTATTTCTCGGTGTTCTCCTGGCGTTCATGATTGTAGACGGCATCGCGATATTGGCAGGCGCCTGGATAACAGAAATTGTACCGATAATCTATCTAAAAATAATATCTGCAGTTGTTTTCACATCGTTCGGAATCTGGACACTTTCATCACTACGAAAAAAGGAAAAAGAAGACATCAGTAGCAGTTCAAGATTCAAAAATACTTTCCTCTCAGGATTCGCCCTGATATTCGTTGCTGAATGGGGGGATAAAACCCAGATAGCCTCTGCGCTGTTCGCAACCAAATACAATCCGTTTATCGTGTTCGCAGGCGTCATCGGCGCCCTCGCTGTTCTCTCAATAACTGCAATCTACCTGGGAAAATTTATCTCCCGGAAGATCGACAGAAGAACCATGACAAAAATCGCAGGAATAGTATTCATCGCATCAGGCATAATATTTATTCTAATATGATTTGTTCAACTTTTCTTCTCGCCAAGATAGTTATACACGGAATTAGCAGCGTATGAACCCTGGGCCGCTGCAATGATCGCCTGCTTCCAGCCGGAATTCGTTACGTCCCCGGCAGCAAAAACTCCGGCAACGTTTGTCCGCGATGCCTTGTCGATTATTATGTAGCCGTCTTTATCCAGTTCCACGCCAAGCTTTTTAGCAAGCGCATTATTCGGTACGATTCCCACTTCAATATATATTCCGTCCAGCTTCAGTTCCTTGTTTCCATTATACGGCTTATCCAGAACAACCCTATTCATCATCTTGTCGCCGCGGATTTCAAGAACATTAGTAAAAGGGATTATTTCTATATTTTTCATCGCAAGCATGCGTTTGCCATTTATCGGCTCTGGCCTTACCTTCTCGCCGCGATAAATGATGCAGACCTTCTTTGCATACTCTGCGAGCAGGAGCGCCTCGACAACAGCAGAATCGCTGCCGCCGACAACGCCAACAATCTTATTCTTCATCAGCGGCGCATCGCACGTGGCGCAGTAACCCACGCCCTTGTTTCTGAACCTGTCTTCGCCAGGAACCCCGAGCTTCCTTCTTTCAGAACCAGTCGCGAGAACAATGGTATTTGATTTATACGAATCCTTGGAAGTTTTCACAATAAAATATCCATCTTCTTTCCCGACACCGTCAACATCATCCTCTATTATTTCCACACCAATCTCTCGTGCATGTTCTTCCATCTTTGTCATAATATCCAGACCATTGCTCCTGCCGAGACCTGGATAATTCTCGACAACGTATGCCAGCTTGAGCAATCCGCCCATGTCCTTGGAAACAACCAGAACCTTCAGATTATATCTAGTAGCATAAATCCCGGCAGCCAGCCCAGCCACCCCGCCTCCTACTATAATCACGTCATACATAAACGAACCTCCGATGCGACATAGAAGTATGCATCGGTTTTTCTTCCTCCTTATTTTATTTCCCACCGTCATGATTAAAGGTTTTCGGTGCATGATTCGAGAATCCAATTTTTTTTTAAAAGACAAAAAACTGGTGATAACCATGATATATGACATCGACCCGCAGACAAAGCAAAATCTCGCAAAACTTGCAAACAAATGTTCAAACGAAGACAGAACTATGTATAGAGATAAGCGAACTGGAAATTGCCGCATGAGCAACAATCGTCATTTCACTTGCACATATCTAAAAGAACCACCAGAGATAGAGAAAGAATATAGCATAGTGACTACCAGACCATGCGGCAAACCGCTTAAAACCTCTTAGGACTGGTGTCAATATCAATTATAACGGGCTTGCCTACCTTCTTTGCCTTCTCAACCGCGGCAATCAGCTCATCCGCATGCTTGACCTTAACACCAAGGCCTCCGCACGAATTTGCATAATCCGCGAAGCTGGGATTGTTAAGCTCTGTCGCAAACTTCGGGTATTCTTCGGTCAACTGTTCTGCTGAAATCATTGCGAGCTCCCTGTTATTCAAAACTATGACAATTATATTCAGTTTTTCTTTCACAGCAGTTAAAAAATCTCCCATGACCATAGTGAATCCGCCGTCACCCGTTACACAATAAACCCTCCTGTTCGGCTCTGCTATCTTTGCCGCAAGCGCAGCCGGCAGCCCGAATCCCATGGTACCCAGGTATCCTGACATCAGCAAATCCTGTTTTGCCTTCATCTTGAAATTTCTGCCGAACCAGAAGCCGTTGTCACCAACGTCGATTGTTATAATAGCATCTTCTTCCACCAGCTTGGAAAGCGTTCTCATAATAAATGGTCCGTTCAATGGCAACTCAGAACCGTATTCCGATGCGTTGTTTCCTTTTCGCATCGGGTTGCTCATTGCCTCCTCATCCAGCAACTTATTCCACTTCTCCTTCTTCTTCCGCATTTCAGAAAGATAACCCTGATTATCATGCGACTCAACCTCGGTTATCAGCCTTGGAAGTATGCTGCCCATATTCCCCCACAACGCAAGTTCCACTGGAAACGTCTTTCCAAGATGCTGGCGGTCTATATCAATATGAATTATTTTTTTATGCGGAATATTTGTTTTCTCCGAAAAAGAAGATCCAAGAACTATAAGCAAATCAGAATCATTGACGATTTCCCTTGATATCAGGCTTCCCACGTCGCCAAGAACTCCGATAGAAAGCTCGGAATCCTCATCAACGATTCCCTTGCCCCGGAATGTTGTTGCAATCGGCGCTGATATCTTATTGGCAAGATTTTTTACCATGTCCTTATACTTCCTGCATCCCCATCCTGCTATTATGACTGGTCTTGCAGAATGATTGATCATCTGCACTGCTTTCATCAAAAACTCCTTTTTCGGATGGATTTCATCTGAAGATATTCTTCCCTCCATTGGCTTAATTGCATCAGAACAGAACTCCTTCTGCACGTCATTCGGTATGCTGAGATGTGAAACTCCCCTGTCCACGATAGCGTGCTTAACTGCTAGTGTTACCAGGCTTGTGGTCTGTTCTCCGGAATTTATTGTTTTATTGAAAACACATATTGGTTCAAACAACGTATCCTGATCGATCTCCTGAAAATCTCCAGGACCGATATACTGCAGTTTTACCTGTCCTGTGAGTGCAAGCACAGGAGCCCTGTCCATCTTTGCATCATAGAGTCCTGTTATCAAATTAGTAGCACCAGGACCGGCGATCGCAAGACAAACACCAACTTCATCTGTCAGCTTCGCATAAGCAGAAGCCATCATCGCAGCTGTCTGCTCGTGTCTCACAGGAATAAACTTTATCTTCGGATGCCTTCGAATAGAATCAGTCACACCAAGTATCGATCCGCCAATAATTCCGTATACATATTTCACACCCCATGCAGCCATCTGTTCAACAATCAAATCAGAAACAGTCTTTCCTGTCGACTGTTTCTCAAGAAGCATCTTCTCCCTTCCATCGGTTAAAACCACGAAAGCGCTCTTCTCAGCATTGCATACAGGACACCTGTAATCTTCCGGCAATTCAGAGAACTTCCGGCCTTCCTTTGCCTCATCATAAATGTATCCGCAGACCGTACACCGCCATTTCTGAATTGAAATCACCAGACCAAAATCTTTATTACAAAAGGAACAATAATACTTCGAATGGGCAATATATATTTGTATTACGGTACAGGCGCAGGAAAAACAACCAATGCATTAGGCCTTGCACTACGCGAGGTTGGCCACAAACAAAAGGTAATCATCGTGCAGTTTCTCAAAGGCCGCAAGGACATCGGTGAATACAAAATCCGGGACAAACTCAAGCCATATTATGAAATCCACCAGTTCGGCACGACGAAATTTATCAATTTGAAGAAACCATCCACGCAAGATAGAAAGAAAGCACACGAAGCGCTCGAATTTGCGAAAAAATCACTGAAAAGAAAACCGAATTTGTTGGTTCTAGACGAAGCCGGATTGGCCGCGTTCTACAGACTGATAAAAACTGATGACCTTGTCCATATTCTGAAAAGAATCCCAGCCAAGACAGACATCGTCATAACCGGACGCTATGTGCCCAAAGCCCTGATAAGGCATGCCGATATCGTAAATGAAATAAAATTAAAGAAATACCCAAAGAAATTTGTGACCACGAAAGGGATAACTTATTAAGAATTCATTTCTTACGAGCTTTCTTTTTGGTTTTTTCAGGCTCTTCTTTAGAAATTCTTCTGTGATATTTTTTTATTTTTACAACAACCCCATTCTTTGGTTCAATTAGTATTATCACAACAATAATTGCAATCACTATGATTGCAATATATAACATAAACTGGAGCTCAGATTGTTGTGAAATCCCTGCGGGCTGCATGAATGGAGCAGCCGGCTTCTCTGTAATGACGCATCTTCCATCAGAACACAAATAGTTCTCGCAGTCAGAACTGGTCCTGCAAACACTGCCCACTGAACAAGGTTTACAGCTACCGCCGCAGTCAACATCAGTCTCGTCCCCATTCCAGATATGATCATAACAGCCAGCCGTGATGATGCATACATTGTTTGCACATTTTTCACTCATGCAGTCTAAGCTAATCAGGCATCTCTTGTTGTTCTCGCACGACCCGCATATCGCGCCTCCGCAATCCACATCAGTTTCGTCCTGATTCTTCGCATTGTCATAGCATGTCTGGATATTCCCTTCTGTGATGATTGGCGTGCAGTTTCTTGTTTCAGCCCTGCTGGCATAGTGACATGTCCCAACATCGTTGCAGGCTCTCCCCTGTGTGCCATTCGTGTAACATTCGCTCCACTCTCCGCATGACCAGTTTGCCGTGCACAAAGTATAACCTCCACCGCCTCCGGATGGTGTAGTAGGTGGTACAGAAGGGCATGCGCCGCAATCCGCTGAGCATGATGAACAGGTCTCGCCAACACAGGCATTGTCACCGCAAAATCCAGCCATAAATCCTGAAAAATGAGTCACATCGAATATCAGTGCTTGAATCGCAGTGTCATACGATATGTTCTGGCAGATGATTGTAGGACATGTTTGCGTATCGTTTGTTGGCACCAACGGAAGGAATGTGTTAGGGAAATAATATATTACAGTCGGTTCGGATAAAATATTAAGGGTTATGGTTGCTGAGGTGTTCATATCCGCAGAGGGCAGATTCGTAGCATCAACGTAAATCTTATTGGTTTCAATCGATACAGATGTGCCCAGATTTCTGCCAGAAATATTAATCGGATTTTTCCATCGTATCCTTCCCTTCTGCGGTTTTTCTATAACTCGATTTGAAACATCGATCACACTATTGTCAATTCCGCCCGCTGAAGAAACATCACTGTCGCAGGTGCTATCCATGCAGTACAGACCATTTTCATAAAAGAAATTGTTCCTGAGTGTATTATCTGTTGTAGAATTGAATCCGTACGTATTGTTGAAAATCGTATTCGCAGAAATATAGTTCGATAATGAATTATCCAGTTGAACGCCAACAGTATTGTTATATACTATATTGCGCGTCAGCGAACTCGAATTGGTATCCAGCAGGTGGGCGCCGATTCCGCTGTCAGTAAGTGTATTGTTAGCTAAAAACACATCAGACGACGGATTCACATGGATTGCATCTGCAAAATTCGAGATCACACAGTTCCTGACATCAACACTGGTTGAATGGTTTATGTGAACCCCGTACCCGGTGCCGCTGCCTGTTATAGAATATCCTAAGCATTCAAGCGTGACGCCGTTCGTGTTGTTGATAAGCATGCAAGTCCCGCTGCCAGAGATAAGATTCTGACTCAACATATAATAACCCGGTGCTGTAATCACGCCGCAGCTACTCACATAAACCGGCACCGGGCATGCATTGCTGCACGTCGCTCCATAAGTCATGGCCTGATTGCATGTTGTATTGGTGAAAGTGTTTGATGCGAAATTATTATTGTTGACATCATTACTTGTATCATAGCATGCTGAAACATTTATGAAAACATTGCTGTCCGCGGATGAATCCAGATAAATCCCGCGCCTCGAATTTTTGTAAACTGAATCGCCTGTGTGAGTATTGTTCAATGAAGAAGATAACCAAATTCCTTCTAAAATATTAGAATTTGCCGTATTATTTGCTAGAATATTGTTGTTTGAGGAAGCATATAACACAATTCCCTGTGCATTGAAATTTGCTCGGTTGTTGTTTATATTGTTGTTTGAGGAACCAGATAAAAAAATTCCGTGCTGACTGTTTGTATTTGCTGTATTGTTGATTACGTTGTTATTCGAGGAAAGACCCAACACAATTCCTTCGCTATTTGAATTTGCCGTGTTGTTTGTTATGTTGTTATTTGAACCATATACAAATACAATTCCTCCATTGTTTGCGTTTGCTGTATTGTTGATTGCGTTGCTGTTTGGGGACGATTCTAAATCAATTCCATTATAAATATTTGAATTTGCCACGTTGCTGGTTAGGTTACTATTCGAGGAAGATTTTATATAAATTCCATAGCTGTTCGAATTTACCGTGTTGCTGCTAATGTTGTTGTTCGGAGAGGAATACGAATAGACTCCATATTGATAATTTGAATATGCTGTATTATTGTTTATTCTATTGCTGCTAGAAGATGATAAATAAATTCCATAATTACTTGAGACTACTGTATTATTTGTCATGATGTTGTTTGAGGAAGACTGTAAACTAATTCCTGCATAACCGTTTGAACTTGCTGCATTGCTTGCTATAATGTTGCTTGATGAACCATCCAAAAAGATTCCGTGATTGTTTGAATATACTACGTTGTTTGCTATATTGTTATTGATTGAGGAAGACTGCAAATTAATTCCTGCATAACTGTTTGAATTTGCCGTGTTGTTTGTCACGTTGTTGTTTGAGGAAGAATATAAATAAATCCCAACCAGAACGTTTGCAGTTGCTGTATTGTTGATTATTTTGCTGGTCTGAGAACTATCTAACTTAATTCCACTCCCAAAATTTGATATCTTACAATTTTTTATTGTAACATTATTCCTAGAAGTTGACAAAATTCCAGTAGTTCCGATGTTGTTGCTGCCGATTATTGAGTGGCCCGCGCAATCAAGAACTATATTATCAACTCCTATTGTAATGCATGTTATTCCTGACGAGGTCAGATCCGCAGTAAGATTCGTATTCCTAGTTATCGTGCTACCGCAACTAAGCGGTGGAGAAGGACACGAATTTCTGCACCCGGTATAACCGATATCATTCCAGCCGACAGAAATGTCGCATGTATTGTTATAACCTGCGTTGCCCGATCCTACATTATAAATATCGGAATTGGAGTTGGTGCAAGAAGTGGTTCGATTGATTATGCTATTGCTTGAGGAAGAGTCTAAATAAATTCCGGTCTGGCCATTTAAATTTGCGGTGTTGTTAATGAGGTTATTGCTTGAGGACGTTTGCATATAAATGCCATACTGAGTGTTACCATAAGCAGAATTGTTTATGACTGTATTGTTCACGAAATAAGAAAGA
>Ga0315274_10006043_pt1 | contig 17674 bp, 14 predicted proteins | sample YL17G02_20_MG_FD_203700 | JGI IMG/M metagenome (GOLD analysis project Ga0315274, IMG submission 203700) | Sediment microbial communities from Yellowstone Lake, YNP, Wyoming, USA - YL17G02_20 | ecosystem: Environmental > Aquatic > Freshwater > Lake > Sediment | place: USA: Wyoming | collected...
CGCCACGGCTTCCGCCGGCAGACGGTCCACGAAGGAGGCCCGGAGGGATTCGTACCGTTTCTGCCATTCATGGATCGGTTTTGTGAAGTAGGTGGCGTCGCGCATGGAAATGTTATATAGAATGACGGTTAGGATGTCAAGACATATTTTGTTAAAATACAATAGGGTCACGAAGGCATCGATCGCGGCCAAACTGGGTGACGGGAAGTATTTCCTTGTATTTATAACAACTTTAGCATTCATGGGCGGCAAATGACCGTGAAGATACCTTCGATAATTTTAAATTCTGACGGCAGCAGATCTCTTAACAAACCGTCATTCGATATAACATTTTCAGGGACCGCCGAAACCAAGAAAAGATGTAACATGTTTTCTTTATTACGTTATTTTTGGCTGGCTCTATCAAGAGCCGACGAAAATGTTATGTCAAATCGTTCCGCGAAAATCGGTGTTTAGCTTAAAGGGATCATGTTCACGAATTAACACACACCAGATGAGCCTGGGTTCGACAGTCATAGGCAAGCGGTTCTTGGATAATGCAATAATATTAAATGGTTAGCACCATGCCGGTTTTTTGGCGTGTACCTACCGATTTAGGGCTTAAGATCGACCTTTTGGATCTTGGATGGGGGAGGGATATTCAATATCTTCAATATGTTAGCTTGATCGTGGGTCAGTTCCGTGCGCTGTAGAATACGCCCCTCTTTTGAGGCAAACTCTCCCAAATGCATACGCTCCATAATGGCCCGAATATGATCCCAGGTTTGTCCGGTCTGACGCTCCGCGATACGCACCAGAAGAAGAGCGAGGAAGCAAAGGAGCACATGAGCTCGAATCCTTTCATCCTTGCGATGATAGAGGGGTCGAAGCTCCAAAGTGGTCTTGAGGGTCCGGAAGGCCCTTTCCACTTCCATGAGCTGCTTATACCCCAAGGCTACATCTTCGGGACTGAGGCTGTCGTCGCTGGTAGAGAGGAGATATTTCCCATCCAGGTGTTCTTCCGCTTTCACCTTGGCCCGATCAATCTTGAGCGCTCCGTTCTTCTGCTGTCTCAGGTAGCGGCCCATGGTGCGATGAACCAGAAGGGCACACACGGCTTTCTGGTGGGCCTTTCCCCTTTGGTCCCCCAATGCCAAAAGGGCTTCTTCGATCCTCTTCAGGGTTCTCTCCCGGATAGCTTGGTCCTTCTTGGCCTGTTCGGGATTCCAGACCAGGACGAAACGGCGGCGACGCTCCCCCTTTCCCACCACGACTTCCTTCACTTGAAGGTCCTCTTTGACCTTCCGGTATCTCCCCCGGCGAGAGAGGGCCTCCTGGTGGACTCCCTGAGCATCCCGCAGCTTGTCCCCCAGGATGTAATGGCCCCCAGCGCGCTGCAGAATGATCCGATTCTCCTCGCTGTTCATCTCCCGGTCCATCACCCAGATGCACCGGGAGAGCTTCCATCCAGCCAGGTCCCTCTTGACGGTCTCCACGGTGGTCATATCCTGGGTGTTTCCCGGAAGCACCCAGCACCGCACCGGGATGCCTTCTTTGGTCACGGCCAATCCGATGACCACCTGGGGCAAATCGGGCCTCTTGTCTTTAGAATGCCCATACCTTCTGAGCCCTTCCTCCTCTTCCTCATCCCGCTCCACATAGGTGCTGGTGGTATCGAAAAAGAGGAGGTCCACTTCCAGGTTCAAGAGATCGGCGGTAGAAAAGAAGACCTCTCTCTGCATGGTTTCCCCCTGTTGCAGCAGGAAATCCATGGCCCGGTACAGATGCTGAAGGGAGAGGGGCTCTGGGCTCCCCAGGGCTACGTCCTCTCGGACCCATTCTTCAACGCCTCGTTTAGAATCAGGAGCTAGAGCCCGGTTGGCCACCATAGCGAAGATGGCCCATTCAATAGGAGAGATGAAACCGCGATCGGCAAGGCATTGGACCAGTACTCTCTCCAGGCCCAGCCGTTCCCAGAGCTTCCTGAGCAGGTAGGCTCCTCCCAGAGGAACACTCTTGATGAAGGGCAGGGCCGGGGCCTCTTTTCCCAAGCAAGCCTGGGCCTGAAGGACATCCTCTGGGGAGAGGAAACGGCAGAGGCTCTTGACCAGTCGCTTGATGGCGACCACATCGAGGGAATCGGCCCGGCCGAAGACGTGGAAAACCTGGGCTCTGGCCTGGCCGGTTCTAGGGTCGCGGATGTTGTGGGCCAGTTGGACGTAGGTGGTAGTGGAGCCATCTTTGTTTTGGCGGGAAATGGTTCGGACATACATGCCTATTTAGATAGCATGTATTTGTACCTATGTCAAGACAATAATTACATTGTGCATGCCTACGCCTTCTCTGGGTTTAACAAATCGGCTTTGTCTAAAATCAATAACTTAGCGGATTGATGAAGCCCAAAAATGCCTATGAGTGTCAAACTTGGGATGAGGTCAGACAGGTAAAAGGGAAAGATTCTGGAAAAGGAAATGGATAGGCGGACTTTAGCAGCTAATTTCGTAAGATCGATACCGCGTCCCGAAAGTTTGAGCGAGCACGCGGTAATTTTGTTATCTGTTACCTTGCTTTTTATTTCATGTGTAGATATAGGTTTTGCCGGGAATATGGGCAAAATGTTATGGCTAATCTCTTTAGCAATAGTAAGCTATATGAATATTGGCGCAGGATTTGGAATTTACGTAGCTTCAGTCGCCATTTACAATGCAAAGCACGTTTGGGGAGAGCAATCAATTTTTGACAGGCTTGACAGTTTTGGCCTCATTCTGATTCTTTTGACTTTTGCCTTTAGCCGCTTGCGAAGAGATTCACTTTTCAGAGCACGTTATCTGCTATTAACGATATCCTTCTATATTCTGTTCACCCTCCTTCACACGCAAGCCCGCGGTCTCTTGAATTGGTTTACTTTTGCAGAATTCCTGCGTATGTTTGGCCTTCCATTCACTATTTTCCTGGTACTTCGGATAGCTTCTCCATCGCTAAGAGAAATCCGTTCATTTTCTGCCGTTATCTTGATTCTTGGTGCATACATGGCAATTGTTTCAATTCTCGAGAGACTGGGCATGTATTCAATCATCATTCCTCCTTGGATTGGAAACCCCAATCTGAATGGCACCATTGGGAGCGGACGATCAGGAGGTCCTTTGCTACAGGCGGAGTTCAATGGCTTCGCCCTGGGTCTTATTTACTGTATCATTCTGGGAATGACCTCTATCGAGAGATCTAGATACGTTCTTCTGAAATTTGCTATCTGCCTTTTGTGTGTTATAGGCATCTTTTTTACGTACACCCGGGCTGCATGGGCGGCCGTCGCCCTTGCATCCCTTTTTCTTTTGTTTCGACCTTCTTCAGTGCTCGGGGGGAACACCATCAAACGTTTTGTTTTTTTTTCTATAATGCTCTTGCTGGCGGGTTTTCTCATCCTTTTCCCTTCCAGGGAAGCAAGAGAACGCACAGGAGATACCGGTACGATTTATTACCGAATAAATCTATGGGCGGCTGGCTTAAGCATGGCATCCCACAAACCATTTCTGGGTTATGGAATCGGTCAGTTCGAAAGCAAAGCGTCTGATTACCAAGTTTCCACTAACCTTGCTCCGGAAATGGTTATCCCGGAAGAGGGCAGTGGCACTCATAATGTTTTTCTAAATGTGCTTATTGAACAGGGCATTTTCGGTTTGGTATTATATCTGTTGATCATGGCCCAGATATTTCTATCTGCACGTGGAAAAACGGCACGCTCAAACGGGTCACCGGTCAGTGGCCCCTGGATCGTAGCGTTTACCCTTGTTTATTTTGTGAATGCCCAATTCGTTAACATACACGAGCCAGTTACCAATCTGATCTATTTTGGAGCAATGGGGATGATCGCTGGATTAACTGCCACAGATCAGCTCACATAACTTGATAATTCTGATTACACTTTAGTATGGTCTTAACTACTTCCCCCGAACTTGTATACAAATGGCGGAAATATGTGTAAGTACAATCTACCTATCCGAACTTGATCTTCTGATGCCTTTGTTCAGTGATAAAACGAAACAGTTGCCTTGGTTTAGCATCCTTTTCGAGCTTTTTGTAGGAAAGAATGAGTAAGCAAGCAGAAGGGAAAATGTTATGGCTTCTTTGAAGAAATGTGTGGGGAAAAGGGAGCCCTTTTGAACGGAAAATCTATCTTTGGTGCCACCGTCCTTCTTGCCGTGGGGATTTCATATTTCGGGTATGCTGCGTCGTTTCTGTCGAGCATATTAGTTGCGAGGCTACTCGGAGCAGAAGGCAAAGGCGTTTTCAGTCTATTTATGGAGTCTACCTTTGGAATAGTCTTATTGTCAAGTTTAGGGATAGGAAATGGTCAAATCTATGAGGTCTCCAAAAACCCCAAAGAGATGATACACTTTTTGGCGAATGCATTTTTCTTTTCTATCACCTTTGGCACCGGAGTGGCCCTACTTTATTATCTTGCAGGATTATTTTGGCATTTTAAAATTGTCACTCTTTTGAAATTGCCTGACATAATTTTGGGAATACTTGTCATACCCATATTGACGATGGTTATTTTTCAAAGACAATATTTCTTAGCAAATCATTCCTATAAGATGGCTAAGGCAAATGGCGCGATGACGACAGTGATCCCTATGTTTATCTATTTGATCATGTATGGTTTTGGAATCGTGACCATTACACATTTGATCATGGCCTTCGTGCTGGGACAATTGGTTTGCTTCCTTGTGTTTCATGTCCTGATTCTTAAGTCGTTACCGAAGCATGGAGGACTCTCTATTCCCATGGCCAAAAAATCAATCTCATTTGGGATTTGGCAATATCTCAGTGACCTCTGTTCTTTCTTAATTCGGCGTCTTGACTTTTTTTTGGTGATTTCGATCCTGGGACAATCTGGCTTGGGAATCTATTCCGTCGCAGTAGCAATGGCCGAGATCACCTCTCGTTTGACTCACGAAATTGGCACAATTTTGTTCCCGGAGTTTGCGTCAGACAATATTGCTAAAGGACGGGCAGCCCCCATCCTGAGAAAAACCCTTTTTTCAATGACGATCATTGCGTCTCTGCTTGCTCTTGCAAGCCGGCCGCTTATTCTCCTCCTTTTTGGTAACCAATTTGCTGAATCGATTCCGGCGTTTCAATTACTTTTGTTAGGGACAATTGCTTTAGGTACAATTGATGTGACATGGAACTATACCGCAGCTAAGGGTAAGGTTAAGTTAGGTATACCCATTTTTGGAATCGGAGCCATTTTGGATGTGGCTCTGAATTTCGTTTTATTGCCCAGCTTCGGTGTTTTGGGTGCAAGCTTTGCAGCTACGATATCCTATTGCCTGGCCGCTTTTCTTTTCTTGCGTGTCTTCTGCAAGAATGAGGGCTGTTCTGTTCGAGAAGCCCTTGTTATTCGGAAGGACGATATTCGGGAGATTATCCGTTCAGTTCACGCAATACCTCAGCTTATCATTAAACGATCCTCATTATAGTGGTGCATATGACGAAGTCTTCTTCACAAAAACGTGGTCAAAATAGTAGCAGCGTTGCAGATGCCATTTACTGGGTCCGTTGGGCAACACACAAAGTTATTAATCGTGACCCATTCTATGTCCCCAGAAGATTAAGCTACACCATAAAAAAGCGATGGACCGATTGGACCTTCCGTACTTATAAGAATACGAGAAGGAATCTTTTTAAGTCCAAGGTTCCTTCGGATCCAAAAGGATTGCTGGCCTATTTTCGAGAGCGCAAAGATCCGAAGTTCCATTTTCAACCAGACGAGATAGAGAGAATAATCCTTAGTATTCTTCCAAACGTCAAAGAAAAAACGATCAGGGAGGCAGAAAATCTCGTTCAGAACCAGTTTACTTTTAGAGGAATTGGCCCTGTGGAATTGAACCCTTTAGACTGGAACTATTCCTCCATTGACGCAATTGGATGGAGATGGCATTTGAATCGGCATTTTTTCTTTTCTTCACTTGGATTTGCATATTGGTACACAAAGGATATTCGTTTCGCAGAGAAATTTTTTGAATTTTCATCTTCCTGGATTGAATTATTTTCAAGACAACTTGGAAAGATTTCATGGGATCATCCATTTGAGGTAGCTGCCCGTCTTAATGCCTGGATCTGGACCTACTTCCTTTTCTTGCCGTGTCCGCATTGGAAACAGGATACGCATTACAGGTTCTTAACAACGCTGGGCTGGCTGACCGAATACTTGTACAGGGTGATCGAGTACCATAATCCTGGTAATCATATCTTGCTTGAGGCAAAAGCTCTAGCGTTATGTGCCGGACTTTTTCCGGAGTTTGCACAATCCGACCGTTGGGAGAAAAAGGCGTGGCGTATTCTCAATCGGGAGTTGCGATCCCAGATTTGTGCAGACGGCGTTCATGCCGAGCGATCAACCATGTACCACCGGATCGTCGCAGGTGAGCTAGCAGAAATGATGCTTTTTTGCAGGCGGAACAACCGTCAGGTCGATTATCTGAGGGACGTGGTTTGCCGAATGGCTAACTTTGAGTCTTGGATTGCAGGTGGCCTCCGGGATATGCCGTTATTCGGTGACGCCTATCGTCAGGATCCCTACTACCGCTTCTGGGCGCCAACTGTCGTCGCAGGATGCTCGAATTCCGACATGCCATTGGAGGGGCCTGATCGTAACGAGCAATCCATTTGGGCAATCGGGGTCAATAAGGGATTGAAAAGTGCCCATGAGGAACAGTCCCCAGCACTGGGAATGGCTTTCCCGGACGGAGGCTATTTTGTGTCCCGATGGGGATGGCATCCAGCAGCATCAGTGCTTGTATGGGATTGCGGACCTGTAGGGTACCATGCAAATCCTTATCATGCTCATCTCGATACATTGAGTTTTACACTTGCAATCGACGGCGTCGAAATCTTGATTGATCCCGGCACCGATGAATTAGATTTAGCCACAAACCGAAGTCTAAGGCGTACGCCGTCACACAATACTGTAGTCGTCGATGGCCAAGACCAATCCATTTTGGCACCCTTAGGCCAAAGGAATGAAATCTGGTCGCCTGCCCGGGCAGAGATCCATCTATGGGCAACAAGTGCGGACTGTGACGTGATGTCCGGTTCGCATGATGGCTATCGCCGTCTGCCCGGCTCGGTCCGCCATACCCGTACAATCGTTTCCATGCGAGGAAAATATTGGATTATACTGGACCGGATGCAAGGAAGCGGCTGGCATAGCGCCGAGCAGCGGTTTCACAGCGCCCCGAATACGGCAATTCAGAGGAGTTCCTCCGGCGAAAGTTTCACCTTAATTAAGGAGAATACGCTTCTTTCATTCTACCCAATTAACTCGGCCCAACAAGAAGAGGTAAACGCACATTGGGAGATTTGTCTGGAGGAAGGAATTGCTCAGTTGATACCATTCAAGATCGAAAACGTCCAGATTATCAGTGTCAAGCAGAATGGCCGTGTACCATTTGATATGTCCGTGATACTTGCTCCCGGAGAAACAACTATTGATGGAGTTAAGGGACAATCAAAAGAATCTGATGGAGAGAGTTCCTCCATAATCGAGGTCGAAGGAAAGACTTTTCATGATTACGCTTATTTCCGCAAAGGCGAAAAGAAGGTGAGGGGTGTATTAGGGGAATGGCAAACAGATGCTGATGTGTTAATCCTGCGCAAGCAGGACACTGAAATGACCGATGTATACGCAGTCGGGGCTGAAACGCTCATGCGAGGCGGGAAGAATCTCTTCAATGAAACTCGGACCAGCGGTTTGAAGATCCATCGGTTTTCTGAAAACCACGAGTTTTCGAAAGGGCCAAGGACATGACGTCGCCTTGGGCAGCCCCCCCTGAATTGAAAAAACAAAGGATTGCAGACGCCTCAACCTCGAATGGTCGAAACCAGTTCGTAGCGACGGTCATTTACAAAACACTTCCCGTTTATCGCATTCCCTTTTTCGAGGCGCTTCGTCCTCATTTGCGGTCACGCGGGGTCGAGCTTCGCCTCATTTATGGGCAGCCCCCTCCCGGGGAAGCAATGAAACAAGACACAGGACACATCGCGTGGGCACAGCCAGTTCGTAACCGGATTTTCATCGTTGGGTCTCGTAAGCTCTACTGGCAGCCTTGTTTGTCACTGCTGAAGGACAGTGATCTCGTGATTGTCGAGCAGGCAAGTAAGCTGTTAATCAATTACGTTTTACTTGCAAAGCAGCGGCTTGGAAAAACGAAAGTCGCGATGTGGGGCCACGGGCGAAATTTTATGGAAAACTCTGCAAGCTCTATAGGAGAGCTCGTAAAGAGACTAATATCGCGCCGTGCGCACTGGTGGTTTGCGTACAATGAATCCAGTGCGGCGGTGGTCCGAGACCTCGGGTTCCCAGCGCATCGGATTACCGTTGTCCAGAACACAATTGATACTGAACTTCTGCAGAAAAAGAAGGCCGCTACAACCACATTAGACATCGAGGTATTGCGCAGAGATTTAAACCTTCGAAGCGTAAATGTTGGCATCTTTGTAGGGGGACTTTATGCTGAGAAGCGCATCGAGTTTCTCCTGCAGGCTGCACGTGAAATCCGAAAACGTGTCCCCGACTTTGAGCTGCTTGTGGTAGGCGCTGGACCGCAGGCGGACATAGTAAGGAAAGCCGCTCACAAAGCACCATGGATTCACTACATAGGACCGAAGTTCAACGAAGAAAGCGTACCCTTCTTAATGCTTTCGAAGGTTATGCTTTTACCAGGGGCCGTTGGTTTAGCGGTAATAGATTCCTTTGTTGTCGAAGTCCCTCTCGTCACAGTCGACGGATCCTCTCACGGCCCCGAGATTGAGTACCTCGTCCATGGAATCAACGGATTAAAACTCGATCGGGATACAAGTCCAGAAGATTACGCTCAAGCCGTTGTGGGGTTACTAAAGCAAGATAGAATTCGATCATCCCTCCAGGAAGGATGTCGAATCGCTGCAGAAAAATACACCCTTAGCGCGATGGTCGAACGTTTTACTGAAGGTGTCATCAGAGCGTTGTCGAGCGGCTGAGAAAAGCTTACAATCACCCAGGAAACAGTTGAGGTTATATGAAAGCTGCAATCGTTGTTCCCACTATCCGTGAAGCAAATATCACCAAATTTCTGGAAGTTTGGAGGGACCAATTCGCCGCTCACACCGTCATCATTGTCGAGGACAATCCGGAACCTTCTTTCGATATCGCCAAAGCTGGCATAAAACATTTCTCTTGGAAGGATATCGATTCCGATCTCGGTGAACATTCCTGGATTATACCGCGACGGACAGACTGCATTCGTTCTTACGGTTTTTTTAAGGCATACTATGAATCAGTCGATATGATTGTCACGCTTGATGACGACTGTTATCCGTCAGTGCCCGACTTTCTCAAAATCCACTATGAGAAGATTACTTCGCCGGCATTTTCTCAGGCATGGGTTTCGACCGTCGAAGGCGCCGCTCCGAGGGGGATGCCTTACCAAAACATACTTCGCGAATGCGAGTGTATCCTCAATCATGGCCTCTGGAATAATGTCCCAGACCTTGACGCCATCACCCAACTGGCTAACATAAGGTTTAAGCAACCCATTAAACATATCGATCAGGTGATACCCAGAGGATTTTATTTTCCAATGTGCGGAATGAACATAGCCTTCGATCCGAAAATTACGCCGGCCATGTACTTTCTCTTAATGGGACAACCAACCTGGCCCTTTGACCGCTTCGGGGATATCTGGTGCGGGATCTTCATCAAGAAAATTTGTGACCATCTAGGCTATGGAGTGAAATCCGGGAATCCCACGGTTGAACACCAGCGGGCATCAGACGTATGGGTAAACTTGTGCAAGGAACTTCCCGGATACCAAGTAAACGAAACCCTGTGGAAAGCAGTTGATGCCATCGTCTTAAAAACAAAAGACGGTTTCAAGGGCTGCTATGCCGAGCTATCGGAGAAGCTCCCGTTGACTGGACAATATTGGGATTCCTTGAAACGGGCTATGAAAATATGGACCGACCTTTTTTGAGAATGAGCTTAAACAGAACACCACGGCTGAGTATCCCTATGTCTTTTTCTGCACTGACAGGAACGCCTTTGGTATCCGTCCTTATTGCTAATTACAATTATGCCAAATATATAGGCGAAGCGATAGAAAGCGTCCAGACTCAAACGTACCAGGGGTACGAACTTGTTATCTGCGACGACGGCTCGTCCGATGATTCGTGTAAGGTAATAGAGAGCTATGCAGCGAAAGATCCTAAAATCGTGCTAATTCGGAAGAACAATGGAGGCCAGGCATCTGCTCTAAACCGGGCCTTTTTAGAATCTAAGGGGGACGTCATTTCTATTCTTGACGCCGACGATGCCTTTGAGTCAATGAAACTTGCCAAGGTGGTTGAGGCCTTCAAAGAGAGTCCTCAGGCCGGGATTGCCATCCATGACTTAATGGTTGTGGATGGAGACGGAAGAAAAAGGTATGTCGCTCATTACAAACAAAGTGGGTATCTAGGGCCTGAAATTCCAACGCTCCGCATGGGGCTCCCAATGCCTCAAGCATCCGGATTATCATTTCGACGCGAAGTCCTTAAAGAAATACTTCCTCTGCCAGAGGATCGCTTTCGCAGCGTAGCCGATTGGGCTGTTGCATATGTCGCTGCTTATCTCACAAACACCACTCGAGTTCCAGAAGTACTAGCTCGTTACAGAATTCATGCAAATAACTTGAGTGGCACGACATCAACTGCCTCAAGATTAGATTCGACCACGGTGAAAGGCATACTCGCGGGGATGGATAGAGTCATTTCGTTCGTTCACCAGTTCATGCTAACAGGATTCGGCGTCTCTGTCCCTGCGTCACACGTTAGAAATATCCTTGAACATCGGCTGCTCCTAGGATTACTGACAAAAGACGACCAACTTATTGCTTCGGCATCTAAAGATCTTTTCGTTGCTTACACCCATGTTCGCAGGGACTACCCTGCTTTTCGGTACTTCTTCTGGCAGTGGCTTTCGCGGCTCCCCAAATCGCTATCACGATGTCTGATGCTTTTAGCTTTTCGTATCTATCAATACGAACGAACTGTTTTAAGGATATGGCTCTCCCTACCCCTTGGAGCGTGGATTGTGGATATCTCGAGCAAGGACAAAATGAATTCCTTTGAACTTAAGATTGCATACATGGTACCGGTATTCCCCGGTATAAGTGAAACATTTATTATGCGCGAAATTCGTGCTCTGCTTGATCGCGGGATACATGTCTCGATTTTCGCAGCAAAGAGGGCCCACATACCAAGAGAGGTAGACGTCTCCCTGTGCAGTCCTTATATTTCCAGGCTTTGTTTGTATGCACATCCTGATAATTTATTGAGACACTTCACTAGTAACATTAAGAATTTCCTCTTCCATCCATTAAGATATTTATCAACCCTTCGAATATTTCTCGGCAGTATTTTTGAACTTGAACCGAGCGTATTTGTACGTTTACTCTATCATTTCTTCTGCGGAATTGGCTTTTCTGATCACATTCGTAAGCAGAATATCACACATATTCACGCTCACTTCACGACTGGCAGTAATATGGCGCTGGCCGCCAGCCGATTTCTTGGAGTGCCCTTCTCCCTTACAGCTCATGCTTCAGGAGACATTTTCGTAAGGCCAGTAATGCTTGAACAGAAGACAAAATTTGCAAAGTTCATTATTAGCGTTTGTGATTACAGTAAGAAGTATCTTGACTCCGTCACGGGTTTTAAATACTCAAATAAAATTCATCGAGTTTATAACGGGATAGAGATATCTGAGCCAGAAGGTATATCAACAACCAGAGAGACCACGAAAGACTTTCTGGATACGCAATCTAGCAAAATAAACATTGTTTCGGTAGGAAGGTTGGTATCTTGTAAAGGATTTTCAACGTTAATTCAAGTTTGTAATCGTTTGAAAGAAAGGGGCTATGGCATAACCTGCGAAATAATAGGGGATGGGCCAGAGCGGGAGTCCCTTTTGAGGCTGATCAAACAATTGGAACTTGAGAGAACTGTTTCTATTCTGGGGTACCGTTCATTAAAAGCTGTTTACGAAAATCTCTCAAAAGCTGATGTTTTCGTCTTACTATCTGAAATTCATTTAAACGGATACCGGGATGGATTCCCAACGGTAATCCTTGAGGCAATGCTGATGGGACTGCCGGTCGTTTCCACATGGATTTCCGGCATCCCTGAAATGGTTATCCATGGGGAAACCGGGTTACTCATTCACGAGCGCGACTGCTTAGCAGCAGCAAACGCCTTGGAGACCCTCATTATCGATAGGAAACTGCGCACGGATCTTGGTAATGAGGGGAGAAAACGAGCACTCAAGCTCTTTAACTCTGCAGAAAACACCTCCACTCTCATTGATCTTTTTCTGTCAAAGAATAGTAGATCGCCTTTAAACGAGTAGATTCGATGGATTCGTGACAAAATATGAGGAATCTGATTAGCAGTCATAATAACTTTTCGGATTTACTTATTTATTATTCAGGGTTCTTATTTTTGTGGCGGCTTATAGCTAACAGGCAACGACCCCTTGTCATTTATTATCATGAAGTATTTGATATAAACGACGATGTGGCGTGGTGCCAACAGTCCTCATTACTTATGCCTTTTGATCTTTTCACTAAGCAAATAGTATATCTATCGAACCACTACAAAATTGTTAGCCTCGATGAAATGATTGCCGGCAGTCAGCCCGGGACGGCTGCTATTACATTTGACGACGGCTTCAGGGGCGTGTACAGTAGAGCCTTCCCAGTTCTTAAAGCTTTCCGTCTGCCAGCCACAGTCTTCCTCGCTACCGATTATGTTGGCACATCAGAATGTCCCTGGTGGGAAAGATTACGTAGCAAGATCATCCGATTTAAGGACGCACCATACGATCAACGTGCCCGGGCAATAGTCGGTTTGAGTGATAAATGGAAAACCTTGCTAACTAGGAAATGTTCTGTCGATTCCGTTATTACTGCTTATAAGGAATCGTCGACGGTTGGACGATCTGAATTAGATAATGCACTAGGTGAAGATTCTGAAAATAGTTTTTCGAATAGCCAGAGGATCTTTCTGTCCGAACAGGAGATTAAGGAGATGGCCGCAAACGGCATCTCCTTTGGATCACACAGTAAGAGTCATCCTATTTTGATGTGGCTGGATGATAAAAGCCTTTTAGAGGAGTTGAAGGGTTCGAAGGAGGCTGTCGAACGACTTACGAACCCTGACCATATATGGTTTTCGTACCCGGATGGAATGTTCACCCCCCGTGAAAAGAAGGCAGTGCAAGAGATGGGGTTCGTGGGGGCCGTTCAGACATTTAGGCACGCGGAACACTGTGATCTTTTTGCGTTGCCAAGGGTAGGCATGAGTGTAATGTCGTTGACTGGTTTTAATGGCCGCTTTTTGAAAGCTAAGACAGAGGTAACTCTTGCAGCGTTGACAAAAGAAAGAATAAGCCTTTTATTCCAAAACAAACAAACCAAAGAAATCATTTGAGCTTTTTTTTGAGTGACAAATATTACTCTAAAGTGATAGGTCGTTGTCATCACCAGCAGACTATGGACGTTAAAGAAGTAAATATACTTACTGTCCGCATTAGTGTTATTTCTTTTGAGGCTGCAGTCACAAGTGTGGAGGAACTTATTGCTTCCGGAGAGACTCATTATGTGTGTTTCTGCAATGTGCATACGGTGATGACCGGGGTGGATGATCCTGATTTCCGTCGTATAACAAATGAGGCATCTCTTGCATTACCTGATGGGATGCCTCTGGTATGGGCGGCAAGAATGTTTGGCCATGATCAACCTGGAAGGGTATATGGTCCTGATATGATGATGGCTCTATGTCGGAAGGGTCTCTATATGGGCTACTCGCATTTTTTTTATGGAGGAGATACAGGCGTCCTTGGACGTCTTATAGAAAATCTACGACGTTTGTTACCTGGCCTCAAAGTCGCGGGGTACTATTCGCCTCCTTTTCGGCCGCTCACGCCTGAAGAGGACATACAGGTTGTAGACATAATCAATAATAGCGGGGCACATATTCTCTGGGTGGGCTTAGGAGCGCCCAAACAGGAGAGATGGATGGCTGAGCACCGTAATCGTATTAACGTGCCTGTAATGCTGGGTGTTGGGGCGGCTTTTGACTTTCACAGCGGCAGGATAAAACAGGCGCCAAAATGGATGCAGAATATTGGTTTGGAATGGTTATTCAGGTTGTATTCTGACCCACGCAGACTTTGGAAGCGATATTTATATAATAATCCTAGATTCATTTATCATGTCAGCAAACAAATCCTGACGGAATATCTGAAATCCCACAGAACAGGAAAATAGTTGGATTTCTCAGGAAGAAGGTCGAGTGAACAAGGTTGGGATGGCTGGGCCAAGTTGCAGGAATTCAAGATCACCGTAGGATTTACCGTTAGGCTGGACCATGCGTCGGAGAAGGCGAACAAGAAACGACTATGGCGATTCCGGAGAGAATTCCCAGGTGTCTGTGCAATAGGAGACCGGTAGGGTCATGTCATCGGTTTACAATTAGCAGATTCCTTGGTGCCGCAACATAGACTCTCTTGTCAGATACCACAGCATCATCAACATATATGAAACAGCGCTCATGCAGAGAGAGGCAGGCATCCCCTGCTCGGTTTTGGTTCTTCGCAACGTCTACGGCTCACCGTGCGATTTCGGGGAGCGAAGTCAGGTTATTCCAGCACTAATGAGAAAATCCATTAATTATCCATCTGAAGATTTTATTGTCTGGGGAAGCGGAAACCAAGGCCGTGCATTTATCCATGTCGACGATGTGGTAAACGCTCTGATTCTTGCGATGGGAAAAGGCTTAGGCGAAGGCACTATTCAAATTGGTCCTTCCGTTTGTACGCGAATCAAAGATATTGCTGAAATGATTGTCAAAATATCCGGCAAAGATGTGGCCATCAAATATGACACTACGAAACCTGAGGGAGATAAGGCGAGAAGCGCAGATTATTCAAAAGCAAAGACGGTTCTCGGGTGGGAGCCGAGAATGAAATTGGAGGTAGGGCTACAAAAACAGTATCAGTGGATTTTCGATAGAATCAAGCAACGATGAGATGAAACAGAGCGAGGACGTTTGAAACAGTCAAAGAACGATTGGGTCATGTTTCGAAGTCTCCGCTCAGGCTACTCCGGCCTCTTCTTTTATTATTTCAATGGTCTACCACTCTCAGACCTATCGGCGGAGAGATGAGTACGCGATGGTCGGCCACAACAGCGTCATCCACGTATATATATTTCCCTATTCCGGCGTCGCCATAGTTGCCGACACCCCACATGAGATAGCCTGTGGTATTGGACGGATTCCCGGAGGTATTTATGTTACTCATGGAGAATATTTGCTGGCCATCGAGCCAAACAATAATCTGTCCATACGTGCGCCCCGTCTTCAGAAATGCCTCAAGGCGAAACCAACGTCCTTTTGGCAATTTTACCCCATTCCGTATTATTTTCGCCCCATGGAAGTCATGGAGGACGATTTCGTCTTCGCCGGGATATTGATATGAATTCTTGACTGCAACAACCCATGTAGGATCCCAAGGAGATGCTCTCTCCTTCCATTGAAAGATGTTTACGTACTGCCCTCCCTCGCCTGATACAATGTAATCGGCAGGCCAGAAGTACCATGCAGAGTAGTAGGCCTCGTTGTAGTCAAATCTCCATCTTAGGAGCTTCGCACTGATGTTATCAGGGTATGGAAGATTAGGGTTGTTGTAAGCCTTCCAACAGAATGTGCCGCTATGGCTTTTTTCAGTTGTTATATAGCCACCACCCGTATGGTTGCCCCCATTCTCAGCTAGCCACGCTGAAACGTCGCCTGTTTCAAATCCCGAAAAGAAATAGGTCGTTGCAGAGAGTGTACTGCTCTGGGCTAGGAGGGAGGCAACTATGGATAGGATGGAGAGGCATACGAGGCAGGGAAGTTTTCTTTGTGAAAGGTAGGGTCCAAAATGTGTGATCATTTACTCACCTCCTGCAAGGCAATGTTTCGAATATGCAAATCTGATTTCATAGGTGTGGCTGAGTTTCTCTTCAACCCAGCAAGCAATATTGGATTCAAGAGCAAGGGCAGGGGCTTTGCTGCCATCCACTTGGAATGATTTGCCTGTTTCATATCGTCCTTTGCTTCAAGGATTATTGCGCAAATAACATGCCAGCAAACGGAGTACCATCATGCACGCAGTTATGCTCCAAACATTGATGAATGCTTGCAAGGGACTGTTCGGCTGATGCGATCTATTTGAGTTGGTTCTTCTCTTACGCCATTTTAGGCAAATTGTGGGTCACGTCAAGGATTTTATGCGACGAGGGGGCGTAACCGGGGGGTCACCTATGAGAAGGTCCTGCCAAGAGAAAAAAGCGTGGAGTTCCCTGAGTTTAACCCGAACAAGAACTTGATCTGGAAATCATCGATACCTGTTCACGGACTTAGGCCAGTGGCTTTGCGTCCCACCCTTTCGGATGGTTTGCCCTTTTCAAGCACTCATATTATCGGCAAGTTGTGAAAAAACGTTAGTGGTTGAGTAGTTGAGTAGTCAGGCATGGATGATGGAGAGCGGCGTAGGACGTCCGCTGACGCTCGGGGGTGCCCGCTGCACGCTGTGGTGGTCGCGTTGGTCGGATGCGCGATGCGCGACGAGGTGGAGGGTTCGTGCCTGGCCTACCTTTTGGCTGGCTCCCAGCCAGAGCTAACTGTGAAATTCCGGATCGTGATGTACTTCTTGGTATTGGTGTCTATTCTTAGGACCGGCCCTGGACTACCTATCTTCTTGATGAATGCCTGAACGTCAGGGGCCAGGTCCCACAGTTTGAATGTCGGTCCGACCCGCTTGAAACCGATAAGATAGATTAGATCCTCTGCTCTCTCGTCAAGCACTTCAACAAATAGGCCGACACCGTCAAAGATAATGCCCTCTGCTGTGGCTCCGACTTTTCTCCACACCACGATGTTAAGGTCCTCAATTTTTATTTCGTTCGGGTGATAATGGAACTCCTTTAAGGTTATATAGACAAAGTTCTCGTCCATGAATCGTACCTTCGAACCGTTCCAGTCCAGAGTGAAACTTGATTTTATGTCTTTGTTCGAAGGTACAACTGTGTATTTATTGTTTGCAAAGAGGAAATATCCTTTTGGGTATTTCCGAGCTAGCGCATCGTAATCGGTTGTTATAAAACGTTGCATTCTCTCCAAAATTGAAAGTTCTTTGTTCTGGTTTTCAAGCGACGCAACTTTTTGCTTTAAACCGTTAATTGCTTCCCGCAAGTGACCGCCCGTTCGCTCGCTGTCGACCACTATTGCTACATTAACAACGAGACTGATGCCCATTACAAGCAGGATGATTTTTCTGATTTGCCTGTAACTTTTTGCTCTCTTGTCAGGCCAAATATGGTCCAGTGCGAGGATCAGGAACATTGTGATGACCGAAAGGATTGGAGATAGTAGTTTCGCAATCATTACAAATCCGCCTTTCAGAAAACACCTTAGCATTAACTTCCCACCCATTGCAACGAGATTGCGGAACCGATAGGAGTCAAATCGTTATTCTTGGCGCTCAGGGTCGGACCAGGGTGCGGGGGTAGGGACGTCCTTCAGGGAAACAGGGTCAGGTCTTGAATTATCACATTTTGAAAGGCGAGGTCGG